>Ga0123353_10000449_pt1 | contig 51177 bp, 43 predicted proteins | sample TergutLab28metaG_3_FD_92763 | JGI IMG/M metagenome (GOLD analysis project Ga0123353, IMG submission 92763) | Labiotermes labralis P3 segment gut microbial communities from Petit-Saut dam, French Guiana - Lab288 P3 | ecosystem: Host-associated > Arthropoda: Insects > Digestive system > Gut ... | reverse complement strand
TGGGACCTGCTACAGCCCCAGGATGTGACGAGCCGACATCGAGGTGCCAAACCTCCCCGTCGATGTGAACTCTTGGGGGAGATCAGCCTGTTATCCCCGAGGTAACTTTTATCCGTTAAGCGACGGCAATTCCATTCTCTACCGCCGGATCACTAAGCCCTACTTTCGTACCTGCTCGACTTGTAGGTCTTGCAGTCAAGCTCCCTTATACCTTTATGCTCTTCAAATGGTTGCCAACCATTTTGAGGGAACCTTTGGACGCCTCCGTTACATTTTAGGAGGCGACCGCCCCAGTCAAACTACCCACCTGACATTGTCCGCAGCCGGGATAACCGCGCCGCGTTAGAACCTCGGCAAATACAGGGTGGTATCCCAAGGTTGGCTCCGCCCAAGCTGACGCCCGGGTTTCATCGTCTCCCACCTATCCTGTACAGTATGTGCCAAAGCTCAATGTCAAGCTATAGTAAAGCTCTACGGGGTCTTTCCGTCCAATCGCGGGTAATATGCATCTTCACATATACTACAATTTCGCCGAGTCCATTGTTGAGACAGCGCCCAAGTCGTTACGCCATTCATGCGGGTCAGAACTTACCTGACAAGGAATTTCGCTACCTTAGGACCGTTATAGTTACGGCCGCCGTTCACCGGGGCTTAAGTTCGGAGCTTCGAGTGGGATTGCTCCCCCCTAACCCTTCCCCTTGACCTTCCGGCACTGGGCAGGCGTCAGCCCCTATACGTCAGCTTGCGCTTTCGCAGAGACCTGTGTTTTAGATAAACAGTCGCTTGGGCCACTTTACTGCGGCCTACTTTCGTAGGCTCCCCTTCTTCCGAAGTTACGGGGTCATTTTGCCGAGTTCCTTAACAATGGTTCTCTCGTTCGTCTTGCAATTCTCTTGCCGCCTACCTGTGTCGGTTTGCGGTACGGGCAAATTACAGTTAGCCTTAGCAGCTTTTCTCGCCAGCGTGAATTCGTCTGCTTCGCTTGCGCTCCACATCATCACCTAACCTTAATGCCACGCGTACTTCACTACGTGACGGTCTCATGATTTGTCCGCGGCTTTCCATCTCCGCGGTCAGACTATCCTTCTGTGTCCCTGCCTCGTGCTGTAATTTGGTACAGGAATATCAACCTGTTGTCCATCACCTACGCCTTTCGGCCTCGGCTTAGGTCCCGACTTACCCTGGGCGGACGAACCTTCCCCAGGAAACCTTAGGCTTTCGACGGTATGGTTTCTCGCCATACTCTCGCTACTCATGCCGGCATTCTCTCTTGCATAAAGTCCACCACCCCTTTCGATATGGCTTCAGCCCTTATGCATTGCTCCTCTACCAATGATATTTCTATCATTCCCAAGCTTCGGTGTACGGTTTTAGCCCCGGTTATCTTCGGCGCATCATCACTCGACCAGTGAGCTATTACGCACTCTTTGAATGAATGGCTGCTTCTAAGCCAACATCCTGGTTGTCTGTGAAATGACACATCCTTTTCCACTTAACCGTAACTTAGGGACCTTAGCTGTGGGTCTGGGCTGTTTCCCTTTTGACAATGAAACTTATCTCACACTGTCTGACTCCCGGACATAAATAATTGACATTCGGAGTTTGTTAAAGTTCGGTAACCCGTGAAGGCCCCTAGCTCATACAGTGCTCTACCGTCAATATTCTTAATTCCGAGGCTAGCCCTAAAGCTATTTCGAGGAGAACCAGCTATATCCTGATTCGTTTGGAATTTCTCCGCTAACCACAAGTCATCGCCGACTATTTCAACAGGCGTGCGTTCGGACCTCCACAAGATTTTACTCTTGCTTCATCCTGCTCATGGTTAGGTCATCAGGTTTCGGGTCTACGCTACACAACTAAACGCGCTATTCACACTCGCTTTCGCTGCGGCTCCGGCACTTAGTGCCTTAACCTTGCTGCGCCGCGTAACTCGCCGGCCCGTTCTACAAAAAGTACGAGGTCACGCTGCTTTTAACGGCGACGCGCTTCCTCTGCTTGTAAGCATACGGTTTCAGGTTCTATTTCACTCCCCTCCCGGGGTGCTTTTCACCTTTCCCTCACGGTACTAAACTCTATCGGTCATCAGGTCGTATTTAGCCTTGGGAGATGGGCCTCCCTTCTTCCCACCGAATTTCTCGTGCTCGATGGTACTCTGGATACTCGCTTCGTCTCACCGTTTTCGCCTACAGGGCTTTCACCTTGTTTCGCCGCTCTTTCCAGTTGCGTTCGACTAACAGTTTGACTGAATTTGTGCGAGTCCTAAACCCCGTTTATATTGCTATAAACGGTTTGGGCTCTTACCTCTTCGCTCGCCACTACTAAGGTAATCGTTGTTTTACTTTCTTTTCCTCCGGGTACTAAGATGTTTCAGTTCCCCGGGTTCCCCTCGTATCGCTATTTATTCACGATACGATACCCGCTTTCGCAGGTGCGTTCCCGCATTCGGACATCCGCGGATCAGGGCTCATTTGCAGCTCCCCGCGGCTTTTCGCAGCTTGTCACGTCCTTCTTCGGCGCCTGATGCCTAGGCATCCACCATATGCTCTTATTAGCTTAATCTATTTACAGGCTTTCGCTTTAATTTCTTAAAACTAAGCCCGTCGTCTATTCCCAATTATTGTTTACAAGACTTTTGATTGAAAATTATTAGTATATCAAAGACACGCTATTTGCGCCGTTCTGCTTTCAAAATCACAATTCATTCTAAGGCTTTTTAGTTTAAATCCCAGTCTTTCCCGCTTTGTTACGCAGCGCCGCTGCGCCTGAAAGCGTGAGAAGTCGTAATTAATCTTATAAATCCGTTCAAAAATCCCTTGTGATTTTGAAAGCAGACCGGCTACCCTGTTTAGTGCTTATGGCTTTATACGCTTTAATACGTATATCGCCCAAATTACTCTCCAGTCTTTCCGGGAAGCGCGCAAACACCTCCCGATTATAGCTTATCTCTTCTATATCCTATTTCTCTTTCCATATGCAGTTGTCAATGTACAATACCCGACAGGGCATAAAAAAAGCATACAAGCACCACTACGGTACGTTATGCTCCCAGCGGTATTACTGCTAATACTTGGTTGTCCTGTGTCGCGGCGCCGACAAAATCAGTCGGCAGGAGCATATGATAACATATATAAAGCCCCGTGTCAACCGTTTTTCACAAAGTTTTTTTGGTAATTTGTAGTAATTTCAGATATCAATGACCAGCGGTCAATGATCAGTAGAGGATTTTCACCCTCTTGCCATATTTTGCCCAAAAATATGGCGGGATATTCACTATTGGCAGAGACGTGCACCCAAAATTCCCCTCTTGAGGGGGGCGGCGCGTTAAGCAAATGTGCCTGTGGCACATTTGTAGCAAAGCCCGAACACTTCTCTGACGGGGGCGGGGTGGGATGGAAAGCACAATCGGTTGGGGTACTGACCTCTAACCTCTCTATTCTCTAACCTCCAATTATACACCCAGCTTCTTTCTTAACGCCTCTTGCAACACCTGTGAGATATTTATTCCGCTTGCCTTTGCCGCCGCGTTCAGGTATTTGGGCAGAGTAACCATTCTATCGACGGCTTTCTTTTCCATTTTTTCCTTAAACAGCCCATAGTTAATATCCGCCAGCACGGTATATTGATTTTCTTTCAGCCCGATGCTCTTGATATCGGACGGGTCGGGTAGCTCCTCGCCGTCCTCCTCCATTCCGAAAACATGCAAACTCAATGCCTCGCGGGCGTTTTTGATAGCTTCCTCAACGGTATTCCCGCCGCTTACACAGCCGTCAAAATCGGGGAAAAACACGTTTACGCTTTCACCCTGCTCCAAAACGGCTGGATAACAATAAAAGTCCTTATACATAACTATACCTCATATTAAAATTTGAGTCCCGACTGCCGCTCGACGGACTTCAGCGTGTCGCCGCTTATGTCCTTTTGCGGGTGCTGAACCGTCACCCTGCCTTTTTTTGTCGGGTGGCGGAATTGGTGATGGCTGCCGACCGCATGAACCTCGTACCAGCCGTCCTCCTTAAGCCTTTTTATTATCTCTCTGCTCGTCAGCGGTTTCATGCAATACTCCTGCTTACAGTATAGCATATGTTTTTACATATGTCAATGTTCGTTTAGTGAAATCTTTTATAATGCTCAATGCTCAATTACATTGATATATTTTAATAAAATCTATTCTTCACTGGTCACTGGCCACTGGTCACTAATTACCGCCACCTTTTCAACCCCGCCAAATGCGTCTTAAGCTCCCGCCGTGCCTCGTCGGACGTAAACGTCAACCTCTTGGCGGCGTTGTACTCGTCCAAAAAATGCAAATTCAGTTCTACCTGCTCGTCTATACTCCTGTTATGCGTGAAAGCTCCTTTCTGCATACAATAGCGGCAGTAATCCGTATGCGCGCCGTCCGCCTCCGTCGTCCCAAAGTCCTCAACCTTGGTCAAATCCATGCCGCAGGACTGGCAAACCGCGCCGTCGGGCAGATTCAAGAGCGTGTTCGCCGACACGTTAAACTCCTTAGAAATAGCCTTAAGCGTCTCGATATTGGGCGTAGTTTCGCCGCTCTCCCACCTCGACACCGCCTGCCGCGTAACAAACAGCCTCGCCGCCATGTCGTCCTGCGTCATTCCCCTGCTTTTGCGGATATCCGCAATCACGTCCTTGGTTTCCATAACCCTCCCCCCATCGTTTAGCAATCGTCTTTATTATATCATTATTATACACGATATTAACCCGTTTGTCCAGCAGCTTGCCGTGTTTTTTAGCAACCGTTTGTTGCGTGACATTTTTATTTAAAAATAACCGTAAAAATTCCCCTCTTGAGGGGTGCCCACGAACGCTTCTCTGACAGGGGCGGGGTGGCGGGTGGCGGGGCGGGGTGGTTCCGGAGGGCGATAGGCGTACTCAACAATCCATACTTTCCTCTTGAATATGCGCCTGCGAAAACTCCCCCGCACCCGCTTCCGGCGCCTGTAACTTAACGCGCCACAAAAACACGCGGCATTAAAACGGCGCGAGCAGGTTCCGTATAACCAACCGTCACTCAGCTCGTTGGCGTTGACCTCTCGTATGCCGCCGCGCGTAAGCCCGATTACCACCCCACAGGGCTACAATGCGAAACTTATTCAAACAACTCATAGCCAGTTAATATTTCAAAATCCTTTCTTATCTCTTTAAATTGTTTTGGCGAACAATTCGACCCACTGCTCGTAAAAGCAGTTCCGTCGTCAAATGTGATTGTTAAGCACCAACCGCCGCCGTCAAGTATCAATTCCTTTGGTTCGTATCTCTTTTTTAATTCAAAAATGCCGTGCTTTTTTATGTTTTCGAAAAATTCCGCTGCTTTTTCCTCTGTAAAAGTCCCCCTGACCTGATAATTCGCAAGCGAATCCCACAAATCAATATCCTCTTGTTCCCAATGGTCAGGATATGGCTCGGCGCCCCACAGGTGCTGTGTAGAATAATTCATTTTTTGAAAATCGTAGAATTTATTGTACATCCTCCCGCCCATATAATCGGTTGAGCCAAATTCTATTGATACAATCACTTTGTTTTTGTACTCATTTCCGCAACCGTCAAAAATTGAAATGCAAAAAATTGACAGTATTACTGCAAAAACCGCAACAGTCTTTTTCATAGAAACCTCCCGTTTATTTATGTCTACTATATAAACAATTCAGATCGCCAAAATGTGACACGGTTTTTTGTGAAATTTTCAACTTTTCTCAGCGCGGCGGGGGCAAGCCCCCGCCCTACAACGATGCGGACGACCGATGGTCGCCCCTACGATTATAATCTCAACCTTAACTCCACACTCCTCACTTCCCACTCCAAACTCCACACTCATCTAATCTTCCTGCATTCTATATAATACCGCTTCTCGTTTGCCTCTCCCATAGAGAAGGTTTTGCGGGGCAATACGCCGTTTTTGACCACATAATCAAACAATGTCCCCTTGTCCATCGCCTTTAATACAATGCCTATGCCGCCCTCGCCCGCGCAAATCCCGCGCAAATCCTCCTCGCCGTGAATATAATCCACCCTGCCGCCGTGTTCCTTAAGGTATAAATCAATAAGTTTTTGCACCCTGTCCACGCCCTCTATCGAATTTTCGGGCAGCATAAAAGTTTCGACATTCTCGCCGACAAACAGGGTGCCCTTTAACGTCCCGCCTATCGCCCTTAATTTTTCCACAAACAATTTAGGGTTATTAGGGAACACCACGCGGTGGATGGGCTCGAAAACAATCCCCTCGTCATAGATGTTTTCGACTTCGACAAGCGCGTAACGGCTGGCGGGAATATCCTCGCGGTAGCACGCTTTTGCGGTGGCAAGCGAGTGGTTGCCGTCGCCCACGGCGAACAAAAGCTCCTGCCCGTATTTTTCAATCGACTTTTCTAACAAAACATTCAACGCCTTTTCCACCCCCGTATGGTCGGCGATATGGAAACCCCTTACGTGTCCGCCGTTCTTATTTAAAGCGGTGTCATACAACTTGGTATGCGCCCCCCCGATAAGCGGCTCGATTACCGTCCTGTCCTCGTCGTCAATCAGCACAAGGATATGCGGCAGCTCAAGCGGGCAGTTTTTGCGGATTTCCACGCGGGGCGGAATACGCTCTATCACCGTGCCCTCCGTGGCGCGAATCAACGCCTTGTCCTCCGGGCGGAAGCTGTACGCGGTCAAATCGACAAGCATGGTCAGGCCGTGCCTCACCGCGCCCGTGGGGGAGGTGCGCTCGACCAAAATCAACCCGTTATCAACCGCACGGAAAATGTTTTTATCAAGATATTCCTCCATGTGCGCGATAATTTTGCCGATTCGCTTCTGCGGCTCGTCCTCTAAAAAGCTTTCGGGGAAAATCATCCTGAGGGTGGACGGGGCGTCCCCTATGTAATGGTCCAAGTCATGCCAATACTCGGGTTGCGAGGTGTACTGGTCGCAGGCTACGACGCACCACTTTTCCATGTCGACATCAGATTTGGGGAGCAAAACCTCGCCGAATTTTACGGGAATTTTCATTGTAATATCTCCAATATTTTTTTATTTGTCATTCAGAGCGCAGCGAAGAATCTATACCTCTCAATACAGCACAAACGTAATAAACCACAGCGCCGCCGAACATAATAGCGCCAATGCCGCATAACCTATGTGATATAGCTTAATTTTTCTTTCCTTGGTTTTCTTTTTCACAGTTATTCAAACTCCCTTTCCTGTCAAAAATATGTGGCGTAATTTATATGGTGTGATTTATGCGGTGCGTCGGGGGCGCCGAACCCTACGACATGGCGGACGACCAGGGGTCGCCCCTGTCCTGAGCGAAGCGAAAGACCTTCACCTCATAAAAAGCGAAATAGATTCTTCGCTTCGCTCAGAATGACAAAATAATATGATTTAACCAACATTAACCTAATACCTGATACCTAAATAATTGATATCTGATACCTGCCCCTACTTCCGCTTCCTCAGCTTCTTCCCGCCCAACACCGCCTTAAGCCCGTACACCTGCTCTAACTTGTCGTGTAGCATGACCGAATCGTAATACCGCGACAATTCTCCGTTTGTAGCAATGGAAATTATCCCCGTTTCCTCGGATACGATAATCGCCAACACGTTATTTGTTTCGGATATACCGACGGCGGCGCGGTGGCGGGTGCCTAATTCTTTGTCAAGGCTCGCGCTTTGGGTCAGCGGCAAAAAACAACCTGCGGCGATAACGCGGTTGCCGCGTGCAAACACCGCCCCGTCGTGAAGCGGCGATTTGGTGTTAAAAATTGACTCCAACAACGGCCCCGTCAAAATGGCGTCCAATTTGGTACCGCTCTCCAAAACATTATTGGGTGCCCCCTGCGGCGCGATGACGATAAGCGCGCCCACGTCCTTTTTCGCCATGTTCTGCACAGCGCGCACAATTTCATTAATGGTGGCGCGCAACTCGTCGTCCGAGCAGTCGTACCCTGTGGTGAATATCGCGGCGTCGGCAGCGGGCGAGGAAATTTGCCACAATTTTCGACGTATTTCTTGCGGAAACAGGAGGACGACCGCCAAAACAACGACAACCAGCCCTTCCTTCACTATCCTGCCAAGCATCGTCAGCCCCAACAACTCCGAGCCCAAAACGGTGAAAACAAACAGCGCGATAAGGAAGAATTTGATAAGCCGCGAACAGTTATGCTTTTTCAAAAACAGGAACAAGAGGTACAGACCGAGCGCGACTAAAAGGACGTCGAAAACCGCCGCCGCGACACCCTGCCAAGAGCTGAATTCCTCTTTAAGCCGTTGTAATAAATTTTTGAAAAACTCAACCAATCGCTTTATAACCTCAAACTTCTGCCGTATGTAGCGATTATACAAAAATACGCGCGATTTGTCAAAAGAAACACGGACACTTGAACTAATAAACGCAAAAATAATGCTCGTTTTTGCGCGTAAATCTAATTATTTCGCTAAAAGCAAAAGATATACCGCTTATTTGCAGGTGTTTCAAAAAACTTGTGACGTGATAAAATAGGTGTGATGTGTATGGCGTAGCTCAATATTTTTGTTGTCATTCTGAGCGAAGCGAAGAATCTATTACTTTTAAAAAAAATAAACGGTTTAAATCCTTCGCTTTGCTCAGTATGACATTAATAAATTTGCACATCACTGACTACTGACCACTGACCACTGTATCCGCCGCCTCCACCACAAAAGCCGTCAAGCCCACCCTGTCACCCGCTTTGCCCGTTTTTATGCCAAAGTCAAGGGCGTGCAACTTATCGACAAGCGTCTTGAGCCTTATTTTTGAAAACGCCTTTGCCTGCCTCGCCGCTATGATCACGGCGAAATCCTTCACTCCCAAATAATTCTTTAAATTTTCGTCATTCGGCGACAAAGACACCGCTAAAAGCCGTTTAAAATGCGAGTACAACAGTCCATAGACCTTGGGCGCAGCGCCGTACCCCTCGCTCAGCATATCCTCCAAAATCGTAAGAGCACACTGCGTTTCCTTCTTAACTATCGCATCGGTCAGCTCAAAAACCTTGTATTCGAGTTCGGGTTGAACCAACGCCCGTATCATTTCCGCGTTTATTATTCCCTCGCCCGCGTCCATCAGTTTATATAATTCGTTTTTGACCCGCCCCATCGACCGTCCGCAATATTCCGCCAACATTTCCGCCGCCTGCGCGCCTATGGAAACGCCGTTTTTGTCGCATTCAAACATTATCGAGCGCGAAAGCTCCTGCGCCGTCAATCGAGAGCAGTCGATTAGCTCCGCCCCCGCCACGCTTACCGCCGCCACGCCCTTCATAAGCACGACGACACCCGAATGCGGCGCTTTTAAGTATTCCGTCAGTTCCTTAAAACGCTTGCCGTCCAATACTATCAGGCGGTAGGGCGACATAAATGGCGGGGTATCGAGGGCACGGTATAATTCGTCCCGCCCCGCCGAATCTGAAATAAGCGCGACGTTCATTTCCTTGAACTGCACGACGGCGCAAAGCATTTCCTCCGCCTTTTGGACAAGATAGGCGTCGTCGCCCGCCGCTAAGTAGCAAGGATAAAAATTTTTTTGGTCAATGCTTTGGGCGATATGACGTTTTAACTCTGTAAACCTCACGGAAGTATTATAACGTATTTTTATGGGTTTTGCAAGAGTTTATGGTTATTTTTTTGAGAAAGCGTTCTATTGAAAAAAATGTTATTGATTACGGCACTTTTGGAGTGTCCCAAAAGCGCTATAATAAACGAGACTGTTTTTCAATGTATCAGCAATGTATTTACTGCAAATAATAGACTTTATGGAATACTCTTTTTGGTATACAAAAGGCGTGGCAAGCTACCCCCGCCTTGAAAGCGACATAACAACCGATGTTTTAATAATCGGCGGTGGGCTTGCAGGAGCGACCTGCGCCTATGAACTGGTTACGCGGGGATTTGAAGTCGTCTTGATCGAAGCCGCAAAAATAGGGAGCGGCGAAACGGGGCGTTCCTCCGCCATTGTAACGTTTGCTCACGACCTTTTGTATGACCGCCTGATAAAAAAGCACGGGTACGACGTCGCCGCCAAATATTTACAACTGAATAAAAATGGCGCGGAAAGATTAAAACAAATAATCCGCGACGAAAAAATAGAATGCGGTTACAAAATCCGCGATATGGTGCTTTTTTCCACCACAAGAAAGGGCAAAAAGCAGATAATAAAGGAACACGCCGCCTATGACGAACTTGGGCAGGATACAGAATTGTCGTGCTGTAATTACGAATTACCTTTTCCCGTCACCGCCTCTTTGACGCTTAAAGACCAAGCCTGTCTTGACCCATATAAATTCCTACATGCTCTTGTCGCGGCTATAAAACAAAAGGGCGGGAAGGTTTTCGAGGACTCCCCCGCCCTTGTCGAGCCCAAACACGCGGACAACGGCCAAATATCCCTAAAGGTCAATGGGCACACAATCCTTGCGAATAATATTATTATCGCCACGCACTATCCGTATATCAACCTTTCGGGACTGTACTTTATAAAAATGTACCAGCACCGCAGCCACAACGTGGTTTTCGACGAAAGCGGGGGCGGTGGGACACAAACATACGACACTCAAATGCAAAATATTTACGAGAGCGCGGAGAATAAAGGCTTCGAGTACCGCCCGGTGGACGGCGGCGTAATGTGCGGCGGGGCCAATGTGCGCACGGGCAAATACAAGCACAAAAGCGGTTATAAAACCGTGGAAAACAATATTCATCAGAACTTTGGGGGAGCGCGGATTGTATCCCGTTTCGCCGCCCAAGACTGCATGACGTTTGACCTTTTGCCGTTTGCGGGAAGGCACAACGGCTTCGCTCCGTTTGACGATGAAGAGACCATGGATCGGGAGCCAAGGGTCAGGAACGGCTGCGGAGGCAAAGCGGACAAAGACGAGCAAAACGAAAACAAAGACAAAAATGAAAGCGGCGTATATGTGGTCAGCGGCTTTAACAAATGGGGGTTTTCCGTCGCGCCCGCCTGCGCCGCGCTTATCGCCGACCAGATTGAGGGCAAACACACCCGCAATATTTTCGACACCCGCCGCGCCTATTTGCCCGCCGCGCCCTTACAATTTCTTGCTAATTTCGGGGTAATCGCGGGCGAATTCGCCAATTTGTTAATAAACGCGGACGCGAAAAAGATTAAGCGGATACAAAAAGGTATGGGCGCGGTGGTAAGATGGAAAGGCAAGCGCATAGGGGTTTACCGCGACGGCGCGGGCAGGCTTCATGCCATAAGCGCGTACTGCCCCCACATGAGATGCGGCCTGAAATGGAACAAGGACGAATTATCATGGGACTGCCCCTGCCACGGCTCGCGCTTTGACGTAAACGGCAATTTGCTGAATAATCCCGCACTGGAGAATGCGGAGAGAGTGGATATTAGTGGCCGCTGATCACTCTCAAGGAACGAATGGGATAATGTCAAAAATCTTACACCCGCAAAACTACCTATGCGCCCACAAAAAAAATTGCTTCGAGGGCTGGTACTTCCGCCATACGGAGGAGTTTCCTTTTTCCTTTATTGCGGGGGTGAGCAAGCACAAAGGGACGGAACACGCATTTATCCAATACATCGACCGTCAGTGCTCCCGCGTTTTCCGTTTTCCGCTGTCCGCTTTTTCGTTCTCCAAAAAGGACATGAGCATCAAAATCGAAGGCAATATTTTTTCCATAAAAGGTATTGACGTAAGTCTGTTTGACGAAAAAAATGACAAATTCGCCGTTAAATGCCAAATAAAATATGACTCAATCACCCCCTTTAAAAAAAGCCTGTACGCCCCGTCGATTATGGGACCGTTTGCCTTTTTGCCTCTGCCTTGTTGCCACGCCCTGGTAAGTATGAGCCACTGCGCAAACGGGACGTTGGACAAAAACGGCGAAAAGCGCGACATAAACGCAAAAGGATATATCGAAAAGGATTATGGCCGGCACTTCCCACCGAATTACGTATGGCTTCACGCAAGCGCCAAGGATACAAGCATTGCAGCAGCCGTCGCCTATCCGGTCGCCAAAAGGCGGGGGTTTTTCTGCCTGATAAGCCACAATGGAAAGCAACACAACCTCTCGCTTTACAATTTCGCACGGCTTAAACTAACAGCGCAAAGCCTATGGGACAAAGAAAACAAAGACATAAACATGATTTTCAAAAAAGGCGATACTCATCTCTCTGTGACCGTAAAAACAAGCGACCACGGGCAAAAATTGCTTGCCCCCGACAAGCACGGCGAAATGACCCGAGAGGTCTGCGAGGACTTATCGGCTTCCTTTAACGGCAAGCTTGTTATCGAAGGCGAAGAAATCGACATATTTGGTATCAGCCATTGCGCTTTCGAAACTGCGGGAGAACTTAACTTGTTGTCGTAGGGCGCGGAGTCCCGACACGACGTTTATCCACTGAATATACAACATCACATGAAATATACGGTACGTCGGGGGCACTGCACCTTGCAAAAAACCATTTTCCGCCTCAACTCTATTGACAAAAAACCGCATTTACGCTATAATATTTGCATGAAAAAAATATTTATCATCACGATCATCTTCCTTGCCGCCGCTATAACCCTTGTCGGTTGCGAGCCCTACGGCACCGAGGGGCTGGTTTACGTAAAGGAATACGATGAGGAATTCAGTCGCTATTATGTGGTGGTTTCGGGCGGCGGCAAAACGGACTACACCGCCGTCACCATTCCCCAAAGCCGCGTCGGCGCGTACGTCGAGGTAATAGATTCACACGCGTTTATGAATTGCCGCGACTTAACGCAGGTAAAAATCCCGCAATTTGTGACGATTATCGCCGCCCAAGCCTTCAAAAATTGCGTTAGCCTAAAACAAATCGCCCTGCCGCCGCGTTTGGCAATAATAAGCTCGGAGGCGTTTTACGGCTGTTCATCGCTTGAAGGGATAACTATTCCCGACAGCGTTATAAGCATTAACTCTTGGGCGTTTCAGCAGTGTACCGGCCTAAAAACCGTATTTTTGCCGGCGGATATGCAGCGCATAAACGACAGGATGTTTTCGGGCTGCGCCGCCCTAGATTACATTCCCCTGCCCGCCGCACTGAAAATGATCGGTGCGGGAGCGTTTGAAAACTGTATTAACCTAAGTGATGTCAAACTTCCCATGGAGCTGAAGTCAATCGACTATATGGCATTTAGCGGTTGTACATCCATCGAAAAAATCGAGTTGCCCTCCTCGCTTGTGCGGACAAATAAGGACAAAACGGACGAAATGCTTAAAGACGTATTTATAGGAGTAGACGAGAGCGCGTTCGAGGGTTGCACATCGCTGACCGAAGTTGTTGTGAATGAAGACATAGAGATTGCGGACGGCGCGTTTAAGGGCTGCCCGATAAAAAAACTGACGCTTTTGGGGAGCGGCGTGACGAATTTCGCGGCGTTTGACTTTGATGTGGACAATTTGGACGGTCTTGTGATTAATGTTTCCCCCGCCGCTTTGGAGGAATATCGGGCGCATCCGGAGTGGGGGGTATTGACGGAGTATATCAGCGTGATATAATGCACAATGTTCAATGCACAATGCTCAATGAAGGTCAAATTAGAATAAAATTGACCGCATAAAATTCCCCTCCCTCGGAGGGGTGGCGCAAAGCGCCGGGGTGGTTCTAAATATATCCTTCACTGTTCACTGAAAATAATTTCACAAAAAACTTTTTAAACTTGACAACCATGTGTCAATATTATTTGTGCTATAATATAAGCAATGCACAATGCTCAATGCACAATTACATTGTCAATTTTAATAAATTTGACCTTCATTGAGCATTGCGCATTGAGCATTGAGCATTCAAAAGGTTTATTATGGTTAATATCGGCGAAACGCAGACCTTAGAGGAACGCATAAAAATCCTCACCGAAGGTGCAAAGTACGACGTGTCCTGTTCCTCCTCCAACAGCGCACGTGTAGCGCAAAAGGGTCAGCTTGGTGCGTGCCATATCGCAGGGGTGTGCCATTCATTTACCGCGGACGGGCGTTGCATCTCTTTAATCAAACTTTTGATGACGAATAAATGTGAGTTCGACTGCCTGTACTGCGTCAACCGCCGCAGCAACGACACTCCACGCGCCAGTTTGACTCCCCGCGAGGTTTGCGAACTCATTATGGGCTTTTACCGCCGCAACTACATAGAGGGGCTTTTCCTAAGTAGCGCGGTGGAGAAAAGCCCCGACCACACCATGCAGCTGATAATCCAAACGCTAACTATGCTGCGCAAAGAGTACAAATTTAACGGCTATATCCACATAAAGGCAATTCCGGGGGCAAGCGCGCACCTTATCGACCTCGCCGCCACATTTGCCGACCGCATGAGCGTAAACATCGAATTACCAAGCGAAACCAGCCTTAAACTGCTAGCGCCGCAAAAGAAAAAGGAAATGTTGGTGTCCCCCATGCGTCAATTATCCGGCGTCGCACTGTCCAACGCGCACACTCCGCGGCGCCTTGTCAAAAAAATTCCCGCAGGGCAGACTACGCAGATGATAATAGGCGCCAGCCCCGACGCGGACGGACAAATAATACGCTTGACGGAGGCTTTGTACAGGAAGTTCGGGCTTAAGCGCGTATATTACTCCGCCTATACCCCCGTCAACAACGACAGCCGCCTGCCCGCCCTGCCTCCCGATTTGCGGCGTGAAAACCGCTTGTATCAGGCGGACTGGCTGCTGCGCTTTTACGGCTTTGACGCCGACGAATTGGTGCCCGCAGACCGCAATTTCGCGCTTGACGTCGACCCAAAATGCGACTGGGCTTTGCGCAACATCGACCTGTTCCCCGTAGAAATCAATACGGCGAGCTACGATATGCTGCTGCGCGTACCGGGGATAGGCGTCCGCAATGCTTTTCGTATCATGCAGGCGAGAAAGCATAGTGTTTTGACGTTTGACTCGCTCAAAAAAATGCGGGTGGCGCTGACGCGGGCTTTGTTTTTCGTCACCGCGGCGGGAGAATATAGAGGGATTGGCGACAAACCCGATTTGATACGTTTGCGACTGACCGACAAACTCCCCCTTTTGCAAAACAACAACGCGCCGCGGCAGTTAAGCATTTTCGACAACGATATAGCGAGTGTTCTAAGCGAGAGGAACGAACGGAACGGCTTGGGCGACGGCAAAACGGGTTTTGGGGCGGGGGGCTATGGTGCGGGGGCGCCGAGCCTTTCCGAGTTTTCCGAGGCGGCTTTGGGAGGCGGCGACAACCCATTATTAGAATATAAGGCGGACAAAGCGCGGCAAAGCGAATCGTTTGAAACGCTGTTTTAATAATGATCTCATTGCGAAAAACGGGCTTTAGCCTTCATTGTCAACAAACGGGCTTTAGCCTCTCCTGTCATCCTGAGCGCAGCGAAGGATCTATTCCTCTTGACAAGAAAAAGGTTGAGATCCTTCGCTACGCTCAGGATGACAAAAAAAATTCAGGATGACAAAAAAACAAAACCGACAGGAAAAAATGGCTTGCGAGGAACAATAACATGAAAAAAATTGTTTGCGCGGATAATTATGTGGGGTTTTTGTGCGCCGTTCACGCCTATTTTACGGGCGGAAATGGGACTAATAGCGGACACGAAAACGAGAGCGGAACTCCAAACGGCAACACCCGCGCCCTTGCAAACGTGGAAAAAACAATCGTCAACGAAAAGCACGACCGAAACTTTTTGGACGAATACGTTTTCGCACCCGAGGACGTGGAAACCGCCCGCACGGTGCGACGCGGCTTAGAAAACAAGGGCGGCAAAGAGTTTTACTGCGATTTCGCCGACGGCTACCGCTCCGGCAACCCGAACAAGGAAGAAATCCTCCTTAATTACCTTAAACTGTTCACAAAGCACGGGCGCGCCGCATTCAGCATGTACGACCGCGCCGAGGTGGTCGCCTTTGGCGACATCGTGCGCAAGGTTCGCGGCGAGGCGCACCTTTTGTGCGGCTTTGTGCGATTTATGGAGACGGCGAGCGGCGTTTATTACGGGTTTTTCTCGGCCGACAACGATATTCTTGAAATTTTGACGCGGGATTTTGTGCACCGCTTTAATGCCCAGTCTTTCGTACTGCACGATTATAAGCGGCAAAAAATTGCCGTGTGGGACGGTCAAAGCCTTGAATATTTGCCCGTCGAAAGCGGCGTGGAAATAGAATTAAGCGATTGCGAAAGGGTTTTTCAGTCGATTTGGAAACAGTACCACAAAAACGTCTCGATTAAAGAACGCGCAAACCCGCGCTTGCAACGTCAGTTTTGTCCGAAAAAGTACCGACATTTTATGCACGAATTTTAACAGTGGTCAGTGGTCAGAGGGCTGCGCCCCTGATTTTAGGCAAAAAAAGTCAAGATTATGATAAAAAAATTTGATATAATACCCTCGACAATCAGAGGTTAGATGGATTTTAAGGCTGAAACAGTATGCAAAATGCAGGACTATATACGAATAAACACGGCGGAACAAATAACCCTGTCCGCTTTGGCGTCGGCTGTCGGGTATTCGCCGTGGTACTGTTATCGGCTGTTTTTGCAATACACGGGGCACAGCCCGTCGGACTATATCCGAAAGCTAAAGCTTTCAAGCTCGGCGCTGAAGCTTCGCGACGAGAGGATAAAGGTAACCGACGCCGCCTTTGACGCGGGATATTTTACGCCCGAAAGCTATACAAGGGCGTTTTATAAGGAATTTGGGCTAAATCCGAAGGAATACGCGCTTAACCCCGTGATGATTCCGCTTTTCCATCCATTTAATGTCGAATTTAAAGAAAAGGAGCAAAAAACCATGAAAACAACCGTAAACATTTTTATTACGGTAACAGAAAAGCCCGCGAGAAAGGTAATAATAAAGCGCGGGATAAGGGCGACGAATTACTTTGACTATTGCGGAGAGGTAGGCTGCGACATTTGGGGCAAGCTGTTAAGCATAAAAAGCGTCAGTCCAGAGCCGGTATCCATGTGGCTTCCAAAAAAGCTGATAAAGCCGGATACGTCGGAATATGTCCAGGGCACAGAGGTTGAGGCAGATTATAAAGGCGAAATCCCGGAAGGCTTTGACATAATAGATTTGCCCGCCGCGAAATATTTGATGTTTCAGGGCGAGCCGTTTGAGGACGAAAACTACTGCGAGGCGATTGACGCTTTGTGGGAAGCGGAAAAAAAGTATGACCCGAAAATACTCGGCTATATATGGGACGACAAAAATCCGCGCATTCAGTTAGAACCCCGCGGCGAGCGCGGATACATCGAGTTTTTGCCGGTACAAAGCGTATGAGCTTTAAAAAAATGCTTTTAAAGTCTGACAAACCTCACTCCCTCGCCCCGCCCGCCCCGTGAAATCAGCTTTTTTTGCTTTAAGAGCGAATAAAGCCTTATCGCCGCGCCGACATTGCCATCGTAGATTTTTGCTGCGAATATATCGGCTATTTTGTCCCTAATCAGGCAATAATGCGTGCAGCCCAACACCACACTCTCTATCTCAGGCGTTATAAGCGGCGATAAAAGCCTTTCAACCTCGCCGCCGATCTTTTTTAGGTCCCCGATATTATTTTCTATCAGCGCGGCTAAGCTCGGCTGAGGGCTGACAATAATCCTGTCCCTGTCAAACGCTTCCAAAAGCGATAAAAACTTTGACTGGACAGCGGCGGCGGGAGTCAAAAGCACCAAAGCCTTGCCGAAGGTCAACTCCTCCACGGCGGGCTTAATCGCCGGCTCCACACCCACAATCAAGGTACGGCTAAAACGCTCCCGCAATATATCAATGCATACGTTTGTGGCGGTGTTGCACGCCAAAGCCACCGCGTCCGCCCCTATCCCGACAAGCATTTCGCAAATCCCGCCAACCCTCTCGATAATAAACGAGTCGCTTCTCCCGCCATAAGGGCAATGCGACCTGTCCGCGACGTATATATAATTTTCGCTTGGCAACAGCGACGATACGGCCGAGAGGGTGCTTACCCCTCCGACTCCGCTGTCGATTACGCCGATGATAGCCATGATAGTATATATGCGATTCAAATGCGCAATGCTCAATGCGCAATGCTCAATGAAGGATAAATTTAAATAATGTGCCACGAAGGTTAAGCAAAGTGTCATAAGAAGAATTTCGACCCTCATTGAGCATTGCGCACTGAGCATTGCGCATTATTATTTGACCTTAACTTCACACTCACCCAAACGCCCGATTTATCCCCGCCGCAATAACCTCCGCGCAGTTCTCCACCAGCACGTCTATGTCCTTGGGCGTCACAATCAAATTCATGATGTCCTCTCCCGCGTTTTTTAACGCCTTTTCGCCCGCCGCCTCCGCGATGATGGTGGAGGCGTAAACCACAAGCGGCACGCCTATCGACACGACGTCCGCCCCCAAAGACGACTTATCCAACCTAATCCTATGATTTGCCACTCCGCTACCCGGAGTGATCCCCGACGAGCATAACTGAAACGCCGAGGCAATACGCCCCACCGCCGCCGACGCAAGGCTATCCACGGCTATAATAAGCTGCGGGGATATACGCTCTACCACCCCCTTGATGATGTCAAAGCTTTCTATCCCCGTGGCGCCGAACACATTGGGGCAAAGCGCGGACAGAATAATCTGCGGCTTGATTTCCTCCGGCAGGCTCCGTGTTATTTTCAGATTTTCGAACACGCGACTGCCGAGTGCGTCCGCCGTCAGATTTGGATTGCCCAAACACACCACAAGCACGTTTTCGGCTCTTGGCGCAAGTTTCTTTATCGCGTCGCAAATGGCCATTCTTAAAGGCTCGTACCCTTCGCCAATCCTTGCCGACATAGCGCCGCTCTCAAGCGTGATATAAGTACCCTCCGCCTTGCCTATCTTTTTGGACAGCTTTTTATCGACGATAATCTCGCTTCTTTTGACTTCGTATGGGTCGGGAGAGGGGCGATAAGTGCCAAAGCCTTCAAAATCCAGCAGTTCCATAGCCATATCGCTGCGTATTTTTTTCAAACGATTAAGGGTATTTGCACCCTTGCTTTGCGCCTCACCGCCGCGTTTTATACCTGTCTTATTATTTTTCGTGACCATAACACTATTTTGTCGTAAAAAAAAGCGGATTATGTACAAAACGAGGGCATTAACACTTGATTTTGTACAAAATTTGTGCTAAAATTAGTAAGTTATAGAATTGTATTATATCGTTTCGGCGGCTGTAATGTCGCCGCATGAGGAGAATTCAACCGTGCCCAACACTAAATCGGCAAAAAAACGCGTGCTCGTCAGTGAGGCGAAGCGTCAAAACAACCGTGTCCAGATAAGCAAGGTCAAGACGGCGATAAAGAAATTTGACGCCGCCATAGATTCAAATAATATCGCAGAGGCCGAAAGGTTGCTGCCGCTCACCGTGGCGGTCATTGACTCCGCTTGCGCGAAAGGCGCGATACACAAAAACAACGCGGCGCGCAAAAAGGCGGCTGTTTCGGCGCGCCTATCGGACATACAAAGCGGCAGGGTGACCGTCGAAGTCAAGAAGGACAACAAGGCGGTCGCGGCGCAAAAAGCGCTGGCGGCTAAGGAAGCGCGCGAGGCGGCAAGGGCGGAAACCCAGCGTAAGGCTGCTGAAAAGGCGGCGGCGAAAGACAAGAAAGACAAACCCGTAAAGGACACCACAAAGGGCAAGAAGGAAGAGCCCAAAAAGCCAGCCAAGGAAACCAAGAAAAAGGACGAACCGGCAAAAAAAGTTTTTAAAAATGACGAAACCAAAAATGACGAGCCCAAAAAGGCGTCCAAAAAAGACAAGCCCAAAAGCGAGAAAAACGAGCCCGTGAAAAAAGCCCCTAAAAAGGAGGCGGCGGTGGGCGAGGTTAAACCAAAGGCAAAGAAAGCAGCGGAAGAAAAGACCAAGTAAATGGCGGGGACGGCGTAGGGTCGTCCCTTTTTTCAATGCTCAACGCGCAAGCAATGCTGAATGCGCAATTGCGTTGTTGCTTTTTAATTTTAGCGATTTCACAAAACGTGTACGCATTTCTTGGTTCATTGCGTATATGTTTTGGAAATTTGAACTTCATTGAGCATTATATAATTATGAAACTAATCGACGAATTAGAAAAATCCGTTACCGAATCTATCGAAATGGATAAAAAAAGCACCTTTTCGGGAAAGCTTTTTGGCGGGATAGGCCTTTCAAGCAGTATCCTCGCGTTTTTGCTTGCGTCTTCGGCGGGGGCGGGCTTTTGGGTGAGCCTTGACGTCGGAGTAAAAATCTGGCTGTGGACGCATTATCCCACCCTCGTTTTTTTGTTTTTAGGGCTGTTTTTTTCGATAAAGCAGCGTTTGCGCGGAAGGTTTATGTCCGCGAATTTTTCTATCGTTATATCAATCGCCTGCGTCCTGATTGTGATCGCCCTGATTATAGTTCAAATCGCCCTCTTGGGCAAGGTTTATATTTATCCTTTCGTGACGCTCTGACTGGTTAAAAGCTGATTGGCTTAAAAAATAAAGACACGTAAAGCTGCCACAATTACGGTTCGCGGACAGGATTACTGTATTTCATGTCGCAGAAAAAGCGGAGCCAGTTGTTAATCTCCTCTTTTTTTACGCCCAAAATTATACCGCCCTCGCCCGCCCACTGCAAAAACAAAAACTCTTTGCTCCATTCGCAAATACGGCGGATAATATAATTTTTATCCCCGCGCACCACCGTGATAACTGCGATGTCTTGTTCTCCTTCGCAATCCGTCAGCCGCCCTGTTTCGCCGCTGAGGACGACCTCGTATCTGTCCACACCCGACGCCACGGTAAAAACCTTCGCCCCCCGCTGCTTGCACAAATCGAACAGCTTTTTGGCGTAGTCCCCGCCACAGCTTCCCGCCGAATAAAAACTCAACAATTTAAAGCCGCTTAGACCGCTCACCGCCACGGGCAGGCTTTCAGCCCGCGTCTTAGTCTTATTCTCCTTATTCTCCCCTCCCGCCGCCTCCAGTCGTAAAAATTCCGCCTTTTCCGCGCCCGTGATAAGCGTCCCCGCCGCCGCAGGGTTGAAGGTGTTTTTGACCCGTACCTCCACCCCCCGCTCCATAAGCGGAGGCAGGCTGTCGGGGTGTAACACGCTCCCGCCCAAAAACGCGATTTGCCGCATTTCCTGATAAGAAAGCGCGGGCACGACGGAGCAAATGTCAGTCAACGGGCAAAAATAAACGCCGTCCACGTCCGTCCAGTTTTGGTACTCGACCGCGCCCGCCCCCGCCGCGACAACAGCGCCCGACACGTCAGACCCGCCGCGGGTAAATGTTTTTATTTCGCCGCCCGGCATCGCGCCATAATAACCCGGCACCACGGCGCGGCCGCACCCCCGCAGTCTTTCGGCAATCATTTGGTAACTTAACTCCAAGTCGATTTTGCCCGCTATGTCAAACTTAATCACTTCCTTGGCGTCGATAAACTCGCACGAAAGCAAATGCCGCATAAGGAGGGCGGACAAAAATTCGCCGCGGCTGACAGTATACCCAAACCCCGCGCCCGCGTTGATGTCGTGGCGGATTTGGTCAAGGTACGGCTTTATGCCCGTCACACCCACCCCTTCGGCAAGCTCGACAATCCTGTTTTCAACCTTTGCAAACGGTACGTCGCACCTGCCGCTTTTCAAAAACGCGTCATAACAATCAAATAAAAGGTCTGTTGTTTTGTCGTCACCCGTGAAGCGTTTGCCCGGCGCGGACACCACTGCCACGTCGGCGTTTTGCCGGTGTATGATATCCACTACGTTTGAAATACTTTGCGACGTCGCCATGGACGTGCCGCCGAATTTGAGTACCCTCATGGAATCGTGATATGCTGTAATGCGTCAAATCGTGAATAAAAAAACCGCCATTAAATGTATAATGTACAACGCACAATGGAGGTCAAAACTACGATAAAGGAGAATCAATAAAAACCCCCCGTTTGTTGAACGAAAGGTTTTATACAAGCGTTATAAAATTCTACTCAATCGTTATAAAATTCTACTCAATCTCGCCCGATCACTGGCCGCCGATTACCGGTCACTACTCTATGTCCCGCTTTTTTTTGGACCTGCCTATCCTGAAAGCCACCACAAAAAGCACAATCGCCGACACCGCCGCCACAGCAATCGCCGTAATCATAATCGGGTCTAGTAAATACATCCATACTTCCATAATCATACTCCCTGTGTCAGCTTATTCATGTTCGCATACACCCGCTGTTAGTATATCCCAAGTCAAAAGATTTGTCAAGCTAAAAACGGAAAAATTCTAAGGAAACTTGAAAAATTTCTCGTTTCCTTAGAAAAAACCGGTTAAATATTCCCTTTTTATGGATTTTTGATGGGAAAAACCAGTTATTTAATCTCGCAGACCGCGCCCGCCTCCTTAAACTTGGCGACGATTGCTTCGGCGGTTTCCTTGTTGACGCCCTCTTTAAGGGTACTCGGGGCGTTGTCAACCACTGCCTTGGCTTCAGAAAGCCCAAGGCTGGTAAGCTCGCGGACCGCTTTGATGACGGCGATCTTGTTGGCGCCGATTTCCTTCAAAATGACGTTGAATTCAGTCTGTTCTTCGACTTCAACTACTGCGGTTGCGGCTCCCGCGGCGGGACCGGCAACTGCCATAGCGGCGGCCGATACGCCGAACTCGTTTTCAATCAGCTTCACTAAACTGTTGAGTTCAAGGACGCTCATGCCCTTGATTTCCTCTAAGATTTTGTTTAAATCTGCCATTTTTGTTAATCTCCTTTTTATCCGCCCATACGGCGGTTTTATTTTTTTTTGTTTTTTTGGTTTTGGTTTTTTGAGTTGATTTGGTTGTGTTTTTTACGGAAACCCCGCAAATAATGTGATATTAAGCTGGGTTGCCACGTCGCTCGTTCCTCGCTCCTCGCAATGACGAACCGCTGTAAAGGGGCTCATCGCAACGACGAACAAATTCACTATTCTCTATTTTCTAATCCGACCGCCATTGTGCATTGTGCATTGAGCATTGTGCATTTCCTACGCGCGTTGCTTCGCCACTTCGCTGACCGCAACGGCAAGCGAACGCATGGGATTGGTCAAAAGCCCCAATAACTGCGCCACAAGCACGTTAAACGGCGGAATAGCAGAGACCGCGACCGTCTCGGCGGCATTAAGAATTTTGCCTTCCACGATACCCGCCTTGACTAACAGCTTGGGAATCTTTTTTAGGTTGTCGCAGGTCACGCGGGCGGATGTGGTCGCGTCGTCATAAGAAAAAGCCACCGCAGTCGGGCCTTCCAACACCTTGTCCATACCCGTAAGCCCCGCCTCGTTAAGGGCGCGAAGCAACAGGCGGTTTTTAAGCACCCTGTACTCGACCTTTTCTTTTCGGAATTCATTTCTGAGTTTTGTGTCGTCGGCGACGCTAATGCCGCGATAATCCACCAAGGTGATACCCTTGGCGCGTTTGACCTTATCCAAAATCTCGGAAACCTTCTCATGCTTGACTTGTAAAGTTTTTTCGGACATATTTACCTCCTTTAAATTTTTTAAATCTGCCTTCAAGTGTTGATAAATGCGTCTTTTCGTGTCTTTTTGCGGCTGACTACGCTATTTTTCCTAAACGTAGCGCCGCTACGTTGTCGTCAAAACCGCTTGTCAGCCACAAAAATCCATCATTTTCAATCCTTGCGGCAGATTCTTTATTGTTGGTTTTTAATAAAAATCAGTCCCGACAATACGCCGAGACTGAAAAAATAACACGAAAAATCGCTTTGTACCAAATCGTAAAAAGTTGTTTCAAACTCAAAAAGATCGGTACTTTTTTCACCTCGGTAAGCCCCCTTTCAGAGGTTATGGTGTAACACCACTTACTGTCTGCGGTTGAATTATTAATTTATTGTTAAGATTATGCTCTTATACTTTTATACTTTGTATTGTACTTTGATTCCAGGCCCCATGCTGCTGGCAGCCGTCACACTCTTGATATACTGCCCCTTTGCCGCCGCCGGCTTTGCTTTGACAATCGCTTCCATCAGCGTAGCAAAGTTTTCGCTTAGTTTTTCTTCGCCAAACGACTTTTTGCCTATCGGACAGTGGATAATCGCAGTTTTATCCAAACGGTATTCCACCTTGCCCGCCTTGGTCTCGGCAATGGCTCTCGGCAAATCCTGCGTGACAGTGCCGGACTTGGGCGAGGGCATAAGCCCGCGGGGACCCAAAATCTTGGCGACCTTACCCATTTGCCCCATCATGTCGGGGGTGGTAATACATACGTCAAAGTCCATAAACCCTTCGGTCTGAATTTTTGCGATGATGTCCTCGGCTCCCACGATGTCCGCGCCCGCTTTCTCGGCCGCTTCCGCCTTGTCGCCCTTGGCTATTACCAACACGCGCACCGTTTTGCCCGTGCCGTTGGGGAGCACCACCGTACCGCGCACCTGCTGGTCGGCTTGCCTCGGATCAACGCCTAGTCTTACGTGAAGCTCGATTGTTTCGTCAAACTTGGCTTTTGCCGTTGCAATAGCGTTTTTGAAGGCCTCCGTAGGCTCGTACGTCTTTTTTACGTCGACCTCGGTGAGGGACGCCCTGTATTTTTTTCCGTGTTTCATGTCGCCCTCCTTTTAGTCCGTTACGACGACGCCCATGCTACGGGCGGTACCCGCGACCATACTGATCGCCGCGTCGATGTCTGCGGCGTTAAGGTCGGGCATTTTAAGCGCGGCGATTTCGCGCACCTGCGCCTTGGTTATCTTAGCCACCTTATCCTTCTGCGGCTTTGCCGAGCCGCTGGGGATTCCGCATTCCTTTTTAATAAGCACGGCGGCGGGCGGGGTCTTTAGGATAAACGTAAAGGACCTGTCGGCATATACAGTGATGACGACGGGGATGATTAAGCCCTCTTGCGGTTTGGTTTTTTCGTTAAAATCCTTGGTGAATGCCGGGATGTTGACGCCGTGCGGGCCAAGCGAGGAACCGACGGGCGGTCCCGGAGTCGCTTTGCCGGCGGGTAGTTGCAGTTTTATCACTGCGGTTACTTTTTTTGCCATTTTTTCTCCTTGTAACGAGGGTTTCCCCTTAATATTTACAATCGCGGTACAAACGAACCTTGTGTGCGGTTCTCCCGGTTATGCCTTTTTTAATGCACAATGCACAATGTTCAATGCTCAATGATGGTCGCGTTTTTTTGAGCGTACAATAATTGCAGTGCACGGCACATTTCTTAAAATTTGTCCTTCATTGAGCATTGCGCATTGAGCATTGCGCATTATCTCAAAATTCTTCTACCCGCGACACCTGGAACAACTCCAAATCCACCGGGGTGAGTCGCCCGAACATGCTTACAACGACCTTCACCTTGCCCGCGGCGGGGTCGATAGAATCGATTTCCCCCACAAAGCCTGCCAAAGGACCGTCGTTGACCTTTACGCTGTCGCCCACCTTAAAGTCGGTGGTTACCACAACCTTCTCAAGGTGCATTTTGCGGATTTCTTCCTCTGATAACGGGATCGGGCGCCCTTGAGGGCCCACAAATCCCGTCACTCCGCGGGTCTGGACAATCATGTGCCACATGCTGTTGTCATAAATCATCTTTATAAGCACATAGCAAGGGAACATCCTGCGCTGCACCAATTTGCGCTTACCCGCTTTCTCCTCCACCACGTCCTCGACGGGAATGGTGATTTCTATCAAACGGTCAAGGAGGTTATTCTTTTTAAAAACCATTTCGAGGTTTTCCTTGACCATATTTTCATAGCCGGAATAGGTGTGAAGAACATACCATTTGGCCTCGTCCGCGGGCGCTACCGCCCTTATGTCGTCTAAATTATTCATACGCCCCTACTAAAAAATGAATTTACCGCGCAGAATATGGGGCGCAACGGCTCAAGCGCGGATGACCATGTGATCCCCTTGCCAATAAGCGGGTTAAATCCGAATACCCGCAAAATAATATCGAAAACCAAAAGGACGGCAATAAAAATCGCCATGATTAAAAGGACCACACCCAAGCTTTTGACCACCGTGCTAAATGACGGCCATGTGACCTTTTTAAGTTCGGACCAAGTCTCGCGCACACGGCGAAACCTGCGCTTCTCCGGTTTCTCTTTTTTGTGCTTTTTTTCGTTTTTGTCGACCATTATTTCGTTTCCTTATGGGCGGTGTGCTTTTGGCAGAACCGGCAATATTTTTTCAACTCGATTCTGTTTGGGTCGTTCTTTTTGTTCTTCATGTTGTCGTAGTTTCGTTGCTTGCATTCCGTGCAGGCGAGGGTGATTTTCGTTCTCATCGCGGTTTTCCCCTATTTCCTTTATATACTCTCATATATTCATGTGCAAAACTGCACTTTAAAAACACCCCCTTGCGGCGGTGCTTGGGTATGTTACCATATCCTTAGGTTATAAGTCAACAGTTTTTAGGCTTGTTTTGGGATTTTTTATGCTTATTGATTATTTTTTGCAAGTTAGCTAACGTATTAATTTACTATTGCGGTAAAAACTATTGACTTAATTGCCGATTTGGGGTAAAATATGCGGGTATTATGGTGGAAGTTTTTGAAATCAGCGGAATAAGGGCGCAAGAGTGCGGCGAAAAATTCGGATTTGTAGTAAATTCCGCCTGCCGAGTGTTTGTAATGCAAGAGAACGGGGACATCGGCGCGGGAGTGCTAATGCTTGACGGCGGGGTTGTTTGGATAAAGCAGGTGGTTACGAATAGCCCCTTTGCGTACTATGATTTATTGGCAAGGACACTGCTTGCTGTTGTCCGAAATATGACGGGTATGATGGTTAGGGTGAAAAAGGCGTATGAGAATATAATAAAAGCCATTGACCACACCTGTTTTTTACAATTCGGTTTTGTGGACTGCGGGGAGTATTTGGAAATACTAAGCGACGACATTAATTTCTGTTGTAATCAGCCGTAGTGTTCGAATGTGGCGGCGCACCGCGCAACGATCATGCAATATTGCGGTATATTGCGCGTTATAAATTACAGTGCGTCGAGGCGCCGCACCCTGCGACGGGATAACGATATAAACAGTTGTCGCATCACAAAAACCAAACAAAAAAACGCGGACACGGAAGGGAAAGCCTATGAATTTTATTGAAGAAATTATCGAAGAAGATTTGAGCGAGGGGCGGGTGAGAGAAATTCTTACACGGTTTCCGCCCGAACCTAACGGATATTTGCACATTGGGCACGCAAAGTCGATTTGCCTTAATTATTACGGCACGGCGGTCAAGTACGGCGGCAAATTTAACCTGCGCTTCGACGACACCAACCCCTGCAAGGAGGAGGACGAGTACGTCCAATCCATTATAGAGGACGTGGCGTGGCTGGGCGCGAAATGGGAGGATATTTTGTACGCCTCCGATTACTTTGACGCGATGTACGAGTGCGCCGTCAAACTGATAACAAAGGGTTTGGCGTATATCGACGACGTAACGGCGGAACAAATGAAACAAATGCGCGGCACTTTGACCGAAAAGGGGACGGAAAGCCCTTGCCGCAACCGCCCCATTTCGGAAAGTTTGCGCCTTTTTGAAGACATGAAAAACGGATTAGTCGAGAGCGGCGGGCTTGTTTTGCGCGCCAAAATAGATATGGCAAGCCCGAATATCAATATGCGCGACCCTATTATTTACCGCGTTTTGCACGAAAAACATCACCGCCAAGGGGACAAGTGGTGTATTTACCCCATGTACGACTTCGCGCACCCCATAGAGGACGCGGTGGAAAAAATCACGCACTCCATTTGCACGTTGGAGTTTGAGGACCACCGCCCTTTGTATGACTGGGTGGTGGAGCACTGCGAGTTCGACCCGCCGCCTCACCAGTACGAATTTGCCCGTTTAGCGATAAAACGCACGATAATGAGCAAGCGGTATTTGAAAAAACTGGTGGACACGGGGTTTGTGGAGGGGTGGGACGACCCGCGTATGCCCACCTTGGCGGGCCTAAGGCGGCGTGGGTACACACCCGCGTCAATACGCGAGTTTTGCGAAAGGATTGGCGTAGCCAAGGCGAACAGCGAAGTTGACACCGCCCTTTTGGAAAGCTGTATACGCGATGAGCTGAATTTGACCGCCGACAGGGTTATGGTTGTGTCCGACCCAATAGAGTTAATTATTGAGAATAGGGCGGAGGACTTTGCAGAGGAGTTAGACTTTGAAATAAACCCGAATCAGCCGGAAAAAGGGAGCAGAAAAATCAGGTTTTCCAACAGGCTTTTTATTGAACGCGACGACTTTGTGGTCGACCCGCCGCCCAAGTATTTCCGTTTGTCGCCCGGCGGCGCGGTGCGGCTTAAAAACGCGTATGTGATAAGGTGCACGGGATACGAAATGGGTGACAACGGGCAGGTTAATTTGATAAGAGCGGAGATAATCGAGGGGACGAAGTCGGGCAGTGACAACAGCGGAATGAAGGTGAAGGGAACAATACACTGGGCGGACGCCAAAACCTGCGCGGATATTACTTTGCGGCTGTACGATTATTTGCTGACGGCGGACGAGAGCAAGGGCGACTTTGCGGACAGGCTGAATTATGATTCTATCAGGGTGTTGAACGGAAAAGCGGAAGTGTTTTTGACAGAGTCACCGCCGTTTGAGAGGTATCAGTTTATGCGTTTGGGATATTTCGTGAGGGATTGTAAGGAAGAAGGGGCGGTTTATAACAGGATTGTATCGCTGAAGGATAGTTATAAGGGTTAGGGGTCAGGGAAGGTTAAATTTGATTTAATGAGTTTAGCGCAATTCCCCTCCCTCGGAGGGGTGCCCCACGAACGCTTCCATGACAAGGGGCGGGGTGGTTCGCAAAAAATGTCGTTAGGTAAAGGAGAGATTATTTGAATGTTTAGAAAACAAATAAAAAGAGTGATTTTAGGATTAGTGTGTGCGGTTATGTTATTGACGCTATCTTCTTGCGACCGTATGTATATACTGTATGAAAGACCGGACAAAGCAATTATCAGCGTTGAGTTAGTCAATTACGACAATGTGGGCGCGAGAGATAATCCGTTAGAAAAACAGCTTTTTGATTCCGGCAAACTGGTAATTTTAGAAACTTTGGAGATTGCCGAAGTCGAAAGCTTTATCGTCAAGTTATGCGATATATACGAACATGCCGGAGGCGTGTACAGACAGATTTTATATTCTCATGACGGCGTGGGTATAAAAATAACATACAAGGATAATAGTTTTACTTTGTTGACCCTAACAGTTTTAGACAATAGAGAATGTATGTTTGCGGCGGACTATGATAGCGACGAAAGTCAAACAGGGTCACAAAGCGTTATTATTCGGCACATGATAGACTCTTTCAAAACCCTTATTGACGAATATTTTATGAGTTTAACGCTTTGGTTTTCCGGAGGGCGATAGGATTTATGAACACCTTGTCTACCATGTTTTCCACCCCGCTCCATGAACCACCCCGCCCCTCGACCACCCCGGCGCTACGCGCCACCCCTCCGAAGGAGGGGAATGGAAGTGTTCGTGGGGCACCCCTCCGAGGGAGGGGAATTTAAGCGGTCATTTTAATAATTAAATTTGACCGACCCTAACCCCCGACTCCCGACCCCCGACCCCTAATCCAATACGAGAAAGGAAAAACTATGAAAAACGTCACACACAACGAACTGCGCCAACTTTGGCGGCAGTTTTACGAAAAAAAAGGCCACGCCTTTATCGGCTCCGCGTCGCTGATTCCCGAAAACGACCCTACCGTACTGTTTACTACGGCGGGGATGCACCCGCTTGTGCCCTACCTTTTGGGCGAAAAGCACCCCGCGGGGAAGCGCCTCTGCAACGTGCAAAAATGCGTGCGCACGGGCGACATCGACGACGTGGGGGACGCCAGCCACTGCACGTTTTTCGAGATGCTCGGCAACTGGTCGCTCGGCGATTACTTCAAAAAAGAAAAAATTGCGTGGAGTTACGAGTTTTTGACAAGTCCCGACTATCTTGGCATCGATACAAAAAACCTTGCCGTTACGGTTTTCGCGGGCGACGACGATTGCCCGCGCGATACGGAAAGCGCGCAATTATGGCAGGATTGCGGCATTGATAAATCGCGGATTTTTTACCTCCCGAAAGCATGCAACTGGTGGGGACCTGCCGGCATGACGGGGCCCTGCGGGCCGGACACGGAGATGTTTATGGCCGCAAACCGCCCCGATTGCAAAGTCGGTTGCGGGCCGGACTGCCGCTGCGGCAAGTACTTAGAAATCGGGAACGACGTTTTTATGCAGTACAACAAGACGGCGGAGGGGACGTTTGAGCCGCTCACACAAAAAAATGTGGACACGGGGATGGGGCTGGAACGTATGCTTTGCGTTTTGGGCGGCTTAAAATCCGTGTACGAAACGGACGTTTTTCTGCCGATAATACGTAAAATAGAAGCGCTTTGCGGCAAAACTTATGGGGAGAATGAAGAAACCACGCGGGCGATTCGTATTATCGCAGACCATATCCGCACATCTGTACACATGATAGGGGACGAGCGCGGGGTGGTATGTTCCAACGTGGGGCAGGGATATATCCTACGGCGGTTGCTTAGGCGGGCTATACGCTTTGGAAATAAACTGGAAATACCGTCCGGGGGACTTTGCGAGATTGCCCGCGCCGTAATTAACGTTTACAAGAACGTTTACCCCGAATTAGCGCAAGGCGATGGCAAAATCATGGCGGAAATCGAAGCGGAACATGAAAGATTCGGGCGCACCATAGCCGCAGGATTAAAGGAATTTGAGAAGTTAGCTCGCTATCAGGTGGGCGACACCATCAGTGGCAAGGCGTGTTTTAGGCTATACGATACGCACGGCTTTCCCGTCGAGATGACCGAGGAATTGGCGCGGGAATACGGCTTTAAGATTGACAAAGCCGGCTTTGACACCGCTTTCGTCGAGCATCAACAAAAGAGCCGAGAGGGCGCGGAGGGAGATTTTAAGGGCGGCTTGGCCGATAATACCGCCCAAACGACACGCCTTCACACCGCCACTCACCTTATGCACGCCGCGCTGAAAAAGGTGTTGAACGACGAAAACGTCAACCAAAAGGGCAGCAATATCACCGAGGAAAGACTGCGGTTTGACTTCACTTTTGGGCGACCTATGACGGACGACGAAATCGCGGAAGTCGAAAAACTTGTAAACAAGGCGATTGAAGCGAATATTCCCGTTACTTGTGACGAAACAGATGTGGAAACGGCGCAAAAAAACGGCGCGATAGGGCTATTCACCCAAAAATACGGCGAAAAGGTCAAGGTTTATACCATCGCGGGATACTCGAAGGAGATCTGCGGCGGCCCCCACGCCGCGTCAACCGGTGAATTGGGACAGTTTAAGATACTGAAGGAGTCGTCGTCCAGTGCGGGCGTAAGGCGGATTAAGGCGGTATTAGTGCACAGTACACAGCACACAGCGCACAGTGGTGGTTAAATTTAATTTTGAAATTTATTCAACCATTACTGTGCAATGTATACTGTGCGTTGAAAAATTCTATCTTTCACTGTGCACTGTTTGCGAGGTTTTGTGAAAATCCCATACTCTATTTCTCACGAAATTATTGGTTGACATAACTTTTTATAATATGTTACAATAACCGTAATACTAATAGTGGACAGTTGTATCGTTTCGGCGGGCGTGCGATTTATGTCCGCCGCAAAAACATTTTTAAATGGGAGAATCGAAATGTCGAATACGGAAACTAACGGGACAAAAAAGGGTTTTAAGTTCAAGTTTAAGCTGACGAAACGCTGGATAGCCTTAATATCCGTTGCCGTGAGTATAATTTTGCTCGTAAGTACGGCTCTGATTGTGTCCGTTGCAGTCAAAAATCCGGGCGTCAAGGCTTTTGACGCATACATACGCGCAGCCAAGGCGCAAAGCGTCACAAGAATGGCGGGGACTCTTTATGAAAAGGGTAGCGACGAATACAAGGAGTTTGTAGAAAACTACGAGGCGGGTAAATCGCAATACAGGGCATTCTTAAGGGACGCCTCTTCCGAGGATATGAACAGGTACCTTAGAGCCGGCGAGGATTTGTACAATCCGTCGGACCGCAAGGATTACGGACTAAGGCTGGCGTGGGAGGAAACGCTCGCCCGAAACATACGCAATTACGATTACTACGTCGCCCACAGTGATTCATATTATATACGCGTCAACATAACTGTCAAATACAATGAGAATTATTCGTCGGCCAATATGCCCGGAAAATTTGGCTCAAGCCTGGTCGACGACGAGGTACCCTACAGACTGGAGCTGAATTTTCGGCGGATCGGGAATAAGTGGCATTTTGCCGCGCCTTTTAGGTTTTTGTCGGGATCCGAGGATATGAGCACATGGATCGCGCCTTGCGAAGGCGGTAGCGAGGTCAAAAAAGTGAATCCTTACGACATCAGATCCACTCAGGATGTGCCTAACGGCCCCTATATCTATAGATATGACCTTACAAAGCTTGCGGACGACATTGTCAGCATAGGCTCGCAGGCGTTTAAGGGCTGCGGCGAGCGTCTGACCGAGCTTATTATTCCCTACGACCTCCGCAACATAGGCGCGGAGGCGTTTAAGGACTGCCCCGCACTGACTAAAATAACCTATCCCGACGGCACCCCTGTCGTATATCCCGACGGAAAACCCGCCGTGGGCAAAAAAGAGATCAAGGTAGGCGATGCAGCCTTTTATAACTGTGAAGAACTTACTTTCTTTGAGCTTTCCCCAAACGAAAACAAGATAATTCCCAGCTATGTCTTTTTTAACTGCGCTAAGCTGGAAGGCACAGCCTCCGCGGGCAAATACGCGCTAGCGGACACCGTCACCGCCGTGGGCTACTACGCCTTTTACGGCTGCGCAAAGCTTACCGATATTCACCTGCCCGCTTCGCTGACCTCCATTGGCGACGGGGCATTTGAAAATTGCACCGCTTTGGTGAGTTTAGGAGAGTACGGCGGGGGCGAAATAGTCAACATTTTGGATAACAAAATAACGCGGATAGGCATTAACGCTTTCAAAAACAGCGGAATCAGGAAGGTCACGCTACCAAACAACATCACAGACATCCCGTTTGGGCTTTTTAACGGTTGCGAAAAGCTTGCGGAGGTCGGTCTGCCCGGCAAGCTAAGGTCGATAGGGGCTTATGCTTTCACTAATACCGGGCTTGGCGGAATTTCCTTCCCCGCATCCTTAGAAAAAATAGGCAATTACGCCTTTTTAAACTCTGGTATCGGCGAAGTAACATGGGACGGTATAAACAAGGTCGGCGGCACAAGCATAAAAACGTTAGGCGAATACAGCTTTAATTCATGCAACAATTTGGTGTCCTTACAGCTACCCGATTCCATCAGGGGCATAGGTAAAAGCGCGTTTGTCGGTTGCAGAAACCTTCGTAACGTGATGGTAAACTTCCCCTCTGACATAGTTATCCCCTCCCCGACCGAGCCGGAGGGGGCGATATTCATCATGTCACAGGGTATCCCCAAGATCTACGTCAAAGACAACTTGGCGGGCTTTAAGTCAAATTGGTTCAGTATGAACCTTGATATCTATTCACAAGGCATAATACAGGGCGATTTTGCGATTATCGAAGAAAGCCGCAAGGACGCCGCGGGCAATACCCTTCCCGCGGAAAAGGTTTTGGTGCAGTATTTAGGGGCGGAAAATAGCCCTAAGATACCCAATGACATCAAACGTATAGGTAACGGCGCTTTTGCTTATTCCAAAACCCTAAAGAGTATAGATAACTTTGCCGAGCTTGCGCCCAAGCTGACCGACATAGGCCGCGACGTTTTCGCGGGCTGTGATAACATGATCTTCAACGTTTACGGGTCGGCGGCCGCGGGCAGCCTGAATTATCTCGGCGACGCGAGGGAGGGCTGGCTGATAGACGGCTCGGGTATCGCGGACGGCGTATTAGACCTTGTGAACAGGACCAAGTATACAAGAAGGGTCACAGAGCAGGGCGTTACCACGACATATAATCTTCCCGACACCATAGGAATCGCCGCCGCCGCCTTCGACGCGGCCGACCTTACGGAGGCGTTGTTTAATAAGGAACTGAAATATATCTGCGAAAGCGCATTCCCACGCCTGATTGAATTTGTGGCCGCCGCATTTGAAGAGGGCTCCGGGCTTTTGCGCATAGGCCGCGAGGCTTTTTACAGCACCGGGCTTGACCATATCGAGCTACCCGAAAAACTTGTCGAGATAGACGAAAGGGCTTTTTTCGGTTGCGACGAGATGCGGTATATTATAATTAAGTCCACAACCGCCGTCAAATTGGGCGGAACAGCAATTGCGGTCAGGGATAAAGACGAAAACCTGATTGACGCATATTATGCACGCGGCGAGGGCGTGTTCACCATAGGTTACGACGTTTTGAAAATATATATCAACGATTACGACACAGCGCAATTTTACAAGGGTGACCTTAATTGGCTGGCATATAAAGATGTGCTGTTTGACAGCGGAATCATACAAAGGACGGCTTTGGGCGACTACGCCATAACGCCGGTCGGAACGCTGATACAGCTTTTGTCCGCAGACCTTGTCGCCTTTGACATACCCCCGGAGGCGGTAAGCATAGGTAAAGGCGCGTTTGCTAAATCCACGATAGAAAGGGTAGTCATACACTCTTTGGTCACAAGGATAGAGCAATACGCCTTTTACGAATGCAAAAAACTTTACAGCGTCACCTTTAAGGCTACGGGCGGTAGCGACAGCCTGCTTTATGTGGGTATGCACGCTTTCCGCGACGCCGACAAATTATCGGACGCGGACGGTGAAATAATTTTCGAGGCGGCCGCGCCGAACGAAGGATTGCAGTTTTCTGAATACGACCCTTTCGACGTCACTATTTACCGCAAGATTTTGGTGGGTATCAGGGATAATTACGGACGCTACATCGACGAAGGGCGCGAGGAATACGTCGGCAATAAATACTGGGCGGACAACGCCGACATGCTTAAGGCCGCCGACGACCCTCTGCTTACCATAGGGCTTGAGTTTTTGCAGGTAACCGACGAAAACAAAGGCAACACGGTTTCGCCAGAGCCCGGCACAATCGACAGAGCACCAAACGAAAAAATGGAGCTTGTGGCGACGCCCGACACCGTCAACGGCTATCACTTTATCGGTTGGTATGACGAAAACGGCAATCCGATAGACGGTGAAAATTATGACAAACCGAGCGTGACGGCGACGTTTGGTAAAGCGCTTGACGAGCAGACTTATATCGCACGGTTCGGACGCCATTCGGCTTGGGTGCGCGTGCTTATCGACGAGGATGTTGCGGGCGGCAAAATTTATCTTGATAACGCCGAGCTTGCAATGAATCCCAACCCCATCGACGACGACAGGTTTTTACACGGCGGACGTTTGACCGGCTGCGACGATTACTTTACCCTGAAAGCGGAATGCTATCCCGAATACGAATTTGAGGGCTGGTATATCAACCATGTACTGGTAAGCCAAAACCTTGAGTACGATTGCAAAATATTTTACCGCGACGTCGAAATAGAAGCAAAATTTGTAAAGATGCGGGCTTGGGTGATAATTACCTTACCTACCGCTGCCGACGGCGGAACGGCAACCCTTGTCAGCACTCACGACCCCAAAAATGTGGTCACTATTTATGACAGTACCGGAACACGCGCGGTTGAGATACGCGTACTGCTTGCCGAGGACGAAACCGTGACCTTTAAAGCTACTCCCAGCCAGTTCTTTGAAATTGACAGTTGGCACAGAAGCGGCGTAAACCTTGGCGACAACGCCGAAACTCATACCTATGTAATGACGGGGGCTTTGAGCAATATTACCGCCCGCGTGACATTTATAAAGATCAAAGTCCCCGTAACGGTTACGTTTGTGGGCGAAGGTACAGTTTCTGCCGGTATCGGCGGCGATGGGCATGATGATACTTTCACGACGGAAATATCTCACGGCTCAAGCGTCACGTTTGCGGCAAACGGCAAACCCGGCTACAAATTTGTCGAATGGATTGTTACCGTGGGCTCCGCCGCGCCGACGAAAAACTCCGACAGACTGTTGGACATCAGCATTATCACGGCAGATCATATCAGCATCGTAGCTGTCTTCGAGGAGGCCGACCCGATAAGGATTACCGTAAATTACAACGCGGGCGGCACGGTTAAGCTTGGAGGAAGCGCTTTCACTTCGGCTGATATTCCGTACAGCTCGGTTATTGTCCTTAAGGCCGAGTCTGAAACGGGCTATTGGTTTGCCGGCTGGTATGTGGCGGGCGGACTTTATTCCTTCGCGGCCGAAATTACCGTAATCGTAGAGGCCGGCGTTATCACCGATTATGAGGCACGGTTTAGGCTTATCGAAGACGCGACGCTGACCATAACCTTTACTGAAGAAGAGGAGAACAAGGTTTTCTATGCGCTGCCAAATGCAGTCAGGCAGGAATATACTGCGCCGATAACGGAAAAAACCGGAACAAGGTTGACCCTTACCGCGGAGTATGACAACAAGACGCACGTATTCCAAGGCTGGTACACGGACGGCAATCTTGTCAGCACGGACGAGGTCTATGTATATCTTATCAGCGAGGCGGGAGCGCAAACAATCGAAGCAAGATTCCGAAAAATCGTGTCTGTGACGGCGCTTAGCAACGATGAGAGTATGGGTACCGCCACCGTGACGGGCGATAAATTTATGGGAAGTGCCGTGATTCTTACTGCCACGACTGAGAAAGACGAAGAAACGGGCGAAGAAATATATAAGTTTGTCGGTTGGTATTTAGACGGCGCGCTGGTGTCGACGGACGAAAGCTATAGGGTCGTGCTAACCGGCGATGTCGTGTACGAAGCAAGGTTTGCCCCGATATAACAGAGTTTAACAAATTAACGGATAAAAAAGGCGCTTCTGCAACACCTGCAAAAGCGCCTTTTTCAATGCTCGATGTAAGGATAAATTTATTATAAAAGTACCACAAGCATTAAGATCTGTTTACTGCAAAAAAACTCGACCGACATTGAGCATTATCAACGAATTTGCTCGTTATACAATGAAGTTAACCAGCTTATCCCTCACCACAATCACCTTATTGACCGTCAGACCTGCCAAAACTTTTTTGACGTTTTCATCGGTTAGTGCGGCGGAGGTGACGGCGTCGTCGGTTAGGCCTGGTTCGACGTCTATGCGGCAGCGGATTTTGGAATTGACCTGCACCGCGATTTCTATCTTCTGCTTTATTAGGGCAGCGGGGTCGAAAACGGGATATTTTTCATTAAATATCGACGATTTGCCGCCGTAAATGACATTCATTTCCTCGGCGAAATGAGGGACAAACGGCGCAATCAGTTTTATCAGCGTCATCCCGCACCGATACAGGCGGTTGTCGGGTTGACTATGCTTGTACATTGCGCCGACAAGCTCCATAATGCGCGCTATCGCCGTGTTGAACGAAAAATCCTCCAAATCCTTGGTGACGTTTTTTATCGCATAATGAAGGGCGTAATTCAATTCATTGTCGTCGTTTTCCGTTTTTTTGCCGTCCGTGGGGCCGCGCCCGTTTTCTTGTGCGCTTCCGCTCTTTACGTTCCGTCCCGCCAAAGCCGTATCCAAAATCCGCTCGACACGCTCCAAAAACTTTGCGGATGCCTTAATGCCCGTGTCACTCCACGGTCCCCCCTCGATATACGAAAACCCAAACATCAGAAATAGGCGCAAAACGTCTGACCCATACTCCTTTGTAAAGGCGTCGGGATTGACCACATTGTTGTTGGACTTGCTCATCTTTTCGCCGCCCTCGCCCAAAATCATGCCTTGGTGGATTAAGGATTTAAACGGCTCGTCAAAACTTAGGTATCCCATGTCGCGCAGCGCCTTGGTCATAAACCGCGCGTACAAAAGGTGCATACATGCGTGTTCGGGACCGCCGACGTACTTGTCCACGGGCAGCATTTTGTTTATAATTTCGCTGTTAAAGGCTTTTGACGTATTTTGCGCGTCGGGGTAACGCAAAAAGTACCAGCTTGAGCAAACGAAGGTGTCCAGGGTGTCGGCGTCACGTTTTGCCGCCTTGCCGCAAACAGGACAGGTCGTGTTTATATATTCTTCGCATTTACTCAAAGGGCTTTTGCCGTCGGGTGTGAAGTTGACGCCGTCGGGAAGCAAAACGGGTAGCTGCTCATAAGGGACGGGAACCGCGCCGCAGTGTCCGCAGTACACTATAGGAATGGGGCAGCCCCAGTACCTTTGGCGCGAAACAGACCAATCGCGCAGCTTATAGGTGGTTTTAAGCCTCCCCGCACCCTTTTTTTCAAATCCCGCGGTGATTTGTTTTTTCGCTGTTTCGTTGTCAATTCCGTCGTAAATTCCGCTGTTTGTCAAGACCCCTCGCCCTATAAAAGGCAGAGAGTCGTCCACATCGTTTTTGTCGGTTTTTATCACACGGACGATGGGCAAACCGTACTTTTTGGCGAAATCAAAATCGCGTGTGTCGTGAGCTGGGACGCCCATTACCGCCCCCGTGCCGTAAAGCGCAAGGCAATAGTCGGCAATCCATACGGGTAGTTTTTCCTTCGTCAAAGGGTGGGTGCAGTACGCGCCGGTAAATACGCCGGTTTTATCGCCCTTATCGCCAGTGCGCTCTATGTCGCTCAACTTTGACGCGGCGTATTTATATTCTTCCACAACGGTTTTTTGCACGGGGGAGGTGATTTTGTCCACTAAGGGGTGTTCGGGCGCCAAAACCACATAGGACGTGCCGAAAAGGGTGTCGGCGCGGGTTGTAAACACCGTGATTTTTTCGTTTTCTAACGGCTTTTTGTTTTTTAAGCGGGTTTCGCCCGTGATTTCAAAGACGATCTCGCTGCCCTCGCTGCGCCCAATCCAATTCCGCTGCATAGTCTTGGTCTTTTCCGGCCAGTCCAATACGTCCAAACACCATAGTAATTCCTCCGCATAGTCGGTAATCTTGAAAAACCACTGCACAAGGTTTTTGCGCACCACCTCGCTCTTGCAGCGCTCGCACCGCCCGTCCACCACCTGTTCGTTGGCGATGACCGTATTGCAGGAGGTACACCAGTTGACAGGCGCCTGTTTTTGGTACGCCAGCCCCTTTTTGTACAATTCACAAAACAGCCACTGCGTCCAGCGATAATAAGAGGGGTCGCTGGTAATTACCTCCGCCTCCCAATCGTACATCGCGCCCAACGTCTTTAGCTGTTTTTCCATAAATGCGATGTTTTTATTTGTGTTGACTTTTGGGTGGATGCCCGTTTTTATGGCGTGGTTTTCGGCGGGCAACCCAAAAGAGTCGAACCCCATCGGCTGAAACACGTTGTACCCCTGCATTTTTTTAAAGCGGGCAAACGTGTCGCTTGGCGCGTAGTTGTACCAGTGCCCCATGTGCAGGTTAAAGCCGGAGGGGTAGGAAAACATCTCTAAAACATAGTATTTACTGTCGGCTTTTGAGCGGTCAAAATGCCCCAAATGTTGTTTTTCCCACTCTTTCCGCCATTTTTCTTCGTTTTTCAAATAATCCATAGCTTGCTCTCCTGCCGCGACCGCTTGTCTGACGCCTTAATCCACGCGCACCGCAGTAATCAATTCGCACATTATAGCCCAAAATCAAAAAACTGTCAAGGCATTTAGGCCTTAGGTAAAAATATCCCCGCCCTTGGGCGCACCGCATAAACCCCATGATGTCGTATTGTATTGTGCGGTGCGTCGTCACCCCGCACCCTACAACAGGTATACAGCACAAAAAAACGACGGCCATATTTACAGTCGCCGTTTTGGGTTGTCTGTAACCCCTACTGATTATCCTTACGCTGGTTCAGCTTCTTCAAAAACTCGGGGAAGTCGTCGTCTACCGTCACTCGCGACGATGTAAAGCCATGCGGAGGCGGCACGGGCGGTTTCGCTTCGGGAACTGGGGCGGGCTTAAGCTCCTCACCGAACACCCCTATCTTTTTGGCGGGCGACGCGGTCGCGGCGGCGGGCTGATTTCCATGTTGACCCTGCTGAGGAATCTGTTGGTTAGGCACCACCCGTATCTCGTTTTCGGGCGTCTCGAACCCCGTCGCGATGACGGTAATAATAATTTCGTCCTGCATGGACTTCCTAATATCGCTGCCGAAAATAATGTGCGCTCCGGGGGCGACAACCTGCCGCACAAGGTCGGCCGCCTCGTTTACCTCGTCCAATTTGACGTCCGCGCCCACCATAACGTGCAATATCACGCTTGTCGCGCCCTCGATCGACGTTTCAAGCAACGGGTTATAAACAGCCTGCTTGACGGCCTCGACGGTCTTGCCCTCGCCCTTGCCGCGGCCTATGCCCATATGCGCCACGCCCTTGCCGCGCATAACCGTGCAGATGTCGGCAAAATCCAAATTGATGATGGACGGGTTCATAATCACGTCGCTTATCCCTTGGATTTCCTGCCGCAAAACGTCGTCGGCGTAGCGGAAAGCGTCGGCGTACGTCATACTGCCCGCGATTTTCAGCAGTTTTTCGTTTGGAATGACGACAAGCGTGTCAACCACCTTGCGCAAATTGGCGATTCCTATCTCGGCGTGGTCCATCTTCACCCTGCCCTCAAACGAGAAAGGTTTGGTGACCACCGCCACAGTCAACTTGCCCATTTCCTTGGCGAGAGCCGCGATGACGGGAGCCGCGCCCGTGCCCGTTCCCCCGCCCATACCGGCGGTGACGAACACCATGTCGCAGTCCTTAATTTTCTCGCGTATGGCCAATTTACTTTCGTCCGCGGCACGCTGCCCCACCGTAGGGTCCGCGCCCGCGCCCTTGCCCTGCGTCAGCTTCGCGCCGATTTGAAGGCGCACGGGAGCTGTAGACATTCTTAACGCTTGCAAGTCGGTGTTGACCGCGATAAAGCTGGCGCTCTTGACCTGGGCGTCCATCATGCGGTTTACCGCGTTGCTGCCGCCGCCGCCCACGCCGATAACTATGATTTTCGCCCCCGCGAGGATGGGCTGGGGCATTGTGTCCATGTTTTCCATGAGTTTTTCTCCTTGTTTTTTTGTTTTGGTTGTTTTGTTATGTATTTTGTTTGAATTGTTTGCAATGTTGGGGAGCAGGTATCGGGTAAGGTCGAACATCTTTCGTAGGAGCGCGCCGGTCGTCCGCAATCAAATAAGCAATATCTGCCCCGCGTTGGCCCCCATTACAAAGCACTGCCCTTACCCGCACTGCAATGCCGTCATAGCGACCACATTGATAATATCTTCCACGCTACAACCCCGTGAAAGGTCATTTACAGGCATGTTAAAGCCCTGACAGATGGGGCCCACCGCCTCGGCGCCCGCCAAGCGCTCGACCAATTTATACCCTATGTTGCCCGCCTGCAAATCGGGGAAAATCAGCACATTCGCCAGCCCCGCAACCTTGCTGTCAGGCGCTTTTAGTTTTCCCACCTTTTCGACAAGGGCGGCGTCAAGCTGTAATTCCCCGTCCACTATCAAATCCGGCGCGGCTTCCTTCACCAGACGCGTTGCTTCGATTACCTTGTCGGCAAGCTCGTGTTTCGCCGAGCCCTTTGTCGAAAAAGACAGCATAGCGACGCGCGGGGTTATCCCGGCAATGCTTTTTGCCGACGCCGCGCTTGATATAGCAATGTCCTTTAGCTGCTCCGCCGTGGGATTAGGGTTGACGGCGCAGTCGGCAAACACCAAAACGCCGCCGTCGCCGTATTTACACCCCTCTGGCAAAAGCATGATAAAGCAACTCGAGACGGTGTTTATTCCCGGCGCGGTCTTTATAATTTGCAGGGCAGGACGCAACACGTCGCCCGTGGAGTGGATTGCGCCCGACACCATGCCGTCTGCGTTCCCCGCTTTGACCATCAAAACGCCCAAATACAGGGGGTCGCGGGCAAGCCTATTCGCTTCTTCCTCGGTCAGTCCTTTGGATTTACGCGCGTCGTACAGGATTTTGGCGTACTTCGCGATGTTGCAGATCGCGGGGTCGATGACGTTTATGCCGCTTAAGTCTGCGGCGGGCTCAGCCTTTAAAATCCCCTCGCGGCTTCCCAAAAGCGTGACGGCGGCAAGCCGCTCCTTTGTAATGATTTGCGCGGCCTTTATCGTACGCCCCTCCTCGCCTTCGGGCAATACTATGCTTTTGTATAGCGCGGCGGCCTTTCGGCGTATAGCCTGTATCAATTCCATACAGATTGTCAGCTCCTTGCTAAAAGTTTTTTAAAAAATAGTGATTATAGTAATTTTTCGACCGGTACGCCGATTCCCTTTACTAAAAAAAAGAACATATGTTATAATTGTAACATAACGACGGACAAAAGTAAAGAAAACTATAGTGTTTTTTTTATTTTTTGTGGGAGAAAAACCCTATGCGTAAATGCGGAATAATTTGCGAGTACGACCCCTTCCACAACGGGCACAAATACCATTTGGAAAAGATCAAGCAAGCGACCGGCGCGGACATAGTCTGCGTGATGAGCGGCGACTTTACCCAGCGCGCCCTCCCTGCCCTTTTTGACAAGTGGCTACGGAGCGAAGCCGCGCTTAAATGCGGAGCGGACGTCGTGATAGAGCTACCCGTCGTGTACTCCACCGCGCCTGCCGAAGTGTTTGCTTTCGGCGCGATAAAAATCCTGTCGCAAATTGAGGGATTAAAGTATTTTTCGTGCGGGGTGGAAACGGACGACACAGACGCGCTTAAAAAAATCGCGAACTTACAATCGGACGAGCCGCCAAAAATGAGGGAATATTTGCGCGCCCTTTTAAAACAGGGGCTAAGCTACCCAAACTGCCTTGCCGAGGCTACCGCCGCCTTTTTATCCGATTTGTCCGATAAAAACAGCGCTTTTAAGTATGACAAAGAATATATTTTAGGGATTTTATCCTCGCCCAACAACGTACTGGCGATAGAATATTTAAAAGCCGTAGCCCGCCTAAGACTTGACGTCGAGCCTATCTTCATAAGACGCACGGACGCAGGATATAAAAGCAAGGAGCTGATCCCACCCTACGCCTCCGCCACAGCCATCCGCGTTATTTTGCAAAGCGACGCGGATTATTCGGCTTTCGTCCCTTTTGATTACGGCAAGCCCAAATTGGATGTTGGTTTATATGAATCTGTTTTGCGTCTATCCTTACTCCAAAAGCATATTCTGTTTGCGGAGGGCATGGAAAAAAAACTGAAAAAGGCGGCGGAAAAATATGCGGATTTGAGCCAAATAATCGAGGCTGTAAAATCAAAGCGCTATACTTATTCCCGCATAAACCGGCTCATTTTCAGTACCATGCTGGACATTGACGGCAAATTTTTAAAGTATAGCGGCGACTTTTTGTTCAGAGTGCTTGGCATAAGGCCGTCCTTCAAAAGCAACTTGAGCGACTTGGGAAAAAACGCCGTGATAAAGCTGACGGACAAGCCGTATATCAACCAAACCGGCGAGGATATTTTTATCATCGACAAAAAGGCGTCTGATCTCTACGCGGTAATTACCCATTCCTCTTCCACGCGCTTTTGCAACAGGCTGAGAATTATTTAACGCCCACCGTCCTATTTGTAACTCGCGAAAGATGTAAAAAGAGATAAAAAGCAGCTCAAATCACTTGCTAACCTCCCCGTTTTGTGCTATAATACCGATGTTCCGAATAGTCCCGCTATGGGTATTATCGGTTCGCCACCCCCCCAAAACCCCCGGGAGCGGCAAGCGCGGCTTGTTTTATGATTGTCGCTTGCCGCTCCCACCCTGCCTCGGTAGCTCAGCCGGTAGAGCGGAGGACTGAAAATCCTTGTGTCGGTGGTTCGATTCCGCCCCGAGGCACCACTAAGAGTCTCAAAATCCTTATGGTTTTGGGACTCTTTGGCTGTAGCTAAGCAGTTTACAAATAAAACTCGCAAAATCGGCGCTTTATGCGGCGTCCACAGACTCAAGGCATAATTTCGCCGCAAATAGGGCGGGTTATTTTACGTTGATTTTATATTAGGGTGCTAAACTTTTAGACGGAGGTGCGGTATGGCGACAATCTTAATCGTTGAGGACAATGAAAGCATGAGAGAGCTTATGACGGCAAAACTTGAAAGGAAATTTGACGTAGTAAGCGCGGCGGACGGTAAAACGGCTTTGGGCGTTGTCGAAAGCAAAACCGTCGATTTAATCGTTTGCGACATAATGATGCCTAGAATGAACGGCTATGAATTTGTGCGGCAGTTACGCAACATGGGAATGCACACGCCGGTCATAATGGCGACGGCGAAACAGGGCTTTGACGATAAAAAAGACGGTTTTTCGGTCGGAGCGGACGATTATATGGTCAAACCCATAAATTTTGACGAGCTTATTTGGCGCATAGACGCGCTGCTTAGGCGCTCAAAAATCGCGGCGGATAAGGAAATCGTTTTGGGTAAATTCAAGCTTAACGCGACGACGTTCGAGGCCGTTTACGACGGGCAGGCGATAGAAATGACGCGGAAAGAGTTCGATTTGACATACAAGCTGCTCTCCTACCCTAATAAATTATTTTCGCACGACAAGCTGCTTAACGACGTGTGGGGCTATGATTGTCCCAGCGGCGAAACGACAATCCGCTCACACGTCAACCGTCTTAGGAACAAATTCGAGCACATAACGGAATTTGAAATTGTGACGATACGAGGCTTGGGGTACAAGGCCGTTTTGAAAGGGTAATTCTCTATCCCCTAACCCCTAACCCCCTATTCTCTATTCTCTAATAAAGGCGGTAACTATGAAAGACAAAAAGGTTAAGAAAAAGCACAGCGACGCTGCAAAGCACATAAACAAGTGGCTTGCGCTGCTTGCCGCCGTTATCGCGGTCGGCGGCGTTATGGCGTTCGGCGTGATTGCCTATATCGCAAACGCGGCAAACGGCTCGAACGGGACGTACGACCCGCTGTGGATGGTGTATATGATTCCCGTTATGCTTGTCATTGCCGTGCCCGTGACGATTTTTATCGCGCGCTTTGTTTATAAGCACTTTGACGTTTTGTCCTCCGCCATGAGCGACGTGGCGAACGGTAAGACCGACGCGTATATCCCCACCGCGAACGCCTCCGCTTTTAAGGGCATATACGAAGACTTTAACAAAATGGCGGCGGAAATCGCGGGCATACAAAGGTTGCGGGCGGAGATTGTCGACGGCTTTTCGCATGAGCTTAAAACTCCCGTCGCAAGTATAAACGGCTTTGCAAAAATGCTGCTTGACGAGGATTTGCCGGAGGAAAAGCGCAAAAAGTATTTGGGGATTATCGTCAAAGAGTCGGACAGGCTGGCAAGCTTAGCCAAAAACAACCTTTTATTGAGTAAAATCGACGCGCAGGAGATAGTGTCCGACAAAAAACCGTACAATCTCGGGCGGCAGATACAGGAAATAGCTATTGCCATGGAGACGGCGTGGTCGGAGAAAAATATCAATTTGTCTGCGGGGCTGCCCGACGTGATTTACGAGGGCGACGCCAATCTTATGGAAAGTTTGTGGCAAAATTTACTTTCTAACGCAATCAAGTTTACGCCTAAAAACGGCGACATCACTATAATGCTGACACGGACGGAGGATGATATTATCGTTTCCTTTGCCGACACGGGCATCGGCATGAGCGACGAGGTAACGGCGCGCATTTTCGAGCGGTATTATCAAGGCGACGCCTCACATACGGGCGACGGACACGGTTTGGGGCTGTCCATAGTAAAGCGTATTGTACGGCTGTGCGACGGACGAATAACAGTCCAAAGCAAAGAGGGCGAAGGCAGTACATTTATCATCATTCTTCCGATATTATAACGGTTAATTTTAGATATTAAGGGTGCGACAATGAGTATCGAAGAAAGACTTAGTGGCTTTTGGTCGGGCGCAAGAGCAAAATTGAAACGCTTTTGGTCTGATATAAAAATCATCGCGAAATTACAATCCGTGATATTCGCGACCATGGTGTTCAATCTTGCGTACGGCTTGACGACGGCGATAATCAGCACGGTTCAGTTATCTTTTTTTATCGGAATTACGGGGTCATACAGCTTGATTTTGGGCGTCGTCAAGTTTTACGCGCTGAAAAGGTACGCACGTGTGAAAACGCTTGAAAGCGAGGCGACAAAAAAAAGTCAAGCCACGCAAAACGGAATAGCCGAAAACAACACTATTGAAAGTGAAAACACGATAATAGAAACGATTAAAGCTCAAAACACAATAAACCAACCCGCGAAAAATCGGTCCGCGATAAAAGAGATAGAAAAAAACTGCGCCAAAAATATTGCCATTTGCGCCTCGGTTATATCCTTTTTGCATTTCAGTTTCGCAATAGTCAGCACCTTTTTTTATGACGAAAACCCAAGCAATTATACGCTTTGGATTATATATTTTGTCGCAGCGGCGGCGTTTGTCAAAATCCTGCTTGCCACAATCAATTCGATAAGGACACGAAAAAACCACAGCCAAATCATCCACCATTTGCGGCTGACCGACGTCGCAAACGCCCTGATTGCGCTCGCCCTTACGCAGCGGGCAATCCTCTATTTTGTCGCCGACGAGTACGCGAAAATTGCCAGTGGAATCGGCGGAATCTTTTTCAGCCTGTGCGCCGCGCTGGTTTGCCTAACAATGTTTTTGAAGTCCCATGGGCGCAAGAAAGTTCTTAAGTAGCAAATTAGATACTGTCCCGCCGCCTTGTAATTATATGGGGCGGTTTTTTGTCTTTCGTAAAACCTTATGAAAAACGACAGAAAATCGATTCTCATTCGATTAGATTGGTATATGTAACTATTGGGCGGACAGGCGGACGACCGATAAGACCTTGGCAAGAAGCATTCGCGGTCTTGCTTCGTAGGGTCGCCCCTAAGGTCTGTAACAATCCGACAAGCACGGTTTAATGCATACGTAGGGGCGGGCATTGCCCGTCCGGTGGTTCGCGCCTGTCAGCCGGATTGAATAAGAACCAAAAAAATTTATATAAAGTTTATATTCGCGTTACGTTTATTTTACTTCCCCCCGTTATCATTAGAGCGTAAAACATCCGCAAGGGGGACAAAACAATGGGCGTCATTAAGTTTTTTGGGGCGAAAAAAGTGTTTGTCATATATCTCATCTGCCAGTGCTTTACGCTTGCCACCATGATAGGCAGCGCGATTACGTCGCTGTGGGTGGGGGCTTTGGCGATAGAAAAAATGATAGAGCACGTCCTGCTTTGCGTGCTTACCGTCGTTTTGCTGCATATCCCCATGGTGGCGCGCACAAAATTCCGCCTTAAAATGCCGCAGTTTTTCCAGATTATTGTGACGGTATTTATTGTCGCACACTTTGTTTTGGGCGAAATTTACCGCTTTTACGACTACATATTTTTGTTCGACAAGGTTTTGCACACCACGGCGGGGGTGGTAATCGCCCTAAGCGGGTTTTCGATTGTGTACGCGTTCAGCAAGAGCAAGGACGGGGTGCGTCTCTCGCCCTTTTTTGTCGCGCTGTTTTCGTTCTGCTTCGCGATAATGCTGCTGACGCTGTGGGAAATCTTCGAGTATTCGATGGACGCGATTTTTAAGTTAAATATGCAGCGTTGGCAGGACGGCCTTTCCGAAGTTATTATCGACGGCAAAAACGCGTTGGTGACCGATTCCGCGCAGGGCAGCGGGCTGATTGATACGATGACGGATATTATCGTGGGTACGGTGGGCGCGCTTGTAATCTCGGTTTCGGGCGGGCTGTGGGTCAAGAGGAAACCGGATGATACGAGCTTTTATATTGTTAAGGAGAAGAAATGAGCCGCCGTTTGATAGTGCACAGCTCACAGTGAAGGATAAATTTCAGTGAATAATTATCGGCATACTATACAAGGTAAATTACAAAATTATTATTTTCATTTGACCGCCACTGTGCGCTGTGCATTGAAAAAAGTTTACGTCGATTTTACATTCAAATTACGTTGGTTTTATTTTTTACCTTTATAATATAAACGTAAACAGTCTGCGGACTTAAAAATAAGGAGAAACAAATATGGAAAACGAAAACAAAAAGGGCATAATCGCCGCGGTGATTGATGGGTTTAAGGAGAGTACCCACGCCACCCACGAAGCCAATAAAGAGAATATGGCTTTTGTCAAGACCGCCTCCAAGGCGATGCACCAAAGGGCCGTCGCGCCGTATCCGGGCACAGAGGACATAAGGGCGGCGAAGGGCTTAAAAGCAAAGGTACGCGCTATCCTAAAGAACATGAGGGAGGGCTGTAAACGCGCCTCGGAGAGGGAAAAAGCCTTCCGCGCTCAGGCAGTAAGCCTTGAGGGGTACCAAACAATTCTGTCCGAGATGAGAACGAACATGCAAGGCTTGATCGACATGATCGACTGCGGGGTATGAAGGAGTTATCTGTTTTCAGTTATCAGAGGAAGTTATCAATGCAAATTTCGAGTTGAAGGCACTGTTTAGGGCTGAAAAGGCGCCTTGGAAACTGCAAATTGGCACTAAACGCGCAAGCAAGTATCCGTCATTGCGAGCGGAGCGAAGCAAACCAGCTTAATTGACCGCATAAAATGGTTGGGTTTTAGCTGGGTTGCTTCGCTCCGCTCGCAATGACGGGGTTGACCCAAAGGTTTCGCTATATAAATAATGCGTTAGGATTAGAAGTGACCGTCAACAACTGACAACCGTCAACTGAAAACTACCAACTAATACAATCATTAGGGAGAAAAAATCATGTACGCGATAGAAACTCAAGGATTATCTAAGTCCTTTAAGAACATCCCCGCCGTGCAAAACCTTAATATGAAGGTGCCGGAGGGCAGCATATACGGGTTTATCGGCGAGAACGGCAGCGGCAAATCCACGACCGAAAAGCTGATTTGCGGCTTACTGGTGCCAAGCAACGGGGATATACGCCTGTACGGCAAGCACTATACCGATGCGAAAATCCGTTCCGGCATGGGCGTTTTGATAGAAAACCCCGGCTGCTTTCCCGAGGCAACGGTCTATCAAAACCTGTATATGCAGGCGTTAAACCTCGACGTCAAAAACCCCAAAACGGAGGTGGAGCGCGTCTTAGGGCTTGTCAGCATGGCAGGGGCGGCGGGGCGTAAGTTCAAGCATTGTTCCTTAGGCATGAAGCAACGTTTAGGCGTCGCGCAATCCCTTTTGGGACGACCCAAATTGATGATTTTGGACGAGCCTATCAACGGCTTGGACGCTGACGGAATGCGGATTGTGCGCGAAACTTTGATTGACTTGACGCGCGAAGAAGGCGTAACGATTTTAATCAGTTCACACATTTTGGGCGAGTTAAGTAAAATCGCCACACATTACGGGATTATCAGGCGGGGCACGCTTATTAAGGAAATGAAGGCGGACGAGATGAGTGTGGGGTGCCGCGACTTTGTTTTCGTCAAGACCGGAAACGACGCGAGGGCTTTGGGCGTTTTGGCGCAAAGATATAAGGATTTTGAGCAAAAGGACGGCGGGATACGCGTTTACGACGAAAACGAAAGCTCGAAGGTGGCGGGGCTGTTATACTCGAAAAATATCGACATAAACGAAATAACCTTCCAAAAAATCGGGCTGGAAGAATACTATCTTAAACTTATGTCACAAAAGGGGGTCGCATAAATGGAAACGACAAGCGCAAACAACAAGAACGGAAAGACGGGCGCGGTTAAGGAAGCCGGCAAATACAAGACTTTTTTCAGCCGCGTCAAACCCATGATTAAGTTGGACTTTTACCGGCTGTTCCACACCCCCGCGTTCTACATCACTGTGGGCATAGCCGCGCTTATCCCCGCCTTGGTGCTTACCATGGTCGGCGCGGAGCAAGGTGCAGACGCACAGTCCTTCACCAATACATGGCAGGTGTTCGAGGGGCTAAGCGGCGCAACGGCGGGGCTTATGGACTTCGCCAATATGGCAAACGTCAACATGGTGTTTATCTTCGCCGCCCTCCTGTTGTCCATCTTTGTGTCGCATGATTACGGCAGCGGCTTTGTAAAAAACATCTTCACCGTCCACGCCAAAAAATCAGATTATGTGGTGTCAAAATCGGTCGTGGGGATATTCGGCGGCGCGTGCATGATATTAGCGTACTTTTTGGTGACGGTAATTGCGGGCGCGATTATGGGCAAATCGTTTGACCTTGGCGCGGCGGGAGCCTACGGGCTGATTATGTGCCTTTTGTCAAAAATGGTTTTAATGGGCGTGTTTGTGCCGCTGTACCTTATCTTTGCCGTGCTTTTTAAACAAAAACTATGGATGACGATTATCGCGACCTTCGCGGCGGGCATTCTTTTCTATCCGGTAGCAAGCATCGCCGTGCCGCTTGACGCAAATGTTCTTACTCTGATCATGTGCGTCTTGGCGGCGGGGATTGGGTTTGTGGGCTTCGGCTCGCTTTCAGGTCTGATATTGAATAAACGCGATTTAGCGTAAAGGAGGTAAAAACAATGGAACAACAAAATAATTACTGCAATTACGAGTATATGACCAAAACGACGGACGGCAGAAGCGTAAGTGAAATAGCAAACCGCTATACAAGCTTGGGCTGGGAGCTCGAGCGGCAAGAGCGCGGCTTGCTGTATACGACGCTGACCTTTAAGCGCGACCGCACAATCAAAAACCGTGAACAGCTAAACCGCTTGCAGGCGCGTATCGAAGACGGCATAAACTCTATCTCTTATATGGAGGAAAGCAAGACAAAATTCGCGACTATATTCTCGCTTGCCATGGGAATTATCGCCGCGCTTATATTCGGCGGCGGGCTCAGCCTGATTATGCTTAACGCCGACCCTATCACGGCAAGCTGGCAAGTTATCGTTGGATTTGTTCTTGGGATAATTGGAGGCGCCGCCGCCGCTATCGTGTATCCGCTTTACACAAAAATAATTAAACGGAAAATACGGAAAACAAATCCCTTAATCGAAAAAAAAAAGGACGAAATCTCCGAGCTTTGCGGTCAAGCGCACAACCTTTCCTGTGCTTCTTAGCAAACAACACAAAACCCCGGAACAATCGCCCCGGGGTTTTTTCGTACATGGCGGATAAGTCAAATTTTATACTAACTGCTCGCAAGTTTTTAACATTTTGATGAGCGGATTTTCGAACTAAAAGGCGGCGTTCTACCGCCACAATGTACTGGAAGTACATAACTGACGACAAAACCAACGACTTTTAGCCGAGTAGACGCCGTATAATGCGATGTTTTTACGTGAACAGACCCTAGTTGCTTGACACAATTAGATTTTCGGGTATAGCCATTTTAGCTTTCCTCTTGCGTTGTCGGTAGTAAAGTGCCACTGCACATTTTTTGTGGAGTTATTTCGGT
>Ga0123353_10000448_pt1 | contig 51229 bp, 50 predicted proteins | sample TergutLab28metaG_3_FD_92763 | JGI IMG/M metagenome (GOLD analysis project Ga0123353, IMG submission 92763) | Labiotermes labralis P3 segment gut microbial communities from Petit-Saut dam, French Guiana - Lab288 P3 | ecosystem: Host-associated > Arthropoda: Insects > Digestive system > Gut ... | reverse complement strand
TTTCCTGGCGAACCATGCCGCTAGAAAACTGGTGAAATACTGTGATATAGACATGCGCCCAAGAATGGACTCAAAGCCTACCGATCATTGTGGATTAGTGTTAGAAATATAAAAAAATCCCCGAATAATCGGGGAGTAAAAACTACTTGCCAGCAGGCGCGGCCTGCTTCTTTTCTTCATACAGTTTTTCGAAATCAATCGGCTGCATTGCGAATGGCGGGAATCCGCTTTCGCCGGTCATACGCAGGATAATTGCACGGATAGACGGGAACAGCAAGTTCGGGACTTCTATCAGCAAGGTCTTCTTCAAATCTTCTTCATTGTCGGATTTTTCGACCTGGACAAGACCGGAATATGTGGATTCAATCATAAAGATTGATTTATCGCCTTGTTCCAGCTTGCTGTGCAGTTTTACCAGCAAATCGACCATATAAATGTTGTTTTCTGTACCTTTGATTTGAATATCCAGATTGATGTCCATTTTCGCCTGACCATTTTCCTGTTTAAAGAACAGTTCTGGGACATTTGGGGACTCGAAAGAAAAATCTTTCAGAAATTGAGATATCAGTTGAAATTTTGCCATTGCGATTGCTCCTTTTTTCGGCCTGGGTTTTATGATAATATAGCAAAGAATTCCGATTTTACAAGTAGGAGTATAAAAAATATGAAAAAATTATCCGTGCTCTTTTTCCTATGCCCCCTGCTCTGGTTCTCTGGATGCGGCGATTTAACCCAGGAACGCAGCTATACGACCGGCGATAATTCCGTGCGCCCGTCGAATATGCAAAAGGCCTCGTACGGGCAGCTGCCAGGATGGCAGGACGACGATGTCCGCTATGCCATGCAGGCCTTTCGAAACACCTGCAAAGCGAAACTACAATACGCCGGGAAAGTAATCCCGGACCGCAAATTATTGGAAGAAAAGTGCAAAAATCTGCCATCGGAATCCGCAAGCGCGACGACCGTCCGGAATTGGTTCGAATCTCATTTCCAGCCGTATAAAATCCATGACGAGTCCGGCAAGGCCACTGGAACCTATACCGGATATTATTCCCCGACAATCCCAGCATGCAGAACAAAGACGGCGGAATGTAACGAGCCCCTTCTGGGCATCCCAACTGACGGACGCGGATACAAGGGCGTGGATAAAAAGACAATCGTTAATAATAATATCGGGCGGGTCCTTTATTGGGCAAACCTGGTGGATGTCCAGAATATCCAGATCCAAGGCAGCGGTATGTTAAGGCTGGAAGATGGAACCATGGTAAAGCTGAATTTCGCGGCAGTGAACGACTTGCCGTTTAAATCAATCGGCGACCAGCTAAAACAGAAAGGAATTCGCCCGGACGGGGGATATTCGTCCGAAGCGGTTTGGTCTTATCTGAAAAAGAACCCGACTTTGGCAAGGGAAGTCATCTATAACAATCCGCGATATGTATTTTTCTATGTCGCGAATACGCATGATGTGATTGGGAAGATTGGGACACCATTGTCGAAACTTCGCAGCATAGCGATGGATGATACGATTTATACGCTTGGTCTGCCGGTGTATATTAATACAAGCCTGTCTGTGGATGGTCGGAAATTCCAAAGATTAATGGTGGCGCAAGATACTGGCGGGGCGATACGCGGATGGATACGCGGGGATATATTCTTTGGAAGCGGCGATGAAGCATATAAATACGCGCATGGCCAGCATTCCCAAGGGGAACTGTTTATCCTGATGCCAAAACCATATGGAAAATAAACCAAATCTTTCAAAACGAATTTCAAGACCGCAAACGCTGGGGGCGGCATTCGGCGGGCTAATGAAGATATTCGGCGCACGCGCGTCGGATGCGGACTTGGCGCAGAATTGGAATCATGTGGTCGGCGCAGAACTGGCAAAATTGGCAAAACTTTCCGGCACCCGAAAAACAAAAGACAAAAAATTTAATATAACGTTAAAGGCGATGGTGCCTGCAATGGCAACAGAGCTTTCGTATAGAACCGAAGAATTCAGAATAAAAATTGATAAGTATTTCGGATATGATGCGGTTGGGAAAATACAAATTAAACCATAAGTTTTAATTTCCGTCCGCCATTAAATTCTTCCAAATAGATATGAATAGTATTTTGCGGCAAAAAATCACCCGCAATATCCGGCCATTCTATTAGAACAATATCATTCGCAATCGCGTGAGATAATCCAATTTCTTCCAGTTCGGATTTGTCTTCTATGCGATATAAATCAAAATGAGAAATGCCGTCATAGTTCTGTACCAATGTAAAGGTAGGACTTGGCACAACTGTATCTGCGCCGCGCATGGTTTGAATAATTACGCGCGCAATTTCACTTTTCCCCATCCCCAGGTCACCATGTAAAGCAACCGTCACCGGCGCTCGCAGAGTTTTCGCAAACTCCTTTGCCCAGCTATGGGTTTCATTTATATTTTTTAATATTATTTCCATAACTTATTCCAATAATAGTAAATCATTTTCCAGTCTGCGGACGGTATCGCGGATGGCGCCAGCTTCTTCGAATTCCAAATTCTCGGCATGCTTTCTCATCTTTCTGGTAAGCGATGCGATTTCTTTTTCCAGGCCAGCGCGGTCCATAACGCCAGATTTAGTATAAAGAAATTGTTTTTTCTTATCAGTCTTTTCTTGCGCGTCGGTAACTTCATTAAATACTGACTTCACAATGGTCTTCGGAGTTATGCCGTGTTTTTTATTATACGCCATCTGTTTTTCGCGACGACGCGCAGTCTCGCTCATCGCGGTTTGCATAGAATCAGTAATATTATCAGCATATAAAATTACATGCCCGTTAACATTTCGTGCCGCGCGACCGATTGTTTGGATAAGGCTGCGGGTGCTGCGTAAAAACCCTTCCTTGTCCGCATCCATAATCGCAACCAGTTCGCATTCCGGAATATCCAGTCCTTCGCGCAAAAGATTAATTCCGACCAGAACATCAAATTCGCCCAGACGCAACGACCGCAACAAATCTATGCGTTCCAAAGTTTCAATATCACTGTGCAAATATCGCGCGCGAATTCCATGCTCGACCAAATAATCAGTCAACTGTTCAGCCATTTTTTTAGTGAGCGTAGTAATCAGCACACGTCCACTGGTCTTTTTTATTTCTTCCAATAAATTATCAACTTGATGTTTTGTTGGGCGAACCTCTACTTCCGGGTCTAATAATCCTGTCGGGCGAATCACTTGCTCGGTCACTATGCCGCCGGCTTGCTCCATCTCCCAGTCCGCGGGCGTTGCGGATACAAAAATAGTCTGCGGACGCATTGCATCCCATTCTTCGAACTTCAATGGACGATTATCTGCACATGATGGCAAACGAAAACCATATTCATACAACGAACGTTTACGCGCCGCATCACCCTTGCCCATCGCGCCAATTTGCGGAATAGAAACATGCGATTCATCTACAAATAAAATCGCATCCTTTGGTAAGTATTCAAATAAAGTCGGTGGAGATTCTCCCGCCTTGCGTCCAGATAAATACCGCGAATAGTTTTCAATGCTGCGACAAATTCCTGTGGCTTCCATCATCTCTATGTCAAAGTTCGTACGCTCTCGTAATCTTTGCTCTTCCACATACTTCATATTGTCTTTAAAGTAATCCAATCGCACGGCCAAATCTTTCTTAATTTCACCGATGGCCTGCATAACCGTCGGTTGTGGCGTTGCATAATGAGTATTCGGATAAACCGCAATGCTATCCAAGTTTTTTATCTTACCACCTGTTAAAGTATCAAACTCCCATATATTTTCAATCTCATCCCCGAAAAACGAAAGCTTCCATCCGCGATCTTGGCTGTGACTGGGGAAAATATCAATAGTGTCGCCGCGCACGCGAAATTCACCGCGGTCGAAACCGATATCATTTCTTTTGTATTGGATATCGACCAAGGCGCGCATTACATCTTTTGCACTAACTTTTTCACCCTTGGCCAAAAACAGCCTCATTCCAGAATATTGCGCGGGGGATCCCATCCCGTAAATGCTGGAGACACTGGATACCACGATTACATCACGTTCTTCCAACATCGCACGTGTTGCGCTATGCCGCATACGATCCAACTGGTCATTTATCGACGCATCTTTGTCTATGTAGGTATCGGTTGTAGGCAAATAAGCCTCTGGCTGATAATAATCATAATACGAAACGAAGTATTCCACATGATTGCGCGGGAAAAATGCCTTCATTTCGGTATAAAGCTGTGCCGCCAGAATCTTGTTCGGCGCCATAATCAGCGTGGGTCGTCCCATCTGGGCAATAATATTCGCCATGGTAAAGGTCTTGCCCGTGCCGGTTGCGCCCAACAAAACCTGGGCCTTTTTACCTTCTTCCAGCCCACCGACCAGTTCAGTAATGGCCGCCGGTTGATCGCCGGCAGGTTTATAGTCGCTTTCAAGATGAAAAATTTTCTTATTCACAAGGCTAAATATAATGTTTTACAATCAGATTGCAAGTTGCAAGGGGGGAAGATTGAAGGCTCGACATAAACGCCTCGTTTTTTTAATTGTCTTATCGGTACTGGCACTGTTTGGTCTGGCGGTGGCGATTATTCCGCCAATGATCAGCCTTAACAGGCTGAAACCTCATTTTGAACATGTCATTCTTTCCCAAACTGGAATCCCCGCAAAAATAAACGGGAATATTCATATGAGCTTTCTGGGGCGCACAACCGTCGTAGTGCGCGATGTTAAGATCCCGGACGGAAAAATCGATTCTGTTTTATTTTCGGTTCCTTTATCCAGCATTTTTGATATAAGCCAAGCGCCATTGACCGAAAGAATCATTTTGGATGGCGCTAAACTTGAAATCAAGGAAATCATCGCACCGAAAATAATAAGACCCATAGATCTACGCGATTCAGAAGTAAGTTTTATGGGAAAATCTTACCGCATCCTCGAAGGACAGCTGCAGAATGGAAACTTCCGCGGAACCGTACGCACCGATCAGCATAAGTATACAATAGAAACCAGCGGATATGACTTTACCGTTATTAACAAAAACGAAGGACTGCTGATACGCGGAATGCTGCGCCCAAGTGGCGGCGCGGTCGGTCAGCTTGCAATAGATACCGACAAGATTAACGCCTGGTTTGATTTTCTGGAACCTAAAATAGAACAGCATGTAAACCTGACCATGAACTTTGATTGGGATGGCAATTACGGATTTAAATTTTCTGATCTGCGCGGGGATATCGGCGGCTATGATTTTACTGGGAATTTAGAATTGCCAGAAAATGGTCCAAAAACAATCCAATTCAAATCGGATAATATCAATATTGACTTAACATTTTTACTAAAGAAACAATCAATTGTAAATGATTCCATCTTGAGCCTGGACCTGCGCGGGAATCTGAAATTCATGAACACCGTATATAATCGTATAAAGCTGAATGTAATGGGTGAAGGCGACGAGATAATCATAGACAAGATCGAATTTGAGAATAATAAAATCAGCGGCTCTATTGTGGGCGAAATTACTGCGCAAGGCGCCCAAAGCCTGACCCTGCGGTTTATGCGTGATGGCGCTGAAATCTCTTGCTTATTCAGCGGAGATGCAGAAGTCTGGCAATGCAATGAATACTCATATTCGAACAAAGACATTGCGATAACAGGAACATTGGCAGTCGATAAAAATTCTTTCCATGCAACATTGCTGTCAAAATCAATGATGCCTGAAAACTTTGATTTTGCCAAAGCCCTCGCTTTCCTTGGAAATAATGGGGTCGTGGTTTTTGATTTTGCAAATGCCGCCGGAAAAATCACGATAAAAAACAAAAAATTCACAATCGAATATACATCTGTGAAAAATAAAAGCTTGGATTGGCTGGGTGCAGGGTTCGAGTTTCTTCCCATTTCGATGCGCGGCGCGCGGGGACAAATGACCTGGGACGCGGAAACTTTTTCGTTTATACCTGTGGGCGAAGAATGGGAATTGCATCTGCAAGGCAATTTCTTTTTTATGTCGGGAAACAGCGCGCAAGAACTTCTGACTGCGTTCTATCCAAATATAGAGCTGGTATTCGCAAATGATTTTCCGTATCAAATTTCCGGGAATTACTCAAAGCCTTATATCAAAGATTTGGAAATTCGTATTGCGGATCATATATTTCGCGGAACAATGAGCGGTTCGAATATAACCCTGAAAACAGATATTCTTAACCTGGATATATTTGCAAACCAAAAATACTTCGATAATTACGAAGAAATGCGGTTCTTATCAGGCGCGCCGATCCTGGCACCGTTTATGCTGGGGGATACAGGGCTATCGATTTCTGCATCTGTGATTGTTTGGGATGAAAATTCATACGATAACTTTGTTTATTCATTGCGCAATGGCACGCAAGACTTCTCAATTACCGATGATGCCAAAGGAAGCCTTATGGTTTCGATAAAGAAAAATTCTGCGGCAACTTATGATATCTTGGTGCAATTGAATAAGTTTGCCTTTGCGGGATTTCTGCTGGGGCCCAATTCTCCGCTTGATGTTTCAGATTCTGTAATTACAGGCCGTGCTGCGTTATCTTCCCAAGGGAAAATAGCTTTTGATTTTTGGAATAATATAAAAGGCACATTAGATATCAGCTTTGATGGTGGAATATTGAACGGTATCGGAACAGATTGGTTCTATGCGCGCGCATCGAATCTTACCAGATTGAATGTCGAAGATACAATTTCATATGCATTATCCGGCGGAGATACGAAAATAAAATCTTTGCGGGTGTCAGGTATATATGAAAATGGAAAATTCCAAACAAATAAAAAATTCTTGCTGACTGCGCGAAATACTGAAATGTCAGGAAACCTACAATTGCAAGAGGGCAAACTTTCTGCGCAAATTGGAATTTTGCTACGTGGTTCGTCACCAGATCCACGACCGATATCATTGAACATCATGCCGAATGGAGAACGCAATTATTCTCTGTCTGAAATCATGATGGTGCTTGATCCTGATTATATGGCGGATTTCATAAGGGTTAACGCGAGCGTTCTGTAAGATACACACTGTTCACTAAATTGCCATCTTGATCAGCATAATAATGATTGCCGTACCCGTCCACAGCACGGTAATGACCAGAGTTATAGAGCCTGATGCCACGTTGATCATAAACAAGAATTCTGTCCGAACCGATCAAGTCTGCACGCGACCCCAAGAAAATCTTTGCAACGCCGTCAGACCAGTTACGTGCCAGCTCGCACTTGTATGGCGCGTATAAAAGAGCGCCGCGTTTAACCAGCTTGTTTAAATTATATTTATACCCGTTTTGCTGCAGCATATATAATTGATACGGGGTGAGCTTTAAACTTCTTGCCAAACTTTCGATTTGCTCGCTTTCCAGCATTTTCTGTTACCTCCGCCATGCTGAAAATCGTAGTAGAAATAAAATTAGTTGGGTATAAGATGATATTCATAACTAAAAATCCCGCAATTGCGGGATTTTTTATGGCGTTAATCTATTTGGTCCGCGGAATAAGAATGTCGCTTCGCGCAGAGTTTCCAAATTCAATAATTGTTTCAACAATCGGCCGCCACCCATTCCCCAGCCGCCATGTGGTGGCATACCAAACCGGAAACAGTCCAGATACCATTGCAAACCTTCTTGATGCAGCCCTTTCTCTTTACACTGCGTAACCAGCTTTTCATAATTTTCTTCACGTTGGGCAGTCGTAACCAACTCTACACCTTTGCAAATCAAGTCTGCACTAATCGTAATCGGAGTTACTCCATCATCACTACTGACGCTTTTTTTATGATAGAACGGACGCGCCGCCCATGGAAATTCTGTAACGAAAACGAAGTCATTATCATGCTCTTGCTTTGCCCATTCGCCGATTGCTTTTTCTTCGGCCGTAGAAAGGTCTTTCCCGTCGTCGGTCTGGATACCGCGGTTTTTTAAAATCTCGCGTGCCTTATGCATAGTTATTCGCAGGAATGGCTTCTTTATTCTAATATCCGAAATACCGAGATACTTTTCAATATCGGAACCACAAGTTTCATGAATGGTTTCCGCAATATGCATGATTGCTTTTTCCAACATGTCCATAACTTCAGAGAAATCATTTATATATCCCATCTCTGCGTCATGACCGATAAATTCCGTAGCATGACGTGTCGTGAAAGATGGATCAGCACGGAACAATGGAGCAATTTCAAACACTCGTTCTAGCCCAGCAGCGATCGCCATTTGTTTGTAAAGTTGCGGGCTTTGCGCCAAATATGCAGTCTTACCAAAATAATCCAACTTGAATAATTCAGCATTTGATTCCGATGCTGTCGCCATTAATTTTGGGGTATGAGTTCCAATGAAGCCCTGGCTGATCAGGAATTCTGAATATCCACGATCCAGCGCAGATAAAGCTTTCATAATGGTCGCATTACGTACACGGCGCACTGTCAAAAAGCGCCAGTCCTGACTTACTTCTGGTGTAACTTCTATCCCGCCTTTTTCAATTATTGGAATTGGTAACGCTTCAGCCAGCGACAGAATTTCAAAAGATTCGATCTGAATCTCTATTCCATTCGGAGTACTATTAGTTACTTTCGTTTCAACAATCGTTCCTTTAATTTCCAAAATGGATTCTGTCGTTATTGTTTGCGCCAATTCGAATTGCGGATTTGCTTTGTCTATTACACATTGCACAGTGCCGGTTATATCGCGCAGAATTATAAACATAACTGCGCTTTGTCCGCGAATAACTTGTGCATGACCTGCTATTTCTATTTTTTTACCTTGTTCTTTTGGAATTTCGGCAATATGTGTTCTTTTAGTTTTCATGAAAAGCACCTTTTTGTTTCTTATTTATAATCAGGGGCGCTGGATCCCTAGTCCCAACGAAATCACAGATTTCGATGGGTGGGTTTAGCGCGGTGCCACCCTGTCTTTTATCTTTAATTTTTGGAAATCACAGCTCTCCGGTCGTCAATCGGGTCATCGCAGATAAATTCCATTGCCAATATTATAATCTGAATTTAAAACATTTCAAGCAGTAATCATCTGCAATCGTAATTCATGCAAGCATAAAGTATGCCTTCCCATCTTTCTTAAATGCTTCGAATATAAAATCGCTCAAGCGGAGTTCAAGAATCAATAACTGCTCTACATCCCGCAATACGGCCTCGTCCGGATTTTCGACGCCTGCAGCGACGTGCCAGTCGCGCAGCAGTTTGAAGTTTTTCCAAAAAGAGTCTTCCTTACTTGCAGCATAAACAAAATCAGGCATACAGAATTCTGTCTGCTCTTTTCTTATCTCTTTTGATTCATATGCTTCGATAACCGGCAGAAGCCGTGGAATTATACCAAGTCCAGCCACAGCGGATGAAATCTGCCCTTTTATATTGACGGGTTGCTGCATCACAGACTCTGGAAGAAAACTTCCATTTGCAGAATTTTCGCTAATTGCGCCATTATCCCAGCTGTTTTTATCAAAAATCACCATTTTTTGGCCTCTTTTGCCATCTCTCGCCCGACGAATCGTCCACTCTGTAACAATTAAAAGTCTAGTCCGCCGAATTCCATAGTCAAGAGAAAAATTAGAATAATGTGTTTATATTGCACATTATTTCTAGAATCACGTGCAAACTTATCACTGAACTTCTTTGAATTTCGGTAAAAAATAGGTATAATAACTCTGATGAAATCAAGAGCAAAAGGCTGGGAAATGTGGCGTATCGCGATGCAAAAGCTTGAAAATTGGAAAAATTCTGGGCACAGACGCCCCCTATTGCTGCGCGGGGCGCGATCTGTGGGGAAAACCTGGCTGATGAGGGAGTTCGGACGCACCGGCTATACAAACGCTGTATACATCCATTTTAACCAGAACAGCGGCGCGCAACATATCTTTGACGGAACGTTGGACGCAAAACGCATAATCAAAGAGCTTTCCTCTTTTACAAAAACAGAAATTTCTCCAGAAACTACATTGATTATTTTGGACGATATCCAATGGTGCCCAAAAGCCTTGATCGCGCTAAATGAATTCCGAAAGTCAACTCCTGAATACCATATCATAGCAGCAGGCAATTTCCTGGAAGTCATTTGCCGCAAGGAGTGTGTCGAGGCAGAAGATAAAATAGATACAATGACCCTATATCCAATGACATTTCTGGAATTTCTGACGGCGACGGATGATTCTGGTCAATATGCGAAAGCTTTGCAAAGCCGCGACTGGGATAAGATTTCTGTGTTTCATGATTCTATCATGGCCCTTTTGGGGGAATACTTATTCGTGGGGGGAATGCCCGCCGCAGTAAAAAAATTTTTGGAAACCGGCAAAGATCGCGCTTATACACAACGCGAGCACGAGATGATTCTGGCAGCTAACTACGCCGACTTTTCACAACGCCCTGGTGATAAAGCATTATCCCGCCGTGCCGGTGAGATATGGAACAGCGTGCCAAAGCAATTGCAGGAACAAAACCGGCGCTTTTTGTATTCCAGGGTCCGACCTGGTTCCCGTGGAAGGGATTTTGATTCCGCATTGGAATGGCTGAAAGATACGCGAATGATGTATGCCTTGCACAGGGTGCGAATCCCGCAGCCACCATTAGCGGATAATGCGGAACCGCATATATTCAAATTGTACTTACCAGATATTGGACTGATGTGCGCAATGTGCGGAATCCGTGATCCGAACTTTGGTAATGTAAGCGGTGGTACGATGGAGCAATTTGTTTTCCAAGAACTTCTCGCGCATGGTGATGGAATTCCTATGTTCTATTGGAATGGGGACAAAAATTACGGAGAAATAGAATTCGTGTTGGAAACAAAGGGACAAATCGTGCCGGTAAAAATTAGACTAAATGAAGGCAGACGTCACTCGCCGGGTATGAAATTTTACAAAGGAACTTTCAAACCGAAAGAAACAATCTATGCGACGCTGGGACACCTGCGTCATAAACAAGGCGATACAGAGCTTCCGATTTATATGCTGGGCACTCGATGGGAATAAAGTATAATTACCTGTATTCTACCGTAGAGCTTGGCTTGCTGGTCATATCGAACAATAAAGACTGACAGCGCCCAAACAGCTCATCAAGATCTCTCTTAATGGTTACCCGCAGGCCCATATTTATATAAGTTGGCACAGCTCGGTCAAAGTTCGTGGTATTAATCGCACGCACAATAAAACTATAAGGATTAGAGAGCGAAGCCATGTTCTGGTTGTACATCACGCGACCGATTGGCAGCGCAGCGCAAATCCTATCCGCTATTTCGCACTTGATTTTGTTTAACTTAATATCAGTATCTTTTGAAACTTTACCATCACCAAGCGCCGCATTAAGTATAGATAAACCATTAACAACCATGATTGGTTCTTCGGCACGCGCTTCATCCCTGATTCCGGTGACTTTGGTTTTCGGCGCAAGACTTACCAGGTCATCGGTAAAAAATCTCGGATGAATAACACTTCCGATTATATCTTTGGCTTCCTCGATAAGTTCTTTATTAATTCCTCTGACAAAGTCGCCTCTGAATTTCATATTTTTTGCTACTGCGCCGAAATATTGTTTGGCATCAGGAAGTTTGGCTGCATCGAGGCGTCTCCTGACAATTGCATCAAACTCTGAAACTTTTTTCAAATCTTTACCTGTTATGCCGCTGCCGCCTATGACGCGAAGATAATTGCCGGGACCGGGGAATGGCTGACGCTTTAAATGTTCTTCCGGAATATTCATCCAGCTGCCGATTGTGCGAACATCTTCCTTGCGTAAACGTTTAAGTGGTTCTATCAAAGTCCACCCTTTTTCCTCAACGAATTTATCAACATCGACATTATGATGAGTCTTGATTTTATTTTTGCCCCCATGCCCGCTTTCATCAAGGTCGGTTAAAATCGTCCCTTGTGCAAAGTATTTTATGTTTTCGAATTTATCAACTGTTTCCTTGAATACATCTATGAATTTTTTACCAATAATCTTGCGTAGTTGCTCGGAATCCGAAACACCCTTGATGGCTCTTAAATATTCCTTGGATGCATCTACTGCGATAAAGCTTTGACCGAATTGCTTGGTAAATCTTTGTTTGATTTCTTTGGCTTCACCAAATCTCATCCCGCCATGATCAACAAATACGCAAATCAATTGATCGCCGATTGCTTCATGCAGTATGCTTGCAACAACACATGAATCAACGCCGCCGGAAAGCGCGCAGAGCACTTTTTCGCCTGGTTTGATGGTTGATTTTATTACGGCAATTTCTTCTTCCAGAATTTTAAGAAGATCCGGACGTTGGGCAGAGGTTGGATATGGCATATTGTGGCCTTTTTTGGCTGTTCTCTCTCGTCCCAAATTTGTTGACATATAACATGCTAATATAACACAGCAAAAAAGCAATTCCTTTTTACAAACATACTTACAAATAATATTGACAAATATCTATAGAGTGATACTATTCGAGATAACAAAGGTATAAAAATGGAATTTCGCACGTTTGAGCCAGATTTTAATAAGGATAGAATTTTCCTGAATGGCCTTAAATTAAAAATAATAACCAATCTGGATAAGGAGGGACGTGCGCTACGTATGAAAGATAGAGACATTTGGGATCGTTTTAATAAACTTTGGGACAGCGAAGCGCTCTATTTTCAAATTCAGTTGCCAGAAACTGTAAATGTAAAAATAATACGCGCCAATTGCGAACCTAATATATTTTTCACGATAGGGTCTGTAGCATTGACCTACCATGATTATGAAAAAATCACATTTCTTTTATGTCCAACACTTGATAGTTTGCGACAATTGGATCCTCCGCTGGGCAAAGATATCTTCAAAAATATCCAAAACAAGAAATACATAGTATTAAGGGATGGGAGTGTTATAGAGCAAAAAGATATATACGCTGTAATCGGGATAAAAGGGCCATATTGGCAAATCGCTAAAGGTGAAACGCTTGTCGAGGCGATAAATAAAACTGCATCGTATGTCTCCAAAGCGGCAAAAGCTCATTTGATGTCGAATTGCAAGACGTATCAAAAAAACTGGCAAATATAAATTCTGGTGCCCCTCCTTTCCAAAAGTTGGGAAAAGGTAGGCAACTGGGACGAAGTTTATAATACAATCATCAAAAATGCAAGAATTATCAAGGAAAGCGGGATTTTACAGAAAAAGCGGGTTACCAACGGTGGTTTTGTGGATTCCGCAGATTCCCCGGATACTTACCTTGGTAAAGAATAGGAACGGTATAAGACCGATAGTTAGTATTCGTGATAGTATAGATGTATATGGTATGTATGCTGGCATTAGAGATGAGGTTGTTAAAGGATATGGTTCTAGTGCCCTGATTAGTGTAGGCGACAGAATCATAGGGATAGAGCGTTTTAGTGCATATAAGATGAGGTTATAGGCAAGAGAATGCAGAGAGCGAGAAGAAATCCACGATAAAGGAAAGATGCGCCCTAGGGCGCATCTTTCCTTTATCGTGGGCGGCCAATTATTTTTTGGAATCTGTATCCTTATCTTTGCCACTAATGTTTTTAAGGCCTTTACTAATAAGCCAAGCCAACAAACTGAAAACACCTGCAAAAATAATACCGGCCATCAAACGACCTAGCCATTCATCCGAACTATCCACATTGGAATTATGCTGTTTATGGGAATAATTATTGCCTTGCGAGCGACCGCGCTCATATGCGGCGGTATTGGATGGGTTATGAACAACTTGGTTTTTCATCTGTTCTGCGCATTCCGTCCTTGCTGACGGTTCAAATCCTGCAACATACGCATCAACTTGCGCCTCGGGCATATTGTTGATTTTATTCCAATCTATTTTTTCTATCATTTTGTCGGCATAACAATTACAAGTGGTTCGTATTATATGAGCATAGTCAGCATTGACCTTTATATTGCGCTGTTTCATACCATTTCGCATTGTTTCCTCACAGGAATCATATAAAAAATCCCTGCCCACCTGTTGTGTGAAATCTGAAAACACAGGCGTTGTCGCCAGCGCACATAAAGTCAGTGAACTTAAAATCAATTTTTTCATATCAAATCCTTTTGTGTAAAGAAAAACCGCCACAAGGAAAGGGCGGTTGGGATTTTTCAACAATCGTTAAGAATTGCGTGCTTATTCAATATATTCGCACATCCCAACCAAAGGTTGGGGATGTGTCGTCATCCTTGACGCTTAACGGTGGGTTGAAAAGCCCAACACTAGCATTCGCTTGTGCACAGGAATAATAGAACAGCGGACGGCAAAATACCAGTAAAATTAAACAAGGGGCGGGGGACGGTCTATACTGAACGGCCAAATCCGACCGTGGACATCAAAAACAGCCAGCGCATACGAAATTACAATACCCTTTTCCGCAAATTTTCAAGCGAAAATCCTCGCCTGATACCTTGAAATTAGGATTATTTTACCTATATCACAAAGCAATATAACAACAAAGGAAGCGAAGATGTTATGGGCAAAACTTTCACAATCAACCGAAAATGACTATGTTGATTTTAAACGCCAGTGGTATTCCGGCGCATCTGCCCGATTTGACCTGATTCACGATATTCTATGTATGTGTAATTCTTTGACGGACAGCATTGAAAGATACATTGTTATCGGCGTTTCAGAAAACAGAGAAACAAAAGAAAAGACAATACACGATGTGTCAAATGATGCAAATCATAGGACACAAGAAAATATCACCCAGACCCTTCGGAATCATATGCCTGCTATACCGCATATAGAGATAGTGCGAGAGCCGGTGGGCGACAAATATATTGATATTATTAAAATCACACCCAATGTGAGGGATTTGCCATATGTTCTTCATAGAACAGATAATTATCAAGATGAAAACAACAGGCATCACGTCCTTCCAATAGATTGGATTTTCGCAAGAGATGGAAGTCGGAACACTGGTATCGGTGAATTATGTAAAAAATCAGTGTTAGAAGAATTATTTGCGCGTAAGCGTGGCGAACATATGCCAACAAATGAGAGATTTGCATTATATTTGGATGATTTGTGTGGTTGGGAACGTCCGAAAACATCTGGGGTTTTCTCACACGACAATTTAAGTGAAGATGCTTATTATTATACAAAAAACCACAAATTCAAAATTGTTCGAGGTGAAGTTGATGATAATTGCAGATATATGCAAAGACGAGAACACGTGCGATGTTATGAGTGGCTCGTTGGCGATACTGGATTATGTAAGGATTATTGGGATTTCAGAATAAGAAATCATACTTGTTATGACGATTTTTACGAATGGTTTGATGTGGAACTGGTGGCAGACGGCACAATTGTAGATGTGTTGCAGATTATGAAGATTCATTTTAAGTATTATTTCTTTGATAATAGAATAAATCTACCGAGCGATTTCTATCTTCCACCAAAGCAATACTTGGCCGCTAGCGGCTTACGCACCAAAGAACAAGTCAAAAACTCTTTTATTTGGAAAATATGCAAAATGCTTACTCATAAGGATATTTCTAGATATGTTCCCGATTCTCATTATGACGATTTGGATAATTTGTTGGACTACATAAACTGGGATTACATACAAGATGTCTGTTTATATAGAGATGCCAACCAAGAATATATGAATCAAGAGCCGAATGATGGACACACAAGTTGATATACAGGAAGATGATATGCAGTCCGGTGAAGAATTTAAAGATATTCAAAAACGTTTAAAAGATTCGTTAGATGCAAGTTTAAACGAATTGAAGAGTATATTATTAGAATTTGAACCGATTACAGTTCTGATATACGTGATTTATCACAAATATATCATAGCCCTAAAACGAGCGGCCGAATATAACCCAACGGACAATCCAAGTTGTGCTCCGTTAGAACTTATCCAAGCCCTGATTTTAAAACACGAATACAAGGATTTTAAATTCAATGAACCAAGTAATGAGGAAGTTAAAAAGATTTTTGATTTGGCGTTTAAATGCTGTGGACAATTTGGATGGGCAAGTCAGTCCGATGACTTGTTTATACAAGGTATACAAAATTACACAGCATTGGTCAGAGGCGAATCTTATTCTTTTCAAAGAATACAATTTATGAAAGACGTTTTATCGGATATATCAACAAAAGGCGAATTTGGATTTGAATTATCAGAGGTCGTGGACATCTTACACGAAGATATAACAAAACTCTTCTTCAAAAAAGGCGTAGAAATAGCATCTCAAATCAAAGACGGCAAAGAACATACCCTAAAAGAGTTTATATCAGCACAGGTTTTTACGCTATCAGACCTACAACCATTATTTCCGAAGGGCATCACAACAGAACAAATAAAATCATTGTTCGATAAAATGTCTTTAAAATTCGGAGATTTAGCAAGCAAGCCGGATGAACACATATTTCTTGATAATCCAGTTCAATCAAAACCGATAATATGTATTTCTGATGGTTGTTATTTTGCTGGACATCTAACAAGAATGTTCACAAACAGTCGTAAAATCCTTGAAAATCTGTTAGGTTCAAGTGATGCCGTGCAAAAACAGTATCGTGAGGCGGTAAGGCCGAGATATTTAGAAAATAAATTAGGCGCAATACTTAAACAATCGTTTCCGAATGCAATACACTTACAAAATGGTGAGTTCTATTGTGGTGGCGTTAGATATGAAAATGACCACACTGTAATCATTGGCAATAAAGCCCTAATCTTTGAGGCCAAAGCAGGCAGGTTCAAAGATTCTGTTTATAGAGGTTCTGCCAAATCATTCAATGAAAATTATCAAAAGAATGTGATTTATGCATCAACGCAAGCAAATCGATTTGAAGAATATCTAAAATCTAAAACTGCCGATATTGAAATTACCACAGCAAATGGCAAAATTTGTGTTGATACAAGTCAAATAACGGAATATATAAAATTTAATGTCATTTTAGATTATCTTCCGGCGAATCCATTGGATAGACGAAGTTTATTAGAATATGCAAAGGCAAACAGTTTGGAAGAGAATGCTAACCCAACTTTTGTTATATCTGATTTGGAAATCGTGGCCGACGTTTTGGACAATGAGATATTGTTATTGGATTACTTTGTAAAGAGATATAACTTAAATTTTAATGATGATTTTCCGCTAACGATGTGCGATGAAATGGATTTGCTTGCTGTGTATTTGAGCACAGGATTAAACCTATCTTTTAAAGAAAAGTATGGCACAGTGTGTTTTTCTGGTATGTCCTCCGATATGGGAATTGATGGATATTATGATTTAAAAGAAAAGACGAGCAAAGCAAGAAAGCCAAAAACTACTATGAATGAGAGATTAGGATACATAATCAATGCTATATATGCATCCGGAGTAGAATATGTAGATGTTTGTTTAACTTTGTTAGGCCTGCCGTTTGATGATAAGAATCTTGTCCCTGATGGGATGAAGCAGTCAGATTTTATACGTGCCATTGACGATGGGCTAAAAAAGGCAAAAACAACGCATTTTTGGCATTCAGGAGAATTAAACGTCATCCTGTTTTTTCATCACGACGAGAATATGACAGATATTGAAAATTTCATAAGACGTAAAATAAAATATAATAATGAAGCCATTATAGAGTTCGATACAAAACGAATACATAAACCATTTACTAGGATTTTCAGGTTATGATGGCTACTATCCAACAACAATATAGACAGCAATTAGAAAAACAACTACCGATTGTATGCAGTCAGGCCATCGGCGCATATCTTGATAGTTGTATGTTTATGTATCCAGATGCAGTCCCGAAATTGCAGTCTAATACCCATCTTTTCCTTTATTCGTATTATGCAATCCGTAATCGCGCTATCTTGTCGGCCAAGAAACTGATAGAACCGGCTGGTAAAAGCAAAGTGAATTTGGATTCAATCGTTAAAATCATTACAAAGCCCGATTGTGATATTTTACAGGCAAAACAGAAACAAGATTTGACTGACTGGTTTAATAATATACAAAAATCAGAACACGGGGTGCGTTTGAAAAATTTTAGAGATGCTATTGCTCATAATATGCCCGATGGGGATAAAGCGATGATAATTTACAATGACTTGAAATACACTGTAAGCGATGCGATGGACATTTTAGAGCGGCTATACATCGATGTTTTTGGCAAAATGCCACATTTCTTTGACGAGATAGGATATATCAGCAAAATTTTAGTAAAAGATTACTGGGAGACCGTCGATAAGGCGGCGAAAAAAGCCCCTGTTCGCACAAAAGAGTTGGCGCGATTAAGCCAATTATTACAATTAAATCTTGAACCATAAGTTTTCCAGTCCTATGGCTTGCGGAAGCGAGAATTGTGATTTATTGACGCGGCGGTGCTTTTGACCCCGCCCCCATCGTTTGTGCGTGTGGCGTGAACCCCTCCCCACCCCCTTTATAAAATTTTTCTTTACAAACGATATTCTTTCTGCTAATCTTACTTGTATGTAAGATTTTACACAGAGGCGGAAATAAATGAAAGTCGAAAAGAAAATAACGGCCAAACAATGCTCTGCACAAGAGTTTATGACCAGCCCGAAACTGGCCTTTGTTATGCGCACAAACGAATCTGCGAATAAATTTTTGCCTGTCTTTGACCACTTATCAAACAAAACTAACCTAAAAGATTTACGAGAAAAAAGATTTCGCAAACAGGATTTGCCGATAAGTAGTCGCGTTTTGAATGACTGGTGCAAAAAGGGGCTATTGATAGACAACAGAGAGAACGCAGACCAATGGCGCACTTTTTCACAGATTGATGTGGCCTATATTCATATATTAAAGGCCTGTCGTAATTTTGGAATATCTATTCGTAAATTACAAGAGGCCAAAGTTTCCCTTTTTACAAAATTAGGCAGAACAGATTTTAGTTTAATCGAGATTGCATACACTTATTTTGATAAAGAGAAGGAATCTGACGAGATTCATCTTTTTGTGGATGAACTCGGGAAATGCAATGTATTGCGTGCCGATGATATGATTTCAATGGCGCAAAATAAATTGATGTCCAATAACTTTTTTATTTTGAACCTGAACGAGGCGTGGAATGAGAAAAAGTAATTGGTTCATCTTGATATATGCCGCGATGTTCGGCATAGGATATGCCTTATCCAACCAAGTTTTTGCTTATGGGCATAACAAAAAGCCAGAACGCAACCCATTACGGTGGGCGCGATGGCGACAATGTCGGTGCAGGAATGCAGAAAGTATCTGGACGGTCTAGACCTTACAGATGAACAGGTTGAACTTTATCGGGACAAATTAGTTATTCTAATAAACACTATCTTTGACAAGGTGCTATTAAATGGAAAACAAAATTGAACTATGTTTAGCATATATCCGAGTATCATCAGCAGACCAAGTGGCAAATGGCGGTGGGTTGATAAGCCAAGAGAAAATTTGTCGTGAAACTGCACGGCGGCTGGGTTGGGATATTAAAAAAGTTTATGCAGACGCAGGAATATCAGGAAAAGACATTGAAAGCCGCCCGCAACTGAATGCTATGTTAGATTTCTTAAATAAGGCAAAAGAACCTTATGTTGTTTTGTTTTATGATATAAGTCGTCTATCCCGTGATAGTTGTGATTGGGGATTATTGCGCAAACTCATAGAGCAAAAAGGACATCGCCTTGCCGACCGAAACGGAATAATGGCACAAAATGCTGTTGCGAGGTTTATTGCCAATATGGAAGCGGCACAAGCACAACTTATGCGTGAATCAAATCAAGAAAAATGTATAGAATTTTCTTTGGCCTGTTTGAAAGATGGTTGGTGGATTTATGGTATTCCGCCCGGTTATACTTGGAAACAAATGCCGGGCGATAAAAGAAAAACCATCGTTCTGAAACAGTCCGAGGCCAACATTATCAAGGACGCAATGGAAATGTATGCCAGCGCACAATTGGTATCACAAAGCGATGTTATGGGCTTTCTAAATGTTCGTTTTGCCGAAATCAGTAAAAATAAAACGAATCTTGATTTTGTAAAACGAATGCTAACAAATCAGTTTTATACCGGTGTTTTCGCACGCCCCGACAAAGGCATTCCTACGCAAAAGTGGCACATAGAACCGCTTATCAGCACGGCTACTTTCAATCTTATACAAGACCGCCTTAAAGGACGCAACATCGGTAAAGCAGTGCGCAAATATAACAAACAGGATGAACAGTTTTTATTAAAAGGTTTTATTACTTGTCCCGAGTGTGGATTTCCATTGACCGGCAGTAGGTCAAAAGGCGGCCTATATCCATATTATCAATGCCAAAGCAAAAGAAATTGCCCGAACCGACACCTTGTAAATGTTGCGACTGGACGATTGCACGATGAATTTGAAAAGGAAGTTTTGGAAAAAATCGCCCCGAATGAGAACCTGTTGGCTTTAACTCGAGCTTTGGCCGTTAAAGAATATAAAGAACGCCATAATGCGAATGGTGCAGATAAAGAGGCAAAACAACACCGGATTGCCGAGATAGACAAAGAACAGATGATAATTGCAGATTCATACACCACGGCTAATGGTATTATGCGTAATGCCTTGAATTTGAAAATTGAAACGCTGGAATCTGAAAAACTGACCTTACAAAACGATGTGGATAACTTTCAAGACGAACTTATGCCTTTTGATGAAGCGTTTGGGTATGTGGCGGATTTTGTTCGCCGCCCGGTTGAAGTTTGGCGCAACGGGGATTATGGTATTAAACAGTTAGTCCTAACTTTGTGTTTTTCTGACCGGATTTCGTATAACAAGGAACAAAAATTTGGGACTGTCGTTTTGTCCCCAATTTTCGGGCTTTTTGACGATTTATCGTCCGATACTCATAAAGTGGTGCCCCCTGCAAGAATCGGACTTGCGCCTCGTCCTTACCAAGGACGTGTTCTACCATTATACTAAGGGGGCGATAATAAAAGCTCCCAAAAATTTATTAGAATGGTGCGGATAGCGCGTATTGCGAAGTTTTGGCGAGGGGAGTGTACAAAGACGTACATGACCCGAGCCAAAACGAGCAAACGTAAGCTAGACGCGCCGTTATAATAAATTTTGGTAGCGGGTGAGGGATTTGAACCCCCGACCAAAGGATTATGATTCCTCTGCTCTACCACTGAGCTAACCCGCCAGCGCGACGGATTATATCAGCGGAACAAAGAAAATCAAGAAAAAAGGCAAATTTTACCAGTCAATCGGTTCTTTCCCTTGCGCGGTCAGGTATTCGTTTGCGCGGGAAAAGTGATGATTACCAAAGAAGCCCCTGGACGCAGATAATGGCGATGGATGCACGCTCTTTAATATCAGGTTTTCTGAAGGATTTACAAACTCTGCCTTGCGTTGCGCATAACTGCCCCAGAGCAAATAAACAATTCCTTCACGCGAAGACAAGGCGCGAATGACAGCATCCGTAAATTGCTCCCACCCTTTACCTGCATGCGATGCGGCCGTGTGGGCTTGCACAGTCAGTGTTGAATTCAATAACAAAACACCTTGCTCTGCCCATTTAGTCAGATCACCATGAGTAGAACTTGGCCGTCCCAAATCTTCTCGAATTTCTTTATAAATATTTTGTAGACTTGGCGGCAAGGCAATGCCTTCTTTTACAGAAAAGCATAAACCATGCGCTTGGCCAGGTTCGTGATAAGGGTCCTGGCCGATGATTACGACTTTGACCTTGTCCAAAGGGCATAAATTGAAAGCATTGAAAATGTCACCGGGCGCAGGGAAAACCTTTTTGCCAGACATATATTCATTACGCACGAAATCCGTTAGGGTAATAAAATAAGGCCTGTCGAATTCATAATTCAACGCGTCCTTCCAAGACTGTTCAATTTTCACATTCATTTCATACTCCCTCTATCATGTGATTCTGACATGCTTTCCATAGTACCACATCGATGTAACCGCGGGGCAGACCTGTCTCTGTAACCAGATGCGCGAACATTGCATCGCATGCGGCTTGTACTTCTGGATTAAGATTGCCATTATCTATTTTTGATTTTAATTCGTCATTGCCAGCGAAAGCAACGCCCAAACGCTGAATCCAAATATCATATTTCACAATATCTTCGCCCAGATTCCGCGCCAAATGATTCGCAGTAATTTTACCAATATGGGGCAATGAAGATAAATAAGTCAATTTGGAAACAAGGTCTGACAATTGATAATACCCATCGCGGTATGCCTTGCGATTCTGCCAGATTTTCAAAATCGCATTCATCTTATTTTTATTATCGAAGATTTTTATAAGATCATCAAATTGGGGATTTACATTATTCGCAATATAATCCATTACTTTTGCATGAATTTTTTTCGCGGCTTTTTGGGAAAACCCGCCAGCAAGAATTACATAAAACGCCTGGCGCGCAAATTCATCCGCAGACAAGGGCTCTTTATTTGCCAATCTTGCCTTTATTACATCAAAACTTTCAAAGTCCGAATCCAATCCGGCTGCTTTTAATTGCCGTTCCAGATCAAAAAAGAATTCCGCATTTAAATTCACTTTACACTCTAGATTTCATTTTTATGCACATAACAAAACTAGAAGCCACCGGCGGCTTCGCCGGTTATATATCGATATTTGCACTTAATGCATTATCCACGATAAAGTCGCGCCGTGGTTCTACGACATCGCCCATCAGCATGCTGACGACTTCGTCCGCTTTGACCGCATCTGCAACCTTGACCTGAAACACATTGCGATGATTTGGATCCATTGTGGTTTCCCATAATTGATCAGAGTTCATTTCACCCAGACCTTTGTACCGTTGAATCTTGAGGCCTTGCTTTGCATATTCGAACGCCGTATCCAACAACTTCAATGCGCCCAAAATCTTTTGAGTCTTGTTTTTTACACGCAGCTCTACCATTCCGCTGAATAAGGAAATCAGCTCGTCTCGTCCCTGCATGCGTTCCCATGCGCGGACCTCGGCCGAATCCAATTTTTCTTTTGGAAGGGAATAGTTCTCTACCACACTGCGCAAGGTACGCATGATTTTTACACCAGTCTCATCCGCGAATACTTTCCAGCCTTTTTCAAATTCCAGTTCTTGATCATCCAGCATTTTTTCAACGGCAGAAAAATCAGTTGTCAGGCCCGCTGTCAGTTTTCCGTTCAACGCCAATGCTTCTACAAAACGCAGCGGAATAATAGACCCCAGCGGCTGTAACAAATTTTTCATATTTGAAACAATGCCCAGGATGCGCTTTAAATCCGCACCTGCAATTTGTTCGCTTGTTGCAGTCTGAACCATTCCATCCGCGACCAGTGCATCCATCAGATAGTTATCCATCTCGCGCTCATTCTGCAAGTAAACTTGCTGCTTGCCGCGGGAAACCCCATATAGCGGTGGTTTTGCAACATATATATAGCCGCGGTCGATTGCTTCGCGCATATGGCGGTAAAAGAATGTCATCAACAAAGTTTGGATATGCGCGCCGTCGACGTCAGCGTCAGTCATGATAATGATTTTGTGATAGCGAATTTTTTCAATATCGAAATCATCTTTGCCAATGCCTGCGCCCAGCGTTGCGATCAGCTGACCGATCGAATCAGACCCCAGCATCTTGTCAAAGCGCACACGCTCTACATTCAAAATTTTGCCACGCAAAGGAAGAATTGCTTGGAACTTTCTTTCGCGACCCTGCTTTGCCGTACCGCCTGCAGAATCCCCTTCGACGATAAATAATTCACACTTCGCAGGATCTTTTTCTGAACAACCCGCCAACTTTCCTGGCAAGCCACCAACTTCTGGTCCTGTCTTTTTGCGTGAAAGCTCACGCGCTTTTCGCGCGGCCTCGCGCGCAGTAGCCGCTTCTATAATCTTATCGATAACAGCCTTTCCAATGCCCGGATTTTCATCCAAGAACTCGTACAGCATTTCGCTGACCGTGTTCTCTACAACAGGGCGAATTTCGCTGGATACCAGCTTGTCCTTGGTTTGGCTACTGAATTTAGGATCAGGTATTTTAACCGAAATAATATTGGTAAGCCCTTCGCGAAAATCTTCACCAGACAGTGAAATGTCTTTCTTTGGATTTTTCTCCGAGATATATTTATTTAATGCGCGTGTCAGTCCTGCACGGAATCCAGCCAGATGAGTTCCACCGTCCTTATTCGGAATATTATTAGTAAAGCACAACGAAGTTTCGTTATAAGAAGTTGTCCATTCCAGTACGACTTCAACATAGGTATCATCCGTCTGCTTTATCATCTGAATAGGCTCTTTCGTCAGCTTTTCCTTTGATTTATCCAAATAACTGGCAAAGCCCTTCAGTCCGTCAGTGGAGTGAAACTCTACCGATTTTTTTTCTGCGCTGCGCAAGTCTTCGAAAATAATCTTTACATTCGCGTTCAGATAAGATTGCTCTCGCAGCCAAGTTTCCAACGTATCAAATGAAAATTCTGTAAACGTAAATGTTTCTGGCGAAGGTAAAAATGTCACCTCGGTGCCATGCCTGTCGCCTACATTCTCAGACAACACCTTCAGTTCTTTAGCGGGACAGCCATTTTCGAACTTCATCATTACTTCTTTGCCGTCACGCCAAACACGAACTTCCAACCAACTGGATAATGCATTCACAACAGACACACCGACGCCGTGCAAGCCGCCGGAGACTTTATAAGCGCCGCTTGTTTCGTTATCGAACTTTCCACCGGCGTGCAGTTCACACATAATCAATTCCAGCGCGCTGCGTCCTTCTTGATGATTCATATCAAACGGCATTCCGCGGCCGTTATCACGTATTGTCGCAGACCCATCCGGGTTTAAAGACACATAAACGCTGTCGGCAAATCCCGCCATTGCTTCGTCGATAGAGTTATTAACAACCTCGTAAATCATATGATGGAGGCCATCGCCATTGCCCACGTCGCCGATGTACATTCCTGGACGTTTTTTGACCGCTTCCAGTCCTTTTAAAACCTTGATTGAATCGCCTGTATACGCGTTATTTACTGCCATATTTTTATTTCCTTTTTTTGCCTGAAAAACATAGCAAATTATGGTATAATTAGCAAGAAAAAAGAGGCAAAAATGAAGTTCAAATTACTATATTTCGGAGAGCTGCGAACCAACCCTAAAAAGCGCTCGCAGCACATTGCAAACATCAGGATGCAGTTCCATCCGCAGCTGAAAAAGCTGGTGGAACACAGCCCATGGAACAACCTGCAAAAATACATGATGCCGAACCCGGTAAAAAGCCCGATTTCGACCAAGCATATCGGCGGAATAGACTGGAATCCGATTATCACGCCGAATCTAAAGCTGCTGGCAGAGCTAGATATTACTATGATGCACCCAGAAATAGTTGGTCTGGCAAGGGCAGATGTGGATAACAGAATGAAAACCCTGCTGGATGCGCTGCGTTGCCCGCAGAACGAGCATGAGATAGGCGAAAATACTCCCCGTAATATTGGGGCGATTTATACATTGTTGGATGATGACCACCTTGTTACGAAAATTTCGGTAAATACTTCCCACTTGCTGTCGCCGGAATTGTTTGGCAAGAAGGTATCTGATGAAGGCGAAGACAAGATATTTATGCTGATTGATGTCAGGGTCCGGGTAGAAGAAGGAAACCTGGAAAACCTTCCGTTTATGGTTTAATTTAAAAACGCGCCCCTGGCGCGTTTTTTTAGAACCTTCCCATTCCACCATTCACATGCAGAACTTGCCCTGTGATGTATGACGACACATCTGATGCCAAGAACAAGCACGCATTTGCGATGTCGCTGGGTTCGCCAAACCGACCGGCTGGAATCTGCTTTAAATACGCTTCCTTTAATTCTTCTGGCAAAACATCCGTCATGGGTGTTTTGATAAATCCCGGAGCGATGCAGTTCGCGGTGATGTTGCGGGATGCAACTTCTGCCGCAATCGATTTAGTCATTGCGACAATTGCGCCTTTGGATGCGGCATAGTTTGCTTGCCCCGGACCACCGATTGCCCCGATAATTGAAGACATATTTATAATACGCCCGTATTTCGCTTTCATCATGGGTATAATCGCCGCGCGACATAGTTGAAAAGTTGCGCGCAGGTTGGTATTGATCACATCATCAAATTGCTCGTCCGTCATGCGCATCAAAAGGGTGTCTTTTGTGATGCCCGCATTATTGATCAAAATATCGATTTTACCGGCCTTTTCGATAGTTTCCTTGATTAATCGGTCCGCTTCGCCGGGCTTTGAAACATCGGCCGCAATCGCGATAAATCCATCGCCCAGTTCTTTCAGCTTCGATTCATTGCGCCCTGTAATAACAACAGTCGCGCCCATATCACGAAAAGTCTTGGCGATCGCTTCGCCAATTCCGCCTGTGGCGCCTGTAATTAATGCAACTTTATCTTTAAGTAATAACATTTTTTATTCCTTTATTATTTATCGTTTCTTACTTCTATCCGTATAATAATTGAGCTCTCCGAATTTTCGACTGTTTCGACGATCATCATTACGTTTTTTATGCGACTCTTTACTCTGCCCGAAACTTTTCGAAAATCCTGGGGACTTTACAGGTTCCAGATTTCTTGAAATATTACGCGGCAATATACTTTTAAGCTCGTCCAGTTCCGCATTAGGCACTTGCGATTCTCTCCGCAGCCTTATGACTGCCTTGCCTCTATTATATGTATTTTTATGTTCATTTTCTGGTGCCATTTTATAACACCTCCAATTTTCTTGCGCCCAGCTCTGGAACTATGCGCTGCGTAAGCCCTGTTAAGACATTCCCTGGACCAACTTCTATTGTTTCAGTTACACCTAATGCCGGCAAAGACAAAATCGTTTCGCGCCAACGCACGCCATGGGTAATCTGATAAACCAAAGCTTCTTTTATTTCCGCAATGTCGAGCATTGGCGCAGCAGTCTTGTTCGAAATCAGTGGAACGATCGGCGCTTTCATATCAATCTTTTCTAATGCTTCTTGCATTTCGATCGCGACCGATCCCATCAGCCTGGAATGAGGCGGCACAGATAATGGCAACAGTATAGCGCGCTTTGCGCCCATATCACGCGTAACTTCCATCGCACGAAGAATAGTTGTTTCACTTCCTGAAATTACAATCTGGCCCGGCGCATTATCATTCGCGACATCTGCAACATTTGGGTTGCTCTCCTGCATCTGCTGTTCGGCCGTTTTACATGCCCCGCGAACTTGTTCTATCGATAAGCCCATTATTACGGCCATCGCGCCTTGACCTTTTGGAACCGCGCGCTGCATCGCATCCCCGCGTAAGCGTAAAAGTTTTGCTGTATCATGAACAGTCAGCGCACCCGCAGCACATAGTGCGGTATATTCGCCCAAAGAATGCCCCGCGACAAAATCTTGTTCCGATATTTTGGTTTTTGATGCCGCCCACATTGCCATGGATACGGCAAAAATCGCCGGCTGAACATTCGCTGTCATCGTCAGTTCTTCCATAGACCCTTCGAAAATTATCTTTGACAGCTTTTGCCCCAGCGCATTATCAACTTCATCAAATACTTCGCGCGCTGCGGGACTATTATCGTATAAATCCTTTCCCATTCCGACGGATTGCGACCCTTGTCCGGGAAAGATAAAAATGGACGACATTTTTAACCTCTTGATATAGAGAAATATAGCAAAAAATAGTTAGTAGTCAATAGACTAAGAAAGCGCCGCTGTAATCTGATCTTGCATTTCAAATGTTCCAAATACTACCCAAGCAATTACCGCAGATACCAGCAATATTCCAACAGTATTCAAAATATTGGAAATACTTTCCATCTTTCTTACGGAAGAATCCAAATAGTCATTTGCAATCTTGGTGAGATTTTCATCAAATCCGTTCATATCCGCATAAATCGCCAAATCGCCGATAATCTCATCATTGGGAAATTTACTGCCTGTGTTTTCCAACGCACGGCCCAGGTTATCCCCATTAGAGATATATTGAAGAGTCTTGTCCAAAATGCCCTTCAGATATTTCCCAGAATTATCCGCCAGCATTTTCATAGACATGGGTAAGCTGCCCCCTGCCGCAACCATCGCCGCAAGCGACATCATCCATCCGACAGATACGGAAATTTTATACAAAGACCAAGGCGGAATGCCGTCAAACATAGTACGCAATCGTCCAGACCAATTAGCAAACGAAATCCAGACTAAAATTACGGCCGCTGCGCATCCGGCAACTATTACATACCAATAATTGTCAGAGAACCTTGATATAGCAACCAAGGATGCCGCAGTGCCGCGCCAGGCAATATCACCGCCGGCTGCCTCCATCAGTGGCGGTACCAGATATAATCCAACCGCTATGATGATCACAAAAGTCAAAGCAAATAAAACAGCCGGGTAAAGAAGCGCATCCGACATTGCCTTTTTGATTTTTCCAATGCCATCGCCAACGCGCACTACATTATCCAAAGCAATCGACAATTTGGATATATCACCAACCGCCAGCATTAATGTCTCGTTCGCAGGAACCCATCCGCGCGTGGCATCAGGGAATGACAAACCGCGCTCTAGATTATCCTGCCAAGCGCTTATTACTATAGCAAAGGGCTCATTTGGTTTCTGGCCATTTTTGCTTTCAGTCGCATAAATCCTGTCCAGCGCATCCATTAATGTAAAATTATTGCGCAGCATAGACGCCAGTTTTCGATACAAACCCATCCGCTTCGATTCATCAGTGCGGAACATAAACTTTGCATATAAGATATCTAATCTGGTTGCCATTTAATTAATATACGCCTGGCTGATCGAGTAATCCAACCCAGCGTTCTAATTCTTCCACGCCAATAGTCCCCTTCAGCATTAACTCTATCGCAGATTCTTTCAGTGTTCTCCCGTCCAGCTCTTCCAGCCAGTATTTTACCGCATCCGCAGAGTTTCCCGCCAGCGCCAATTCTAGGAATCTATTGTCTGTAATAATGATCTCGCCCGCCTTAATCCGTCCAATGGTACCCTTGCCCGCGCAGTACTTGCATCCTTCGCCGCGGAAATAAACCTGACGCAGACCAACTTCCCCGAATGCTTCCAGTACGCGCTTGTAAGCGGGATGATCTGGGAAATTCACCAACATTTTTCTGCATTGCGGACACAGCTTGCGGAAAAGACGCATGGATACCAAGCCGCGCATCATCGTTTCGTCTTTTAACTTGAATCCTTCGACGCCCATATCCAACAAGCGTGTCAAAGCCGCCATTGCGGAATTAGCATGCAAAGTCGTCCAAACACTATGACCGGACAATGCGCCCTTTACAGTCAGCTGCGCCGCGGACAGCGTGCGAATTTCACCAACCATCATAACATCGGGATCACTGCGCAAAGCGGATTGCAAAGCCTCGGTAAATTTTTCTTCCCGCTGGTCTTCATTGCCGGCATTTACGACTGGAATCTGATGACTGCCGAAAATTTTTCTTTCCGCCGGATCTTCGATTGTGATCAGATTGATTTCATAATTCCGTTCTTTCAACATCAGCGACATGTTTTGAAACAAAGTCGTAGACTTACCGGAACTAGTAGGACCTGCAATTACAACTAATCCGGTCGGGAAAGAGCGCATGCGCATAAGCAAGTCACGTTCGTACTCTCCGAATTCTTGCTCGGTCTTTATGGTGTCAGCCGGATTATCGTAAAGCAAACGCATAACCACATAGCGCGATCCGAAAGCAATCGGATTGAATTGCATACGCACGCCCATAATGCCCGCTGGCAGATAAAGGTCGCGTGTTCCGCGCAAAGGTGTGCGCCCGTCTTTCTGCGCGCTTTGATATTCATTCTGGGCATAGTTGGAATTAGACTGATCGGCCGAAGCAAATGCCGCGCGAACAAAAGATTCCCCCCATTGGGAATTATATTCCAAAACAGTCTGCATGCTGCCATCCAGACGGAAATAAACCGTGGTCTGATCAGCAACTTCTATATGAATATCAGAAACTTTCAAACTGGCCGCACGCGCGATTATATCGACAAAGTCTTTTTGCATCTGGTTGTCATAATCCAGCGGCGCGCGCGAGCTTGCGCCCGCAAACTTTGCAGTGTAAAACTTATAAATGCTGGAAATTAAACCCAGGTCGCTGTAAAAAGGCTCCTTGGCCGCGCGTCTTTCGCGTCTTAATAGTTCCAAGAAAGAAATTACGCGCCCGTCATAGCGATGAGTGCGGGAAATAATGATTTCTCCGCCGGAAAAATATGCCAGTAAATTTTGAGTATCTTTCGCGGTCTCCAACGGCGCACCATTCGCAGTCAGCAAAGCATTACCATTTGAAAAAAGATAATCGATAATCTCTTTCTGGGGCGCGGCCGCAAGATCAGCGGGTACGGAAGAAGCCCCCGCGCGCGCGGATATAGAACCTTGATTAAGATGCCTGCGCGCGATCATATATTTTTATTTCTTTATTCGATAGATCTGATGCCCAGAATTGCCGTTTCGCCGTCTCTGGATAAGACTACGCCTTCATCCAACGAAACTGAATCCACGCGATAATCGTCAAGGGTTTTGCCGACGGAAATCTTTTTACGCTGGCCGCTTGAAACTTCCTCTACCGTCGCGAACAGCTGGCGACCGGCGCCGATAATTTCAATCAGGCGATACTTTTCCGCCATGGGCGAAGATTCTTCAACCTTTGCGGCTGTTTCCTTTTTTACAGGCGTGGTCGTAGTCGGGGCTTCCAAATTCTTTCTTTGCGCTTCCAACTTATCCCTTTCCAGCTCCAAACGCTGACGTTCCAGCTCTATGGCTTCGGATTGAGTATTACCTGCGCCGGACATCGCATCCATTTCATTGCGAATGCGCGTTTGCTCTGCCGCCAAGCGATCCATATCCAGCTGCAGCTGGGCTTTTTCTTTTTCCAGCTGTAATACAATCTTTTCCTGCTCCAGGTCAGCGATCATCTGGAACAAGGAACCTGCTGGTTCGTAATCATCCACAGATACTGCGGACAGTTCCAAGTCGGCATTCGCGCGCGAACATAACGCGGCGAATACGAATATGGACACGAATAACTGACATGATTTTTTATTTGGCATAGATTTTTACCTCATAGTTCCAGACCCGAGAGCGGGCATCCCATTTTGCTGATTGCAAGTAAAGCGGTGAAATTCCTTCGAATATTTCCATGAACTCCGCGGGCTTTAATTTCGATGCGGTTGTAACGATAACTATATTGGCCTGCATATCGCTGCCAGCATTTTCAATCGCAGGTCTGACAGACGCCGTTGCGCCAATCATTTGAAACAGAGTGTTCACAGAATGCACAATATCTTCAGCCAAGTTTTGCGGCGAGGATTGCGTGCCTGTCAATTGTTTCAGCCCGACTGCAATCATGACATCCGAATCCGTATTTTCTGCGATTACAACATCCCGCATCAACGCGCGCACTGATTCATGCAATCCGGCCAAAGTGCCATATGACCGATGTAAACGCGCACGCGCTTCCAGCCCATCGCATTCCGCGCTTGTCTGAACCCAACCTGGAACTTGCTGCATCACATAGGCAATACCGCGCCAACACTGGTCTGCACGAACTTGCGAATCCGGCAAATTTTCATAAGGCATCTTAACCCGTACCGGCTGCGGCGCAACATGATGCTCTGCATTTTTTGCTGCCAATTGACGCTTATATTCTTCCAATAGCTCTGGATTTATATTCGCTTGCTGGGTACGCGGCGCAAAGAGTTTTTCTATAGGCTCATGAAAAAAATACCATGCGCCAAATACAAACACTCCCAAAAGAAGCAATGAAAATATATTTCCAAAAGTGCTGCTGATCGGCGTCAATGAAACCTTGGAGTTACCGGCAACAATATCTCTTAACGGTCTTTCAACCGCGCGCGGAATTGTCCAGTATCCCGGTGCAACCATAATGCCCCAATCGGGCAGTTCTGCCAGATTGGCATATTCCCGTTTTGCATCCGCTTCATTAGAAAATAATTGATCGTAAATTATTATATTATTGCGTACTGCGACAATCCAAAAACCTTGGGGCACAAAGAACGCTGCCAGGAATGAATTATATTCGGCAAAAGAATTCACAACCTCGACCGCGGCAATTTTCATCCCGCGACGATGACCCATGGACCTGCTGCCGATGCCGACCATAGACCTGAACTCTGCGAAATACTTCACTGTGCCTGATATTTGCTTTGCCAAGACCCCTGCAAAATTACGCGGATTTTGCCCAGCAGCCATGGGCTGCCAAAACAGCCCTGTGGCGTATTTTTTACGCTCAATAGTTATCACTTGCGCAGGCAATATTCTCTCCGTTTCCCTAATTATACAAATTATTTTAAATTCGGGCAATCATAAACATTGGCGGTCATCGCATAAGAATATTCCGGTGCGAACATTTTCCATTCGTTCTGACGCTTTGTATTTGACTTCAGCCAATAAGCGTTCCCGGACCTTTCTGCAATACGGTTTTCAATGTATCGAATGGCGTCTTGCTCGCTATAGAAATTAGCATCCGCGTCCAGTTCGTATAAGAATTGGCAGCCTGTCGGTTCTGAATGCAGGCGGACCAACTTGTTCGCGCCTTCTTTAATGTCCACAGTATTGTTGCAAGCAGCCAATACCAATGCCGATAATAATGCTAGTTTTTTCATACTTTCCTCCTTTTTTTATTTTCTTAATCCCGTAAAGACTGGGAGTCAAAGCTAGAAGGCCGCGGCGCCTTCGCCGCCTCCTTTATTTCGTAGTTCGCGGGGTCTGCGAATAATTTCCGCAAAACCAAGTTATTCAGCCCATGGCTGCCTTTATAGGATTCTAACTCACCAACTACCATGCCGCCACTGGTAAAGATATCGCCGACCGCATCGATTAATTTATGTCGAACAAATTCATCCGGACAATGCAGTTCGTTTAATGTTCCATCGCCCTTTTCATTAAGCGCGAGAATATTATCTTCATTCGCGCCCAGTCCCATTCCGCGTTTTTTTAAATACTCCCATTCCCATATGCGGCCAAAAGATCGTGAGTTTGCGAATTCCCGTTTGAATTTTTCACGCGAATTCGCCATGCCATCAAATAAGAATTCCGCACTTTGAGTTCCGATTATTTTATCCGGATAAACCAAAGTGGCCTTTATCCGCAGACCCTTTGAATATGGCGATAGTTTTACAAATCCATCTTCCCGTCGTCCGGTGCGTAAATTATAAAGCCACAGCCCAATACGTTTAAATAACGGCAATTGTTTTATGATTTCTTGGCGATGCGCGATAATCGGCTTTTTCACGATTATTTTCGGACCACGCCACATCTTGTAAATACCGGACTTTTCGAACATTTCCATGAATTGTTTTACGCTGCCGTCAATTATAGGAAACTCTGGTCCATCAATATCGACAATGGCTGAATCTATGCCACAAACAAACAGCGCCGCCATGAAATGTTCAATCGTCTGAACTTGGTTTGGTGCTTTGCCCACAGATGTGCTCCATAAACCGGTGTTCGATACATTGTTCCAGGTCGCTGGTATGGGCGCAGCCCCCGGTAAATCCGTGCGGTGAAAAAATATTCCAGGGCTGGAAGTCAAGCGAATGCGCACATTCGCGTTCTTACCGGACATAAGCCCGATGCCCGAAAATTTAATTTCTTTCTTCATTTAATTTTTTCTTCAGCCATTCCCAGAAAGCCGGTTCTATGGTTGTTTCCAATTTTGCGATTTTTATTTTTTTCTGCGCAGAAGGCGGCAAGCGAACCCAGTCTTTTTCAGTTGTTATTAACTCGGCTTTTTCTTTTTCCGCCAAGGCAAACAATTCTTTCAGATCCGTGTCAGTATATTGATAATGATCCGGGAAAGATATCGATTTTACCGGCCTTTTTGGCAAATTTTCAAAAAATTTCTGCGGATAACCAATCCCAGCAAAAGCAATAAAACGAGAAACACCCACAGGCATAATCGTTTTGTTTTTCGCATAAAACACCGGGCGATTGAGATTTTTCCGGCTTATTGGTTTGCCGCCCCAGTTAACAAAGATTATCGCGTCTGCCCGTTTAATTGCCGAAAGGGGTTCCCGCAAAGGTCCGGCGGGCAAGATAAATCCATTCCCAATGCCTATTTTCCCATCAAAAACCAAAATAGAAATATCTTTTTTTATTGTCGGATTTTGAAAACCATCATCCATTATTATCGGGCCGGCCTTTTTGATGGAATTAAGATAATTTATATTTTTAATGCGGTCACCAACAAATACCGAAATACCGGCCTTTTGGAGCATTTTTGCCTCATCGCCACCCTTATATCCACGCATAATAACGGGGGATTTCAACCTTTTTGCAATTTCGCCTACAATTGGGGTCTTTCCGACGCCTCCGGCAAGAATATTGCCAATGCAAATTACCGGCCTTTTCGATACTTTTTTGCAAAAAGACCGGGAAAAGAAAACCAAGCGACTAATCAGAAAATAAATCCAAGACACCGGCAGCAATAAATATGCTGTAAAATTTCTCTTTAAAAACCAACTCGGTGTTTTCATTTGGTTGTGAGCTCGCCGGGTTCTATCTTTGACAATCCGAATTCCGCATCGGTTTCATGCAATTGTTTCACCATAAACTTTTCAAGATGTTCTCGCATTGAATCGAAGTTATCCTTGTTAATAAATATAGGCTCCCCCACATTGCAGACTATCTTTGAAAAAGGTGTGGCAATCAAATACCTGTCCCACCTTTTCTGAAACCAAGGCCTTGAAGATGTAAAACAAACAGGGATAATCGGCGCTCCTGTCATGCGGGCGAAATAAAGCACTCCGTCGTTCAGCCGCATTCGCGGACCTTTTGGGCCATCAGGGGACAGGGCCAAAATATAGCCTTGATTTAAACGTCGAACGCCTTCGCGCAAAGCGGATACCGCGCCTTCGCGCCCTGTAGAGCCAAATATAGCACGCAGCCCGAATAAACGCTGTATTTTGGCCATAAGTCGACCGTCTTTATGACGTGAGGCAATGGCGAACCCGCGAAATCCATACCTGCGAACGATGGGAGAAAGCATCATTGACCGTCCATGCCAGAAAACGAAAATAGCGGGCTTGCGGCGATGAGCGCGGAAAATCTTTTCGCCATGAATTACTTTCTTGGAAGTGAAATACACTAAATAAATGCCCAGAAATATAATGCTGGCCAGAATCCATTGCACAGTATGGAGTCCGAAAAATTTACGCCAAAACTTCTTCCAAAGGCTTTTAAGTTTCTTCATGTTATAACCCCAGTTTGACGGAAATATAGCAAGCCCGTATGAAAAATTCAAGAATAGTCTTTGAGAACAGGAATTGAGATTGTATATAAATGATACCTATTTCTTGGGCTCTGGGTTGGATTTATTGGGTTACAGCGTGATTTATTTCTTGACTTTGGACAGATATGATATAGAATGCAAGCCTATCGCGGGATAGAGCAGCCCGGTAGCTCGTCAGGCTCATAACCTGAAGGTCGGTGGTTCAAATCCATCTCCCGCAACCAAATTAAAAACCGCCCTTTGGGGCGGTTTTATAATCATCCCTTTATTGGCTGTTTTACTTTCTTGGCCTCATTGAATCTATTCATTATCGCATTCTTTTTTTCTGTTCGCTGTTGCGGGATTACGTAGACTTCACGGAAAATCTCTTCCAAAATACGAACATAACCCTGGACTTCGCCAGAGTTAAAATTTTCACAACTTCCCTCATGACATTGATCGGAAGTGACGCCTTTGATTCCGCCAAGCACATCTAGATAATCCGTAAGGTTTGCCCAATTGCCTTTTATAGCTTTGATTTTTTCACCATAATTCGTACCCTCTGCTTTTTCTTTCGCCAAGAAAGTGTAAATCGCCTTGCGTACACAAGCAGAAGCTCCTGTCATAGAATTGGCTTTTACACATTCCAGTGCCTCTACCAGCAAGTCTCTCAATTCTTTCGGAATGTTAGCGTCTATGATAAAAGTTGGTGTCGGAATACTCATAATGATGTTATCATCCAACGTATTCAATTTATCATTTTGAAGATAAAAATAGCCATGACAACCGAAATAATTTTGTTCTTCATTTTCTTTGATGGAAAAATCTCTTAAGTCATTCCCAAGGCCTTTAACCAAATGCATTGAAATTTTTCCACACACCTTGCAGGTTATGAATAAGGCATGCAGAGTTTTATCTTTGGTCTCGTGCAGCCGTACAACTTTTATATCATAATAATTCGCGCTCTTCGTCCCACAATGCGAACAATTATGCTGCTGTCCGTTGATAATCAACTTCTTACTTTCATTCATTTTTTTTACTCCTTATTATATCATTTTTATTGCCGCCGCAATTCATTGCGGCGGCGTTTGGTTTACTTGCCTCTATTGCTCAAACATCCAGCTGCAACAGATTTTGTGAAGGCCGATGTTCTACGGCTACGCAAAAGCACTGATGCTTTGGATGCAACAGAGCGAGAGGTTCTGATGCTATTTCTAGGCATTTCAGTTCTCCTTTCGTTAATTAATGCGTCAGCCATATCCTCAACAAAGCAGTTGACGCGATTCGGAGAACTTTGATATAATAAGAATGCTGTGGGTTCTTATTATTAGGATATCCCCATAAAATCCGCTGCTCTACGGCGGATTTTAATTTTATTCAAAGGCAGGCCTCAACCTCTTTTTTATCCAAACCGACCTTTGACTAATAAGATTTTAGCGCAGCATTTTGGAATTGCAACAAAAATATTATTTTTCGAAATTTTATGATATACTAACATCAAGTAGACAAATATTATACCTTGGTTTAATATATTAAACTTGACTTAATTATATTTTGTGTCATATATGTAAATATTATTTTACTATGAGGGTTTAAGATGGTTAATATTTTTGATATTAAGAACTTGGAAAACATTCCGAAAGATGTTCGTGGTGGTTTGAAACGCGACCCTTTCGGCGATGAAATTATTCAACTATTCAGAATGGCTGATGGCCCGTTAACAGTTGACCAAGTTTACATTGCATATTATAGGCTATTTTCTGCTTCAATGAAAGAAGGCGAATATAAAACAAAACCTGGTGCAAAACTTAAATCAAAGCGTCAAATTATGTTAAAACTTTATAATATGAGCAAACTTGAAAACCCGCAAATAACCTCTGTTGATCGTGCCATATATAAATTAGCAGAAAGAAACTTATTTTCTTCATAAAAGAAGCATTTCACTTCTGCGCCATCTACGTATCTTTACTTACACGAATTTATTCGCTTGCCGTCGTCGTGTTCATCGACTTTCTTATTTCCTATTTCTTGCTGTACGTCCAATTTCTGTTTCATCAGTATAATTCCCGGATCATTTTGCAGATCGCTCTGCATTTTATCCAGAACAGCGTCTACTCCATCCAGGCTTTTTACAAACACTGGCATTATAGAATTCGCAGCTGTTTCTATCGTTTTCTCTATACTGGCATACTCGCCGTCCAATGCCGCTATGTGCGCTGTTATGTGTTCTTCCTCATGCTCCATGGTCATATCATATCCGCAAGACCCTGGTATATGCGAGGCGTCTATTCTCACAAGGAAATCTGTATACCCCACAGACGCGCGGACGGAACGCAGCACTACGCAATAGCCTGCGTCCAAAGGTTCCGATGCAACCGACAGGTTATATTCTTCTTCGAATGTTGCGGCCACAGTTCCATGCAAGGCATCCATGGATTCCGATGGCTGCATTGCTTCCACGGTCCATTCCGGTCTGATTACTTCCACGGTCGGGGAAACTTTATGCGACAAGCAATCATCAGCAAAGGCAAATCCAGAAAAACAGAAAGTGAAAATAAAAAATGATACGGCTTTTTTCATTAGCTGCTGGTTTTACGCAAGTATTCTTCCACAAACTGATTGCCCATGGTCTTATAAAGCTCTTCCGCCAGCAATACTGCCGAACGCCCGGATTCAAACAAGCGCAGCATACTACCCAGTCCGCCCAATTCTGTATTCAGTATTACCGATTCCCCATTAACCGGCCTTGATAGCAACACAGCACGTTTTAGGTGTGGATAAGCTTTCCCTTGGATAAACGCCATTTCCAGCGGGTTCAACTTCCAATGCTCGTAATCCGCCGTATCCGCCGCAGGATTGCGGAAGAACAGCACCGTCTGCGCTTGGCCGCGCACCACATCGCCTATTCCCAATTTATCCAGCACATTTGCGCGTTGGAATGCCGCCATATAAGCCTGACGATTCTTGCGGCCTTCTTGCAGTCCGACTATGAAATTCTCGCGGAACATCTTGTTCTCCAGCATCGGCGCAGTTTCGTCTATCATAATAAGGCTGGGGTTTCCGCCAGATGTGGTAACATTATTTATTCGATGGATTATATAAGAGATAACCGCGGGTGCCAATGTTTCGTCTTGCAGAACATCCGTAAAGTCAAATGTAGTCAGTCTGGAATACAAATCCAAAGTATCTTTGCTTTCGTTGAATATTCCACCATATTGCAAATCATCAATCCACTTCTTCAAGGCCGGGCGCATTTTACCATCTGACGAGAAACACGAAATCCACAGGTTTTTCAACATCCTTTGATCCGATTCCAGATAATCAAAACTGACGCTGACCGCGCGCGCAATTTCATCCAAAGACTCTGGATCGCCCTGCCCGGAAATCATCATCAGCCAACGCCGCAAGAAAGCCCTGTTTGCACCTGTATCGTCCAATTTAAATGGATTCAGGCGAGTTTCAAATCCAGCGCTGATTTTATCTTTGGATTTATCGTTAAAGGTCAGATATTTTCCACCTGTTGCGAGCGTAAAGATTTCCGCGCCACGATTTCTATCAAAGAAGAACGCTTTTAATTTCGGATGTCGCAATGACTGCGCAATCAAGAAACTGAACAGGGTTGTTTTACCGCCACCCGTCGGACCTATGGTCAGCGTATGCGCGACCGCCGCCTGGGCATCGGAGACATGGAATTGGAACTGATAGGGCGTTCCGCTCGATGTTGGAAATACCACCAACGGTCCGGGTCCCCAATCGGAATTTGCAACACCAGTCGGCATATTTGATAATGGAATACTGGTTGCCGCGGTCATGCTCAATAACTTGAACGAACGCGGAAACACATCGAACCCCGGCAGCATTGCAAACCAAGACGCCTGTGCTGCGAAGTTTTCAGTCACAGGCGAAATACCAAACCCTGCGCAGATTTTATTAAAGTCCGCGATATGCCCGGCCAGCTCTGCCCTTGTATCGCCCGATATTACAAACAAAGGATAATAATCTATCAGCGTTTGGCTGTTCGAAACATTTTCATCCATAGAATATAATGCTTCGCCGATCTGCTGTGCCGCTATATCTTCGCTTTCATTATTGGAATCACTGCCGGCCATTTTTTGCCGTATTACTGTCTCGGTTTTTGCTGTGCCCAGAATATTGAATGCATTCATACAAATTAATTCTGTTTGGATGGTTCCAATCGCATCAAAAAAATCTTCATCCATGAAATCTGGCGAAGTCTTGAATGATACCATTGCCAAGTATTTTTTTGCCGAACCATGCGCGGCTTCTATTATTCCATCGCCACTAAACCCTATATCATCTACGGTCATCATGTCTGACATGTTTGAATCAACCCTGAAAACCGAAGGCTTTGATACAGGCGATAAAATCCGCGCATACAAAGATGCAAAGTTCTTAACCGAATTATGTTTCATTAAAACAGGTCTGTATGCCGCCAGAATCGATTCAATATAATTCGAATACTGGGTAATTTTTTCAACGGCGTTCGCGCCGCGGATTTCTATCACCGCGTAGTAAGAATTCTTGAAAATTTTCAAACCTTGTGAATTCCATTGGTCATTTATCCTTTGCAATACCGGCTGATCGAATTCATAATCCATTTTTTGTTCGGCATTATCGCGAATCATAAAGAATCGAAGTATTACTGCTGGATCTTTTATTTGATTGAATAATTGCGCGCGCAGCTCCAAAAATTTGGCCTTGGTCGCATCATCATGCATAGAAGTTTGTATTCCAGCAATTTCATAAGCGCGAACAACCGTCCCGTCTAATAGCCCCACGGTCGCATTGTCAGAATAAAGCGACCCAAATGGCAAATAAGCCGAATACTTTTCATACCCAAATTTCGGAAGAACAATTTTGGTCAAAACCCCAGCATATAAATACAGAACTATGACGAAAATCACCACAATGCCAGCCATCACCAAAATAGTCGGTGATGCGAGATCCATTGTAAAAAGATTTAACAAATCTTCCACTTAATCAAACCCTCAAAGCTTTCGGCACTCTTTTCCGCAGCATATTTATTTTCGCGAGCAGCATCTGCATCATCTGCGGCTCTCTTTTTGAATATACCATCAAGATAAAATGGACAAGAAAAACTGACAGCATGAAATATAGCGGATCGATCGGCATCTCGCCTGTTGTAGAAACCCCGACCACAAAAATTACAACATAAACCAGGAATTGAACGACAAAATTCAATATAGCAAGATTATAGGGCACATAAAATATGCGCGCCGGATTCGCCAAAGCTTTTAATACTTGCTGCCGCATTCTTTCTCCTATCCCGGATTCTAACAAATTTTCTTCGTTTTCAACAAGCACAAAATAATGGTGGTCAGTTTTGTTAAAAATACTGAAAAAAACACATTTTTTAACATGTTTATTGCTGACACAAATCTTTAACACATTTATCTTTTATGGCTGAAAACAGCCTTTTATTTATTGAAAACGTGTTAATTAAAAGTAAAAAATTGTTTTTAACTGATTTAACAGGTATAATAACAAAAACAATATAATATAAATTTGATTTTTGGTTTTATTTACAAGTATGAATTAATTGCAAAAAGAAAACCTGACTTTCGTCAGGCATTATTTCTTTTTAAAGCCTTGTTTGGCTTTAAACTTTGGTTTGTCTGGATCAATCAGTATAACCTGTTTGCCGCGGCGAATTTGTTTTACATTGCCGCGTTTTTTCCAGCCTTTTAAGGAACTTAAAAATTTCATAACATATCCTTTTTGTGGGGGAATTATATATTATATAAAATCGTTTGTAAAGGCCTCTTCCAAAACTTTTTTGATTTCCGCGCCAGACATGCCCGCCGTGCGCAAATACTCGGTTTGTGCTTGATTTGCGTGCCAAATAGAAGCCGAATGAGCAGCAGAGTCGGGAACCACAGAAATACGCTGGTTTGGCGAAAATTGAATCTTTGCGTCTTTTGCAGCCAAAGCTGTAAAACTGATATCTGAATCACACTGTTCACACCCCGGCGCAATTTCAACAACGCCAAATAACTTTGTATCAGATCCAGAATGAGCGACTACCTTATTAGATATGAAAATACCAGTATTTTCTGCAAAATGGCCGGCTTTTTCATTAATTTCCAGCTGTCCATAGCTCTGCACCAGAATTTTGCCATTAAAAACAGAATTTTTCCCGGTGTTTTTGATAAAAATGTTCAAAAAAGCCGGCTTTTTGGTATTTATTTTCGCGGTCAGAAATACTTGCTGATTTGGCACTAAAATTTCACAGTTTATGTCTGTTTTCCCGGCTATTTCGCCAATAAATACGATATGAACAGGCAAATCGTACTTTTTTGAGATTTTAAGGTCTGGCGGCAAGGTTGATAATTCATGCTGATAAAATCCATCGCGGAAAATAATGGTTTCCGCTGGGAAAGTTTTTATATTGAATTCATCCCACAAGTAAGTCATAGTAAGCGGACTATAAAGGATTTTAAGATGAGTTTCAATTGCGGAATTGTTGGGTTGCCAAATGTTGGAAAATCAACACTGTTTAACGCGCTGACCGCAACAATCGCAGCGGATGCACAGAATTATCCCTTTTGCACCATAGAACCGAATACCGGAAAAGTAGTAGTCCCGGATGAAATACTTTTAAAATTGGCGGCAGTTGCAAAATCGCAAAAGACAATCCCGACTCAACTGGAAATAGTCGATATTGCCGGCTTGGTCAAAGGCGCATCTGCCGGCGAAGGTCTGGGCAATAAATTCTTGGGACATATTCAAGCCGTGGATGCAATAATCCATGTAATCCGGTGTTTCGAGAATGATGATATAACGCATGTTTCCGGCCGTATTGATCCATTGGATGATATTGCGACAATTGAAACTGAATTAATGCTGGCGGATTTGGAATCTGTTGAAAAACAAATTGCAAATCTAACCAAAAAAGCCCGCGGGCAAGATAAGGAAGCGATAAAGCAGCTGGAAATCGCAGAAAAAATAAAAACCGGTTTGGAAAATGGAATTCCTGTCCGTGAAACTGACTTTAAGTTTAATCTTCTTACTGAAAAACCTGTAATGTATATATGTAATGTGGATGAAGCATCTGCTGCAACCGGAAATAAATTTTCAGATATAGTTATGGAAAAATATGGGAAATCGGCACCAGTTCTGGTGATTTCAAGCAAGATAGAGCAAGAAATCTCGCTGCTTTCGGATAAAGAAGAACGCGCAATGTTCTTATCAGATTTAGGCCTTTCCGAATCTGGCTTGGATAAAGTTATAAAAGCAGGATATGCGTTATTGGGTTTGCAAACTTTTTATACAGTCGGACCAAAAGAAGCACATGCTTGGACAGTTACGGTTGGTATGACAGCGCCGCAAGCGGCGGGAAAAATCCATACCGATTTCGAGAAAGGCTTTATCCGCGCAGAAATTATTTCTCCTGTGGATTATTTGGTATTGGGCAGCGAAACAGCGGTAAAAGAAGCTGGAAAAATGCGCCTGGTGGGCAAAGACTATGTAATGCAACCCGGCGACATATGTCATTTTTTGTTTAACAATTAAAACATTGACAAATTATTAAATAATAGTATTGTTCTGGTAAAGGATAATACTATGAAAAGAACGAAAAAATATCTTCCATTTTTGCTTACAGCGCTGATACTGATCGGATGTGGCAAAAGGAAAGACCGCGCGGAATACGATCGTTTGCTTGTTCAGCGCGATAGCCTGGAAAATGTAAGGGTAGCGCTTATTATTGCCCTGGAGGTTCTTGAAAATACAAGTATGGCTGCTGATCTTACGAATTGGGAACAGGCCGCAGAACTGGTTGACGGATGGGCCACAGCATATGAAAAGAATGATAGTGCGCTGAATGTGCTTCAAACAAAATACCCAGAGTTTCCAAAGCCTGTTATACAGGAGCAAGTAGTAGAAACACATGTAATTAATTTGAGATAATGAAATGGCGGAATTCCCGCCTTTTTATTTTGGGGTTAAATTTCTGACAGTCTGTTTAGCTTTTCTGTTGCATCATTTATTTCGGAATCAAGCGCTTTAATCCGAGCCAGTGATTCCGGGGTCATTTCTTTCAATGCTACTGCGCGATCAGAATTCAAATTACTAATATGATTTTTTAATTTTAATGCGACGATAAATTTTTCTGCATCTTCCTCGGTTAGATTTATCGCATTTCCGTGGGCGTGGCCGCCACCAAGGTCCGCACCGATCTTTAACAAAAACTCCGAATGCTTTTCAATCAATGTTGGATAATTTGCCGCAATTTCAGAAAGTGTTTTTTGATCCAATGAATCAACTTTTGGTACTTCTACATTTGCTTTTTGTTTTTTGCCTTCCGCCTTCCATTTATGCCATTCGTTAAATTTCCGTTGATCATACTCTTGCCGGAATTCGTTTTTAAGATTTGGGTCGGCTATCTTTTCAATTTCCGCACGCAATAATTTTTCCGCGGTGGCCCTGCCCCCAGGCGTTGAAATCAAATAATTCTTATTTGTTATCTGCCATAAAAAATCCACCAAAGGAATCGCGGATTTTATAACAGAATCCATAATGTTTTTCCCATCTTTTTGCCGCAAAACATCATCTGGATCTTTTCCCCCAGTAACGAAGGCAAAGCGCACATCGGAATTATCACGAAGCAAAGGCATCATCAGTCCTGCCGCGCGCGCCGCGGCCTTTTGCCCCGCCGTATCACCGTCAAAACAAAAGATAATATTGCGATTTGCCTTGCACAGAATCTGCAGATGTTCCTCGGTTAATGCGGTACCCAGTGGCGCGACAGTTTCCGGGAACCCATGAATCTGCATTTGAATTGCATCAATTTGACCTTCGACAACAATGCTGCGATTTGCTTTATAAATTGCATCGCGCGCGAAATTAAATCCGAATATGGTGCGTCTTTTATGAAATAATTCGGTGTCTTGGGTGTTGATATATTTCGGCTCGCTGCCGTCTAACGAACGCCCGCTGAAAGCAATCACTTGGCCATTCGGATTGAAAATTGGAAACATCAGACGATCGCGAAAGAAGTCATATGCGCCACGCTCATTCTGGCGCACAAGGCCGGTCGCTACAACATTTGCAACCTTTTGACTTGCGAATTTTGCCGCGATTTTATTTCCCGATGGTGCAAACCCCAGCCTATATTTTTTTATAACCTCATCAGAAAATCCGCGCTTGCGTATATATTCCAAAGCTGTTGCGCCGGCGTGAGACCATAAAGCCTCCTGATAAACCCGCGTGGCACCTTCCATTATTTCGAAATATGAAGCTTCACGAGCGGCTTGTTCCGGCGTCTTGGGTTTAAATTCTGGCACTTTAAGCCCTGCGAGCTGCGCCAGTTCTTTAATAGCATCAATGTATTGCATATTCTGGGATTTCATCACGAACGAGATTATGTCGCCATGCTCACCACATCCGAAACAGTGATAAAAGCCCTTTTGCTCGCTAACTGAAAACGAAGCAGTTTTTTCATTGTGAAAAGGACAGCATCCCCAGTAATTTTGGCCTCTCTTGGAAAGTGGAACACGCCGGCCAACAACATCCACAATGGACAGCCTTGCGCGCAATTCATCATTAAAATTATTTGTCGCATATGCCATTTTGGCTTAATTAGTCCTGACCTTGGTGTATTTAAACAGGCTGGGGTAATCTATGATTTGGTTCGAGTCGAATTCGATAATTTCCAACGGAATAGGGAAATTGTGGATTTGTTTATTTAGTTCATTAGCGACGTTTTGGGTATGTTTTTCATATTCTTTCCATCTTACGCCGCGTGTTTTCGGCTTATTATCATTCCTGTTGCGCTCCGCCGAGCGTTCGGACAGGCGGCGTTCGGTAATTTCGTGAGATTGAGTTATATTGAAATATAACATGCTGAATTTGTTTTCCTGACACCATTTCAGAATCATTGGAACCTGGTTGCTGCGACGCGGAAATCCATCTATGAAAAATGATTTATCTATTGGTAAATTCGGTTTTATAAAGTTCCATATGAATTCAGAATCCAACAGATATCCGTCATTCATTTTTTTCGTTCGGGCTTGATCAAGGCGACCATCAACCTGGGCCGCGCGCAACATATCGCCGACCCCTATTATTTTGATGGGCATCGGACAGAGCAATTGAATAAGCTTTGGTATGGCGGTTTTGCCGGATCCCATCGGACCATTGAAGCAAGTTACTCTATTTTCCATATGTTATTCCAGTATTTGACATGGACTGTGTGGCTGGATTATAGAGCATGGATTTCAGAATTCAAGTCAAAATCCGGTTGTCAAATGGGTATTTATTGAATGGCAAAATTGTTTCTTTTAGCCGCTATTTCACATCTGAATATTCTGTGTTTTCTTTGATAAATTCCAAATATTTTGGGCGGCAAATAAGTTCATAGTCGGCCAGCCCCAATTTATTATTCAACATGGAAAAATCAAAGACTTGTTTGGTTTTGAAATTGTAAATTTTCACACCGACTTTATTCGCGATAGGCAGCAATGCCGCGAAATCCCACAGGTAATCGCGACCAATAAATCCGATTGCCTTACCGGTCAAAACCATCATTCCGGAAATTACCGCGCTGTTAAAGCTTTGTCGCGGGATCTTATGTTCGCGCCAATGTCGCGCCATCAGAATGCTATTGCTGGTCATAATGAATAATTTAGAACTTTCTTCGGAATCGGGTAATGGCTTTATAGTTTGTTTCCATTCCTGACTGGTGAAAACGCCTTCTATCAAATATGCATTATCGTCATCGCAATATTGCATAATTTGCATAGATGGGGCATATACGACGCCATAAAGGGGCTGACCATAACTCCAAACGCCAATCGATATTGCCCACATAGGCAATTTGTTTCTATATGGTAATGTGCCGTCAATGGGGTCAATTATAAATGCATATTTATGATTTTTAATTTCAGCCTTTGGGTCGGCGCCCAAATCTTGCAAGCGTTCTTCATCAACGATTATGTAATCTTCGCCTTCAAAATTGTCCGCGCAGAATTTTATGAATTTCTGTGAGATATCTAGATCTATTCTGGTTACTATATCTGCGATTTGTTCCGATTTGGAATAGCTGCCAAGAAAATCGATATTCTTCTGCATATCTGCAGCATATTTCCCAGCGGTCATTAAAAATGGAAAGAATTTTTCAATCATTGGTTTTTCGCCTGATTACACAGCTTTAAAACATATCGATCATATTATCATAGCAATCCAATTTGTCAAACGCAAAGATATTGACAAATGGTGTAGTTATGCTAGTCTGGGGCTAATAATATACGAAAGAGAAGACCATGTCAGATTATCATCAGACGCAGAAAGTTTATTTTTTTGCATCCAAAGATTGTGTAAGAGTTGCGAGAGAAGTTTTTGAGTATCTGTCTGAAAAACCGAAGATCAAGCAGAAATGGAGTTTGGTTTTTGTTGATAAAATTCCTTATAAACTTGTGAAAAAATATAATATCGCCAGTGCGAATGGCGGCGAGCTTGCCGGGTATAGTCCCGATCTTGCAATACCTATGGACTGGGTTGCGCTTGCCGGACATAATACCGGCGAATTGGCGCATGAGTTTGTAGAAGGCCCGCATGAGCGCGCGCTTTTATTTACAAATGGCGGCGGTGGTGCGGTCTTGCGCGCAAATTTATATACCAACATACGTGCGAGCACAATCTTTTCTAAAAAATCGGCCATAGACAACGCAAAGCGTGCTCAAATAGGCGTCGGCACCATTCCGGTGCAGTTAATAACAAAAAGACGCGCGAAAAAAACAGCGGAAGCGTTCTTGTTAACAGATCCGGAAGTGTCTTTCGAAGAGATAAAAAGAAAAGATAATGAAAGAACAAAAGTCGCCAAAGAATATTATAGTAACTTAAAATAAGTAAAAACCCGCCAATCGGCGGGTTTCGACTTAACTATTTTTTCTTTCCCCATGTCTTCTTTGTGCTGGGTTTTTTATTATTAATCAAATCTGTGGCGGTGGTAAGGTCGGGCTGTTCTTTAACAGATACATTTACTTTATTACTGGAAATATATGCACCATATCTTCCTTCGGCATAATACAATATCGGCTTTCCGGTAACTGGATTTGTGCCAAGTTCGATGCCTTCGGCTTTTTTCTTTTCGCCAGATAGTAATTCTTTTGCGATTTCCAAGGTCATGGTTTCGGCAGTATATTTTTTCGCGCTCGCATTTTTCTTGCCATCCGTAACATAAGGCCCGAAACGACCAATCATAAATTTTATCCCTTCGCCCAGGTCGTTGTTAGTATTGGTTTTGGCGCCGTTTTCATCACCGGATTTTTCCCCAGCATTGTCAGTAGCAGCCAGATTCTTCGTATATTTGCATTCTGGATAATTGCTGCAGCCCAAGAATGCGCCGTATTTCGATACCTTTAATGAAAGTGTGCCTTTGCTGCATTCAGGGCAGATACGATTATCATCAGGGAATAAATGCGCAGCCAGATCTTTATTAATTTCAAGCAATACTTCTGGCGTTGGAACATCTTTTGCACTTTCCAGAACTTTATTAAATGGATTCCAGAATGCCAGTAGTGCTGCCAAGCGTTTCTGTTCACCCGCCGCGACGTCATCCAATGTATCTTCGGTTTTCGCAGTGAAATCAACCGCGATTATATCTACGAAATAACGCGATAAAAACGCTGCGACTATCCAGCCTGCGGGCGTTGGAAAAAATCGCTGTTTATCAATCTTTACATATTCGCGATCAACGATAGTGGACATAATCGTTGCATAGGTCGATGGTCGCCCGATCCCCAGTTCTTCCAACTTTTTCACAAGTGACGCTTCGGTATATCTAGGTGGCGGCTGAGTAAAATGCTGTTCCGGCAGCAATTTCGTGATATTGATTTTATCGCCAACAACCATCGGCGGCAGTTTTGTTTCGCCTTCTTCTTCCGCATCATCTTTATCTTCGATATAAACCTTCATAAAGCCGTCAAATGTGCGTGTTGTACCAACTGCATGAAAGATCGCATCTGTTTTGATGTTTGGTTTTATATCAACAACAACTGAATCAAATTCCGCATTGGTCATCTGACAGGCAACCGTGCGCTTCCATATCAAATCATAAAGCTTGTACTCGTCACCTTCGCCGGCGCCGACACGGGCCGCATCTGTGGGACGTATCGCTTCGTGCGCTTCTTGCGCGTTCTTTGATTTGGTCACATAGATGTTCGGTATTCCGGGCAGAAATGCATTGCCATATTTTTCTTGTATGAAATTACGGATGGACGCAACTGCATCTTGCGACAGGTTCGTGGCATCAGTTCGCATGTATGTAATCAGTCCTTGCTCGTACAACTTTTGCGCGACGGACATAGTTCGTTTTGATGAAAACCTCAATTTTCGGGCCGCTTCTTGTTGCAAAGTGCTGGTGGTAAATGGCGCGGCCGGCTTGCGCGAAGTCTTTTTCTTTTCGACATTTATAACTTCCGCAGGAATAACAGGTTCGCCAATTGCGGCCAGGATAGTATCCATAGAAGTTTTGTTTTCGATGGACAGCTTTTCAATTTTTTCACCATCAAATCGCGTAAGCTGCGCAATGAAATTACTTTTTGCCAATGCGCATTCTGCACCTAATGACCAATATTCCACTGGTTTGAATGCTTCAATTTCACGCTCCCTGGCGACAACCAAGGCAACGGCGACCGACTGAACCCGCCCGGCGCTGCGTCCCAAATTTCTGCGCCACAGCACAGGCGATAATCTAAATCCAATCAGGTAATCCAAAGCGCGTCGCACCAGATACGCGTCCACTAAATTTTGGTCGATTTCGCGTGGGTTATCAATTGCTGCTTGGACAGTTTTCTTTGTAATTTCATTAAATGTAACGCGATAAACTTTTTTATTTTTCAATGCGCCGCGCGAATTTAATATATCCAACAAGTGCCATGCAATTGCCTCTCCCTCGCGGTCAGGGTCGGGCGCAAGATATAACGCGTCCGCTTTTTTTAATTCATCCAGAATTATTTTTATTTGTTTTTCCTTTCCCGGCATAATCTGCCATTTCATTGCGAAATCATTCTTCACATCAACGCTGCCGTCTTCTGGGACCAAATCACGCACATGACCGACAGACGCAACAACGCGATAGTCTTTGCCCAAATATTTTTCAATAGTTTTCGCTTTTGCAGGAGATTCGACGATAAGTAAGTTCATACTAGATACCTTTGGCGGATAGCTGTTGATCCTTATTAATATATGCATTTTGTACCAGCCCGAACCCAAACATCAAAGACAACAATGACGATCCGCCGAATGACATTAACGGCAGCGGAACCCCCACAGTCGGCACCAGTCCCAAAACCATGGCGATATTTATAGAGTAATAAACAAAGAAATTCAACATAAAACCAAAACACACCAATTGCCCGAATCTATTCCTGGATGTTTTTGCAACCCAAAAAACCATTCCTATGATTGCGGAATAGATTATAATCAGCAGAAAACCGCCGGCAAACCCCAGCTCTTCCCCGAACATTGCAAAAATAAAATCAGTTTGTTTTTCCGGCAGGAATGAAAGATGCGACTGCGTGCCTTGCAAATATCCTTTGCCGATTATGCCGCCTGATCCGAATGCTATTTTCGACTGGTTAATCTGATATCCAGCGCCGCTTGGATCAGCTTCTGGATTTACGAAAGTAATTATTCGACTCCGTTGATAATCATGCATTCCGCCATACCAAACCATTGGCGCCGCCAGCGCCGCCAAAATTCCCGCAATCAAAAACCATTTCTTGTTCGCGCCAACAATATAAAACATGCCGACCGTAATCAGCCCCAATGACACGGATGTGCCAAGGTCCGGCTGCGCAACAATTAAAAGAAAAGGAATGGCCAGCAATGCGAATGGAATCAGATAATTTTTGAACTTTGACAATTCTACCGAATTCATCCATGCGAAATATCGCGCCAAGGCCATAACAAACGCAATCTTTATAAACTCTGACGGCTGGATATGAATGAAACCCAAATTAAGCCACCTTTGCGCGCCCATTCCTGTATGTCCCACAAAAGTTACAAGCACCACCAGTATCAATGCCAAAAGATAAATCGTATATGAGTTTTTCAACCAGGTTTTTATATTCGCGAATGCAACGATAAAAAATACGATAAGGCCCAAGAATATTTTTCCCAACTGTGAAATTGCAAATGGATACCATCCGCCAAACTTATTGCAAGTGGCCGCCGTTTCAGTGCATACGGGTTTTCCGGCCGAATACAATGACACAATCGACAGCACCAAGACAAGGGACATCAGAACAAATAGCGACCAGTTGAAATGACGCAGCTTTTCTGTTAAGCCGATATTTTCTGCCCTTGAGATGCGAGTCTGCCTAGCCATTCTTTAATATCTCTTTCATAGTTTCTGCTGCTGCGCGTGCCGCGGGACCGGATGAACCAGCATGCTCGGTTATAATTGCGACCGAATATTTTGGGTCGTCTATTGGCGCAAGCCCGACAAAAAGACCATGGTTGCGTTGGCTCCATGCCAGCTGGTCGTTTGTCTTTACTCCACTTTTGCGTTCTTCCAAACTTATTCTTCGCACCTGACTGGTTCCAGTTTTCCCGCCCATTTTTTGCCCGCGAATATTAATTGCGGCACCATAAGCCGTTCCGCCTTCTTGTGTAACTTTCGCTAATCCATTCATTACTATTTTTATATTTTCAGGACTTAATCCCAGACTTTTGGCTTCTGATCTGTTGTCTTTTGCTTCTATCAGCTTTGGCAAAATGGCGCGATTGGTCGCAGCACGTGCGCCCATAATCGCCAATTGCAGGCAATTCGTCAGAATATATCCCTGCCCTATGCCGGACATTATAGTGTCGCCATGCATCCATGACTGCCGGATGTTTTGTTTTTTCCAGTCTCTGTCAGGCAGTACACCCGGCATTTCACGCGGCAGAATATCCAACAGCTTTTGTCCCAGCCCCAGTTTTTCAGCCATCGATTTGATAGGGTTAATTCCAATTCGTAATGCAATCTGATAAAAATAAATATCACATGATTTTTGCAAAGCTGTTTCCAGATTCATGGAGCCATGTCCATGTTTTTCCCAGCAGTGATAAAGATGATTTCCGTATTCCCAATT
>Ga0123353_10000447_pt1 | contig 51310 bp, 53 predicted proteins | sample TergutLab28metaG_3_FD_92763 | JGI IMG/M metagenome (GOLD analysis project Ga0123353, IMG submission 92763) | Labiotermes labralis P3 segment gut microbial communities from Petit-Saut dam, French Guiana - Lab288 P3 | ecosystem: Host-associated > Arthropoda: Insects > Digestive system > Gut ... | reverse complement strand
TACCGATACATTGTGTCTTTTATGTATGTATTCACTGGTTGTTTCCATGATAACAGTTTAACATACTTTTTGATAAGATCAACGCAGCAAGCTGCGAGGTATTAGACCCGGAGGGGAATAAAATTCTTTTATAATAAAAAAACGCAAGACTAAAATCTTGCGTTTTTTTATTATAAATTCTTCTCTTACATTAAAGAACCGGAATTAATTTGTAAACAGAAATAATAGTAAAACCAAAATCTATATCATCAGTTGTCTCTGTAATTACTCCGTCAGTATAGGTAAGAATTGAGTCCTCCATGTTTAGTACAGATGAATTGGTCAAGGTTATAACTCCATCGTCCAATGTAAATGTAGTATATTGGCCTAGACTACTATCGTTATAAGCGAATATGGTATTGTTAGTAACTACCAAATGATAAGTTGTTGTTTCTTTTATAAACTCATTAAACTCGTCTTGAACATCTTTATCTGTGTTAATAAGTAATTCTAGGTAAGCATCCCAGAACTGTGCTGCAGTGGTGATGCCGGTAAAATCGAATTCATCAGCAAAAAAGAATTTTAGAACTATTATGCTATTGAAATTATAACTGGGGAAGTAGAATTGCAAATATTCTAACATTATTTTTGCTGTTACGGCCTTATATAGATTTCGCGCCTCGTTATCTTTGGTTACATCATATGTATTACCATCAAAAGTTATGTTGGTTAGTCTGTAAGTTCCTTCTTTAACTGTAGCTTTAACCAAATAATCAATAGAGGCACTATAGGCAGAATCGGTATATCTGATATTGCCCACAGTCTGTCCTACAGCCTTAACTGATACTTGATAAGTACCTTCTGCTAAAGTAATTGTACTAAGGTCAAATGTAGTATCGGAAGCTACCTGATGTTCGGCTGTACCTACCCTGACAGTATAACCGTTAGCATTAGCTACCGCTGTCCAGTAAACCGTAGCGCTATTTAAAGTAAGATTACTGGGGGTAGTAAGCTGTAATGTTTGTTCTTGAGGTGTACTGGGTGTATTAGGCTTATTATTTTCTTTGCTATCGCAAGCTGCCAGCACCACTGTACATGAGATAATCATGACGGCGCTTAATAAGACCATCAAATACTTTTTCATGGCTTTTCCTAAACTAAAGTGTATATCAACATAATACCATTACATTCTGTCTATATACAACGTAAAACACTAAAAATCTTACTTGTTTCAATTTTTTATCGATTAAAAATTCTTAAATATATCTTCAGCATTTTAAGTCATAGATTATAGGTGATAGTTTTTTGTACATAAGCCAAAGCTTCTTTAAAAGGTATTTTGGCAGTTTCCTTATCTGTGCGCATTTTTATCTCACATATGCCTTCGACAACGCCTTTTTTGCCTATAGTAATACGCAACGGTATGCCTAATAGGTCGGCATCATTAAATTTTACCCCGGCACTTTCCAAACGATCATCTAAAAGTGTCTCTATACCGTTATCTACTAATTCTTTATATAATTGTTCTGTAACATCATTGATAGCTTGCTTATCGTTGCCATATAAAGGAGTGATTATTACTTGGTATGGAGCGATGGCCATAGGCCATATTATGCCGCTATCATCATGATGCTGTTCTATGGCTGCTGCCAAAAGACGGCCTACGCCTATGCCGTAGCATCCCATGATGATAGGGCGATTAAGGCCTTCTTCATCAGTAAAAGTAGCGTTTAAAGCATCGGATATATATGTGCCTAATTTAAATATATGCCCGACTTCTATGCCTTTAACTAAGCTGAAAATACCGTCGCAGTGAGGGCACATATAACCTTGTTGGGCTAAAGCTATATCGGTTACTATCTCGGTTTGATAATCGCGGCCTATATTAGTATTTAATAAATGAAAGCCTTCTTTATTGGCACCACTGACTAGATTTACATTATTTTGAACTGAGTCATCAGCTACAATGCGTATATTTTTTAAGCCTGACGGCCCTATGTAACCAGCTGATAAACCTTTAGCCCGTAATTCTTCGTCAGAAGCAGGGCGTAAATCAACAGCTTTTAAAGTGTTTTTTAATTTTATCTCGTTTATTTCGTAATCTCCACGCACCAAAGCCATTACCAATTGCCCGTCGGCTATATATAAAACAGTCTTAAGAATTTTATCTGCCGGTATTTTAAGGAAAGAAGCTATTTCTTCTATGGTTTTTTGCTTAGGTGTGGCAATTTCTTGCATAGGCAAGAGAATTTTATCGGCATTCTTTGTTTTGGCAAATGTAGCTTTTTCGCTGTTAGCGGCGTAATTGCAAGAAGTGCACTGTAAAACACTATCTTCGCCGCTATCAGCTACCAACATAAACTCATGAGAAGCTTTGCCGCCGATAGCTCCGCTGTCAGCATCTATCATTATGGCTTTTAAGCCGCATCTTTGATAGATATTCATATAAGCTTGTTTTACTTGCTCATAAGTTTGATCAAGACTTTCTTGTGAGGCATGAAAACTATACATGTCTTTCATAGTAAATTCACGTACGCGTATAAGCCCTGCACGCGGGCGTGCCTCATCACGAAATTTGGTTTGTATCTGATAAAGAGCAAAAGGCAAGTCGCGATAACTTTGTACAAAGCGAGAAGCTAGATCAGTTACCACTTCTTCATGAGTAGGGCCTAATACCAGCCTGCGCTCTTTGCGATCTATTAAAGTAAGGAGATTTTTACCAAAAGCTTTGTCGCGGCCGCTTTTCTGCCATATCTCTACAGGCTGCAGTACAGGCATAGTTATTTCTTGACCGCCGCATTTATTCATTTCTGAACGGATGATGTTTTCTATTTTAGAAATACTTCTTTGAGCCAGCGGCATGTAAGAATAACCCCCGGCTATTAATTGAGCAATCATGCCGCTACGTACTAAAAGTTCATGCGAAACAGTATCGGCATCGGCGGGAGTTTCTCTTAAAGTTTTAAAAAATAAATGGGAAAGACGCATGTAAGACCTCTAGTCAGTTTCTTTTTTGATAAAACGTTTATAACCTAAGCCAAAAACTACAGCTGCTATAACTACTACGATAAAAGCTATAAATCCTTGCCAACCGGTCATATTAATGCCGATAGCTAATATCAACGCTGAGGCCAGCATTATAAGAGTGCCTATGCGGTGGTTGGAAGTATTTAACAGGTTATACATTATAAACCAGCCAATAGCTATAGCGGCAATACCTATGCCGCCCCAAAGCCATAATTGATTAAGACTGGCACCCTCGGTGCCAATAATAAGACCTACGGCATTACTGATGCCTCTGAAGGCTAGCCACACACCACTGGCTAATATTAAAAGGCCTATAATGTTAATCCAGGTCATGCGCGGAGATGGTAAAAATATACCTGCTGCCAACATAATAATACCTAATGTGCCAAAAATAATAGCTGGTTCAATACTCTCAGTAAATAAACCATTGATGGCAGTAATAATAAAAAACATAGCTATAAACATTAAGGCGCAGCCACTGGTATTACGTAATTGTTGGTTAAAAACGTCTTTTGTTTCCATTTACAAAACCCTCTTTTGTTGTAAAATGTCTATATTTCAGAACAATAAAGCCTGCTCCAGTAAAGCTTTTATATAATCTGTTTCTGTTACAACGGCTATCTTTTGACCGCGCACGAACAATAAACCTTTACCTTCCCCGCAGGCAATACCCAAGTCCGCAGCAGCAGCTTCACCAGGGCCGTTAACAGAGCAGCCCATGACAGCCACCTTTAACGGTTTATCAATAGTTTTAAAAGCTTCCTCAACTTGCAGAGCCAGGTTTTTAATTTCAGCTTGAGCGCGTCCGCAAGTAGGACAAGCAATAACGCTTACGCCTCTTTGGCGTAAATTTAAACTTTTAAGTATTTCCCAGCCGGCACGCACTTCTTCAGCAGGCGAAGCTGCTAAGGATACTCGTATAGTGTCGCCTATACCTTGACTTAATATAGCACCGATACCAGCACTGCTGCGCACCAAACCGCTGTAACCGGTGCCGGCTTCGGTAATACCTACATGCAAGGGGTATGGTACTTTTTTAGCTAGTATGAGATAAGCTTGCATAGTAGCCGGTACGTCAAAAGCTTTAACGGATATTTTAATATCATCAAAATCAAATTTATGTAAGCGTTCTATTTCTCGCAGAGCTGCTTCAACCAATTGCTCTTCTAAAGGACGGCTGTGGTCCAGACTCTGTGGTAGTGAGCCGCTGTTAACGCCGATACGTATAGGTAAATGATATTCTTTGGCTGCTTCTACTACTGTTTTTACTCGTTCATCGGTACCTATATTGCCAGGGTTAATACGCAGCCCTTGTACGTATTTGGCAGCCTCTAAAGCTAGTCTGTAATCAAAATGTATATCAGCTACTACCGGTATGGGCGAACGCGAGCATATTTCTTTAAGTGCTTGGGCAGCTTGTATATCAGGCACAGCACATCTGATAATTTCGCAACCGCTAAAAGCCAGCGCGTTTATTTGCGCTATAGTGGCTTCTATGTCTTGAGTAAAGGTTTTGGTCATAGACTGCACTGAAACGGGTGCGCCATAGCCTACAGCTACTTTACCTATATTTACATGGTTGGTGTTTTCTCTTTTATACATTAAAAATTTTCATAAAATAATGGATGGGTCGTTTTTTAATTCCTCTGAAGTGTTAATTTAATTGTAGCCGTTTTATGGTTTTTGTAAGCAATAATTGCTAATCTAAAAACAGTCCAAAAACTATTTTAATTTACTTTAAATTTTTAGTTATATTTTGAACTTTGATACGTGTCCATTGGTCGGCTTTTAGTACATTTTCTAGTGTCTGCTCTTGTTTTTGATGTTTATCTAAACATTGCTTTATTATAACAGCAATATCGGTAAATTTTATACGTCCGTTTAAGAAAAGATTTACTGCTTCCTCGTCTGCGGCGCACAGCACTGAGGGGTAGGTGCCGCCTTGTTTACCGGCTTCTATAGCCAAAGAAAGACAAGGAAACTTATTATAGTCAGGAGCGTTAAAGTCTAAACAGCCTATTTGTCCCCAGTTTAAAAATTGCAAGTCAGGATTTTGCCGGCGGATAGGTTGCGTTAAAGCGTATTGGATAGGATAGCGCATATCGGGCAAACTCATTTGAGCTTTAACTACACCATCAGGCCATTCTACCATAGAATGCACTATACTCTGCGGGTGGACGACTACCTCTATTTGTGTAAAAGGTATATTAAAAAGATGATGTGCTTCAATAACCTCTAGGCCTTTGTTCATCAAAGTGGCTGAATCGATAGTTACTTTGGGTCCCATGTTCCACGAAGGGTGTTTTAAAGCTTGGGAGGCAGTGACTTTAGACATATCTTCTATAGGTGTATCACGAAAAGGGCCTCCGCTGGCTGTAAGTATCAATTTTTGCGGAAGCACTTCGCCGTTTAAACACTGCCATATAGCGGAATGTTCACTATCTATCGGCAATACTTTAGCACCTGTTTTTTTACATAATTTTAAGAAAGGATATCCGGCTGTTACTACAGTTTCCTTATTGGCTAAAGCTATTTGTTTACCGGCATCGGCTGCAGCAAAAGACGGCTTAAGGCCGGCGCTACCGCTAAGAGCTACCGATACAATATCGGCTTCTTGAAGAGCAGCCATACTTTCCATATCTAGAAAGTTATATTTTTTATTAAAATCTTCATTGGCAGAAAAGATATATTGAGGTTTAAATTCATCTATTTGTTGTTGCAGTAATGCAGTATTGTCGCCGGCAGCTAAAGCCAACACTTTAAATTCTTCTCTAAAGCGGCGTACGACATCCAGTGTTTGATGTCCTATAGAACCTGTTGAACCTAGTATTACTAAATTTTTAACCATTACTATTACACGACAAATAAAATTAAAATAAGATAACCGACCGGGAAAGCCAGTATCCAGGAATCTAAGCGATCCATAACACCACCGTGGCCTGGTAAAGCATCAGAAGCATCTTTAATTTGTGTATAACGTTTAAAGCGTGACTCTATCAAATCTCCGGCAATGGCTAAAACACCGATGAGTAAACCGAATAAGGCTGCCCAAAATAGCGAGATGGGTAAACCGCCTAGCCAAGCTACAATAGCAGCCAGTATCATGGCTCCTAATAATCCGCCCACTGCACCTTCAATGCTTTTATTGGGGCTGATATTAGAGGCCAGTAGGTGTTTTTTGCCGCGCCATAAACTGCCTACAAAAAAGGCAAAAACATCGTTGGCAAAAGTCGCAAAGCCAATGAAGAATACCCAGCCGATGCCGTTATCTAGCTCGCGTACTGCCAGTACGTAACTTAACATAAAACCAAGATAAATAACACCGGCCAATGTCCATTGCCAAAGACTGGTATCTTCGGTTTTACCTCTTATGACCAGCCACAACAATGAAATTACTAAGAAGCCTATCAATACATAAGACTGGACCTCGGGGAATAAAGAAGAAACTACTATTATGCAAGACGAAACCACGCCGAAGATGGCAAGAAATGGACTTTTAGTAACTTTAGTAGCACTGTAAAACTCTAAAGTGCCAATGCCACAGGCTAGCACCATAAGAAAAGCCAGCCAGTTAATCGGACTGTCAAATATAACCGCCAGTACAAAGATGGCAAAAAGCATCAAACCGGTAACCATTCTCTTAAACATTAAATGCCGCCAAACCGCCTTTCTCTAGTACTGTAATCATTAAGTATTTTTTGAATTTCTTCTTCGCTAAAGTCCGGCCAAAAAAGTGGCGAAAAATACAGTTCAGTATAAGCACTTTGCCACAGCATAAAATTAGATAAACGTTTTTCACCTCCGGTGCGTATTAACAGATCTACATCAGGCAGGCCGCAAGTATAAAGTCTTTGGGCTAAAACTGCCTCGTTAATATCGCTATCTTTTAGACCATCTTGCACTAACTTTTTTACGGCGGCTACTATTTCTTGACGTCCACCGTAGTTAAAAGCTACCGATACCATTGCACCGCTTTTATCTTTAGTATCGGCTATAACTTGTCTTATCTTTTCTTGAGTATTTTTAGGTAATCTATCCAACTCGCCCAAATGTTTAAAACGTATATTATGCCGGGAAAATTCTTGGTCATAGGCATCTAAAGCTTCCAGCATCAAAGTATTAAGGGTGTTTATTTCTTCACTTGGCCGTCTCCAATTTTCTGTAGAAAAGCCAAAAAAAGTGATATAAGGTACACCTTTTTGTGCCAAATATACGGCCATCTTGCGTGCCACTTCTAAACCAGCTTTATGACCGGCAGTGCGTACTTGACCCTTAACAGTAGCCCAGCGGCCATTACCATCCATAATAATAGCTATATGTTGCGGTAATTTTGATGCCTTCAAATTTATACCTTATCTTAAAAATTAAGAGAGGCTAGACCTCTCTTAATTCCTTTTCTTTATCTTCAAAAATCTGCGAGGCCTTAGCTACAGCCGCATCAGTTATCTTTTGCAGTTTTTCATCGGCTCTTTTCAGATCGTCTTGTGATATTTGACTTTCTTTTTCCAGCTTTTTCAAATCGTCCATACCCATACGGCGTACATTACGGATAGCTACTTTGCATTCCTCAACACGTTTGGAAGTCATTTTGATGAGTTCATTGCGGCGTTCTTCATTTAATGGAGGGATATTTAAGCGAATGGAAATGCCGTCGTTGCTGGGGGTAATGCCAATGTCGCTTCTTAAAATGGCTTTATCTATGGCGTTCATCAAGTTTTTATCCCAAGGCTGGATTATTATGCAAGTAGCGCCTTGGACTGATACTGAAGCCACATGGTTAAGTGGCGTGGGTACGCCAGCATAATCTATTTTAATGCCATCTACCAAAGCAGTGTTGGCTCTGCCCGTGCGTATGCCGGCCATCTCGCTTTTTAAATTTTCTAAAGAGGCATTCATTTTCTCGTTAGCACGATTTAAAACATCATTAATCATCAGTGATTTACTCCTCGCTGGTGATAATAGTGCCGATATTTTCGCCTCTACAGGCACGCTCTATGCCGTTTTCTTCCAATAAATCAAATACTATAATTGGTAGTTTATTTTCATCGCATAAAGATAGGGCAGTAGCATCCATCACTTTTAGACGCTTCTTAATGGCCTCTAGATGTGTTAAACGCTGATATTTCACGGCATCTGAATATTTATGCGGGTCTTTATCGTAAACGCCGTCCACTTTGTTTTTGGCCATCAGTAGCACCTGAGCTTCAATTTCTACTGCGCGCAAAGCTGCAGCAGTGTCGGTCGTCATGTAAGGATTGCCGGTGCCACCGGCAAAAATAACTACTCGTTCCTTTTCCAGATGACGGATAGCTTTACGTCTGATAAAAGGCTCGGCCACCTGCATAACTTGTATAGCAGATTGAGTACGGGTGATGATGCCTTCCTTTTCAAAAATATCTTGAATAGCCAAAGCATTCATGAGAGTGGCTAGCATACCGGCATAATCAGCACTTACTCTGTCTATTCCGTGCCTAGCGGCTTCGGTGCCGCGCCAAATATTGCCGGCGCCCACTACAATAGCTACACTCACACCACCATCTACTAATGGTTTTATTTGTTTAGCAATATGGCCTACTACTCTAGAGTCAATAACAAAGCCATTGTTTCCGGAGAAAGCTTCACCGGAAAGTTTTATCAGCACTCTTTTATACTTAAAACTACTCATAAAATCTTGTTTTTATGTCTAGGCGCCAATCTCAAAGCGGGCAAATTGCTTAATGCGGATGTTTTCACCAGTTTTAGCAATAGTAGACACAATGAGATCATGGATGGTTTGACTGGCATCGCGAATATAGGCTTGAGAGAGCAAAATCTCGTTCTTGTCTGTACCCTCGGGAGCATCTTCAGCGTTTAAGTATTGGGGATTCATAGCTGCTATTTGCATAGCTATCTCTTTAGCCAATTTCTTAAACTCATCGGTGCGACCTACAAAGTCGGTCTCGCAATTCAGTTCAATCATACCGCCGATACGCCCGCCGCCATGGATATAACATTCTACTATGCCTTGGCCAGTACTTCTATTGGCTTTTTTAGCAGCCTTGGAGAAACCTTTCTCTTTTAAATACTCAATGGCTTTTTTTACATCGCCATTGCACTCTCTTAAGGCGTTGCGGCAATCTATAATGCCGGCGCTGGTGATTTCACGAAGTTCTTTTACAGTTTCAGTGGTAATTTCCACAATATTTCTCTCTTATTTTCTAATTTTCACTGTTTTCTATAGGAGCAGTCTCGGCTTTGGAAACGACCTCAACAGTTTCTTTTATCACTACTGGCTCGCTGGTGGTCACTTCTAAAATAACATCAGCCATTTTGGTGGCGACTAATTTTATGGTGCGCATAGCATCATCGTTAGCCGGAATAGGGTAGTCAATATCATCGGGATTGCAGTTAGTATCCACCATACCGATGATGGGAATACCCATCTTTTTAGCCTCAGATATAGCGATTTTTTCTTTTACCGGATCAACTATGAAAAGGATGGTCGGAACGGCGACCATTTCTTTGATACCTCCCAAAGCCTTATTGAGCTTTAAGATTTCCTCAATTTTTTTAGTGGCTTCTTGTTTGGGCAGGCGATCTAGTTCACCTTTTTCTTTTTTATCTTCCAAGCGCACCAGATAATCAATACGTGATTGTATAGTGTTGAAATTGGTTAAAGTACCACCGATCCAGCGCTCATTTACATAATACATATGGCAGCGGGCGGCCTCTTCAGCAATGATGTCTTGAGCTTGTTTTTTAGTGCCTACAAATAGCACTTTACCGCCACTAGCAGCAAAATCACCCATGGCTTCAACAGCTTTATCTAAAAGGCCGGTTGTTTGTTCAAGATCAATAATGTGGATGCCGTTTCTTTTGGCGAAGATGTATTTCTTCATACGGGGATGCCAGCGGCTGGTTTGATGGCCAAAATGCGCACCGGCTTCTAATAGTTCCTTAATATTGGTTTTGCTAGGCAAACTATGGTCCTCCTAATGGTAAATCTATTTATTCGTAAATTATAGCACAACAAAATTTACTCTTTCAAGAAAGAAGACTCGTTAGAAAGCTGAAGTCACAAGTGCACACAAGCCTTCCCAGTTTCCTAAAAAAACCTTTGCATCGCTACAATTAAATATGTAAATACCTGTAAAATGCAAATATTTTTTACAGATCTTTTACCCAAGATACGGCGTTTTCAAAGATTTTAAAACCTTCTCCCGGTTGTTGGCCGTTACCGGCAGTAAACGACGGGTGCTGGCTGCGTATTACATAGCGTTCGGGATGAGGCATAAGAGCAAAAACGCGTCCGCTATTATCGGTTAACCCGGCCATATTTCTAAAAGAACCATTGGGATTATAGGGGTAGGGGGCAGTAGTGTTCCCATTTTCATCACAATAGTAAAGCGGCGCTTTTAGAGAAGAGGCTACGTTTTCTTCGCACATTATTTTACCCTCACCGTGAGCAATAGGCAAGTTTAAACGTGAAAGACCCTTGGTAAATACACAATTTACCGCCGGGTCGACTTTAAGATTTATCCAGCGGCACTCAAATTTACCACTGTCGTTATTAGTTAGAGTTACTTGCGGGCGGGTTGTCATATATGGTCCCGGCAAGATACCGGTTTTAATTAAAATTTGAAAACCGTTACATACACCAAAAGCAAGCCCGCCCTCTTCTATAAAACGGCAAAGCTTATCTCCTAGTCCTATGCGCAGTTCATTAGCGGCAATTTTTCCCGCACCTAGATCATCGCCATAGGAAAAACCGCCCGGTACAGCCAGCACACGATAATCGAAAAGGTTGATACTACCATCCAGAAGGCGGTTAATATGCATAGATACCGGCATAGCACCGGCCAAATCAAAAGCATGTTCCATTTCGTAGTCGCAATTGGTACCGGGAGTTCGCAATACCAAAACTTTTACTTTAGACATATTACCACCTTAAAGTCCTTTGCCAAGCCTCTTTCATTTCGGCATTTGCCAACTTGATGATCTCTTGTCCGTGCATATTATTGATTGTCAGGTAAGGTTCTTCGGTTACTATAGCGATTGGATAGTAGGGCTTACTAATCATCAGTTTTTCAAATTCTTCAGTATTATGCGGTGCTACTTCTACCAACAAACGACCATTGCTTTCTGAAAACAAAACAGTATCATCGCGGCCGATATAGCTGTCGGTAATCACATTTTCTAAGTCCATATCCATGCCTAAGTTACCGGCAAAGCACATCTCGGCTGCTGCTACTGCTAAGCCCCCTTCGGAGAGGTCATGGCAAGATTCTATTAAACTTTTCTCCATAGCTTTATTAAGAGCTAGATATATACTGCGGTTTAATTGAGCGTTAACTTGCGGCACAGCGGTGCCTATATAACCCTTACTGCGGTAATATTCACTGCCGCCCATTTCATCTTTGGTAACGCCAACTATATATATCACATTACCTGCTTTTTTAAGGTCTGTAGTCACTGCTTTATCACTATCGGCTATGAAACCCAAAGCAGAAATAAGCAAAGTATGAGGTATGGAAATGTTTTGGCCGTCCACCGTAAATTCATTGTTTAAACTGTCTTTACCGGAGATATAGGGAGTTTTATAAAAAACAGCCATATCATGGCAAGCACGTGCCGCTCGTACCAAAGCGCCTAAATTTTCTTGTTTATCAGTAGAACCCCAGCTGAAGTTATCTAATAGAGCAACGCGTTTAACATCGCCGCCGGTGGCCACCACTTGGCGAATAGCTTCGTCTATACAGGAAGCTGCCATCCAATAGGGATCAATATCACCGAATTTGGTATTAATGCCGTTAGCTACTACTATAGCTTCTTTTCTATCTAATAACGGACGTACTACAGCACTGTCACTAGGCCCTTGGCCGCATCCGCTAAAAGGTTTTATCACACTGCCTCCTTGCACTTCATGATCATATTGACGTATCACCCATTCTTTGGAGCACACATTGTAAGCTGAAAGCACAGTCAGCAAGTCTTCATTGTAATTATTTTTTTGTGACAACAAAGGATCGGTGTGAACAGGTTTACTCCACGTGGCTTTTAATTGACGTCTAGGCAAGCCGCCGTGTAAAAAACCCATATCCAAATCGGCTACTTTATTCCCCTGATAAAAAAGTTGCAGTCTTTTATTGTTGTCAAATTCACCGATAACTGCTGCTTCTACGTTTTCGCTGGCGCAAAGAGCTAAAAGGGCCTCCACATTTTGTGGCGGAACAGACAAAATCATACGTTCTTGTGACTCAGAGACCCATATTTCATAATAACTAAGAGAAGTATCTTTAAGCGGAGCTTGCTCTAAATATACTTTAACTCCGGTTTCCTCTCCCATTTCACCGATAGCTGAGGAAAAACCGCCGCCGCCGCAGTCGGTAATGCGGTTAAAAAGCTTTTTATCGCGTGCTTGCATTAGAACATCAATAACTTTTTTCTCTACGATGGCGTTACCTACTTGTACAGCCGAGATACTATCTTCACCGCTTTTGTCGGTAAGTTCTACGCTGGAGAAAGTTACGCCGTGTATGCCGTCGCGGCCAGTATGGCCGCCTATAACTATTACTTTATCACCTGTATTTTGTTGGCCCATAGGCACGGCCCAATTAGGCATTAGGCCGATGGAACCACAAAAAACCAGAGGGTTACCAGCAAAACGCTCATCAAAACATATAGCACCGTTAACGGTAGGTATACCCAAACGGTTGCCGTAATCAGCAACGCCGCTCTTAACACCTTTCATTATGCGTCTGGGGTGCAGAGCACCTTTAGGTAGATCTTTGTATTTAGTATCCGGCATGCCAAAACAAAATATATCTGTGTTGGCTATAGGTTTGCCTGACAGTCCTGTACCCAAAATATCACGTACGCAACCGCCGATACCGGTAGCCGCGCCGCCATAAGGCTCTATTGCTGATGGATGGTTATGTGTCTCGGCTTTAAAAGATACAGCATAATCATCTGTAAATTTAACTACGCCGGCGTTGTCTTTAAAAACAGATAAACACCAATCGCAATTTAAATCTTTAGTGGCTTTGTATATAGTCTCTTTGAAAAGAGAATCTATAATTTGTCCTTCATATTCAATTTCAGCTTTGAAAGTTTTGTGCACGCAATGCTCGCTCCAAGTTTGTGCTAAAGTTTCCAGCTCGGCATCGGTGGGATTGCGTTTTTCGGTGTTTTGGAAATAATCAGTTATGGCCTCAAATTCAGCATCGTTAAAGCCTAGTTTTTTGATCTCGGCTTTGTGCTTTTCATCGGCTTGCAGCAAAGGCACCGTTACTAAGTTAAATTGATATACATTGGCAGTATTTTTTTCGCTAGGCTCTTCCATTATCACTTTGTTAAGTACAGGGTTAACCAGTAAACGCGAAACTATATTTTGACTGTCTCTAGAGGAAAGCTTGCCTTCTATAACATATCTTTTACCGATTCTGATATTGCTCAAATTTACGCCTAAATCTTTAGCGGCTTTTTTTATATTCTCCTCGCTAGGATCGGAAACTGAGTCTCTATTAGTTACTGTAAAGTCTTGATTTGCTTGAAATTTTCTTTTACCGATATAAAACTGTTGTGTTACGGGGTCGGAAAAAAGCTCTTGGCCTAAAAATTCAATATTTTTAAAAGTAGTATCTTGAGGTAGCCAATAAATGTCAGCCACACGAACTGTAGTAGCACCATTTACCGGCAAGTCGGTTATGTCTTTTAGTAAACCCTGCCCACGATAATCTGTAAGATTATCTTTAAGCCAGACTTCAACTCTTAACATACTTTCCCCTCTTAAAATAAACAGAGGGGCTGATGCCCCGCTGCGTTTACATTTAGATATTACCAGCCGCGTTGGTCTAGGCGTTGCTCAGGAGCAATAGACTCCATAGAAATACCTGGCATAGCTGCTCCCAGCCCTTTAGATATTTCTGCTAATTTTTTGGCGTCTTTATAATAAGTTACAGCTGCTACAATGGCTTTTGCGGTGGCTGCCGGATTAGATGATTTAAATATGCCACTGCCCACAAATACTCCTTCAGCACCCAAAGCCATCATTAAAGCAGCATCGGCCGGAGTAGCCACGCCGCCGGCAGCAAAATTAACTACCGGAAGTTTACCATTTTCGTTAATATATACTACTAAATCATAGGGAGCATCAATATTTTTGGCGTAAGCCATAAGTTCGTCTTTTTGCAGACTTTTTATATGTCGTATATCACCGTTTATTTGGCGCATATGGCGCACAGCTTCTACGATATTACCGGTGCCGGCTTCACCTTTGGTACGCATCATAGCAGCACCTTCACCTATGCGGCGTAAAGCTTCGCCTAAGTTTCTAGCACCGCATACAAACGGCACGGCATATTCACTTTTTAATATGTGGTTTACTTCATCTGCCGGGGTTAATACTTCACTTTCGTCAATATAATCTACCCCCAAAGCTTCTAAAATACGTGCCTCAGTAATATGGCCGATACGGCATTTAGCCATGACGGGAATAGATACGGTCTCCATGATTTTAAGAATCATCTCAGGGTCGCTCATGCGAGCTACACCGCCATCTTTACGTATATCTGATGGGACACGTTCTAAAGCCATAACGGCGCAAGCTCCAGCATCCTCAGCTATTTTAGCTTCGGCAGCATTAGTTACGTCCATAATAACACCACCCTTAAGCATTTGTGCTAAGCCGGCTTTTATTTGAAAACTACCCAATTCTTTCATCTTTTGATCCCTTTTATCTGTAACAGCAATTTATTTTACATTTAAATCTATCTTTTAGGCAACTCTACACCAGCTTTGCCAGCTAATAAAAAACCCGCCCTTTAACTAACTGTCAAGGGCGGGTTAAAATCGCGAAGTCACTTAAAGGCTATTTCTTAAGTACCAACTCGTTCCATTTAGCAAAGAAGTTTTCGTAGCCCATATGCGCGGAAACCATTTCGGCAATCACAAAAAGTGCGATTATGGCAATGACTACCAAGATGAAAATGAAAGTTTGTTTTTTCATCATTTGTGTATAGCCTCCGTTGTTTGGAAATACGTTTATTTACAACATATTAAGCTTTTTAACAGGGTAGTGTCAAATCTTATTTTTAATACAAACAAGCTTTTAAAGTAAGTCGTTTTAATGTGTGTGTATTTATTTTCCAGCTTTTTTATGCTGATATCTTTGTAAGCTAAAGATAAATACGTTATAATAGCTTTCGTAAAATTTTACTAAGCCGGTGTAGCTCAGTGGTAGAGCAGCAGTTTCGTAAACTGCGTGTCAAGAGTTCGACTCTCTTCATCGGCTCCATTTTTAAACGTAAAACCTGCTCATTTTCGGAGCAGTTTTTGTTGTTGATTTAGCAAATGGCACTAATTTGGCACTAATTAATCGCAAAAAAATATTACACCCCTGTTAAGACAAGGTTATCAAAGGCTCTGGCAGCACTTTCCTGTAAACCCGGCGTTACATGACTGTAAGTATCTAAAGTTACTTGAATACTGGAATGTCCGAGTCTTTCTTGTACAATTTTAGGATGTACACCCTGTTTTAACATTAAGGAAGCATGAGTATGTCTGGCATCATGTAGTCTTATTCCTTCTAAACCTGCTTTTTTGGTCAGCTTTATCCAGTTATGAGTAATCGTATTTGGCAATAATGGTTTTCCGTCATAATGACAAAATATTAAATCATTTTCATTAAATGCCAAATAGCCAAGAGATAATCTAAAATTATTTTGTGTTATTTTGTGTTCTTTAAGCAGTTCAACAGTAGAAGGTGATAAAGCAACGGCTCTTCTGCTTTTTTCGCTTTTAGGCTCTTTGAATATTAATGCGCCGGTATTTTTTAAATGATGCAAAGACCTTGTTATATAAACTTGCCCTTTGCCAAAGTCAATATCCTGCCATCTCAAAGCCAATAATTCGCTTCTTCTCATGCCGGTAAAAATAGCTAAATAAAACAAAATGTAATATGGCGTATTCTTGGCCAGTTCCAAAAAACGCTTTACATCGCTCTCGTTCATAAATTTCATTTCAGGTCGTTTGGTTTTAGGTATAATTACCGCATCTACCGGATTTCTGACTATTAACCCCATTTTAACGGCATATTGCAAAGCTGTATGCAAACAAACAATATGATGTTTAACTGACATATTACTTAAACCACCACTACCATCAATGCGTCCATTTTCCAGTTTTTCTGTTATATAACTTTGAATCATATTAGGCTGCAATTGTACAAGCAGTACTCCGCCGAATGCCGGAATTAAATGCCTTTGAATAATGGCTTCGTATTCTTCAGCTGTTCTCTGCGATACGTTGATATAAGCATAATCCCTCAGCCATCTCTCCAAAAACTCAGCCAACGTTCCCTTACTCGGTTTAACGTAAGAACCGGTTTCATACTGGTGTATAAGCTCGTTTAAGCGTTTTTCAGCGGCTTTCTTGCTGCTGCCGACTGTTTCATAATGGGAAATATATTTTCCTGTCTTAGGATCTTTACCAAGACTGACTTTTATCCTGTAGCTGTCACCTCGTTTAATAATACATCCTCTCATTCTGTTTCAGCCTCCTTCTCCTCTATTTTATTCTTATTGAACGAAACCTTACCTTTTGCAAACTTGCTCATGAATTCCGTCATCTCCGGATCTTGCTCGGCTAGTTTCTGAAACTCTTTGTCTTGCTCGGTCATTTTTTGAGAAAATGTTTTTAAAAATTGATTAAAAGAACCAAGAGCAAGCTGTTCTACTTTCTTTTCCCAAAGTAATTGATCTAATTCACTACTATCAAACTTTTTCTTATCTTTTTCATCTTGATTTTTATCGTTTTTATCTTTATTTAAAAAAAAGAACAAAGCTTCTTGTATTGAATATGTCTTGGCAATTAGAAAATGAAAGTATAATTTAATTTCCTCTGCACCTCCCTTAGTCTCATCTTTTATCTGCATCTCGCTTAAAGCTTCTTCTATAAACGGTCTGAGAATGACATACCAAATAGCATCCCTAATAGAGAGGTTAAAAGAATTAACGCTGGCAATATTCTTAAGTCTTTCTATAAACTGACCGCCGGTCAATATATCGGCAGGAATAGGAAAAGGCAGTTTACCTAGCTTTGTTTCCGCAAGATTAACCGTGTCCTTCATGAATCTATCCATGATCTTATCTAGATTTTTTTTGAGACAGACTATATATTTAATGCAATCCGGCGGAAAATACATCCAGTATTCTTTACATGCTGCTAAAGTCCATTTTTCATCTAACGGGCTGTATTTTTTTCTGGCTGCCGTAATCATTTTGGCAGCAGTACCCGGAGTAGGGGGAACCTCACCCATTTTCTTTAGGTCTTTAATAACCTTAGTAGCCAGCTGAACACGTGGCATATCCATATTTTCAATGGCTTGCATGGCTACATAGCTTTTAACTATATCAGAATGCTCTCTGGGCTTACGCAATCCGTCTGCTCGAAATCTCTTTTGTGGCATTTTTCCCATTCTTTCAATTCTCCATAAGTTTATAATAAATTCCTTTACACTAATTCTATCTTCTGCTATAGTATTTGTCAAGAGAAGAAAATACTCTAATAGACAAGAATGAGAGGTAAAAGAGATGAATGAAGAGAAGAAAGTCTTAACCGTCAAAGAGCTAGCTAAAGAATTAAGAATATCTCCTAACCTAGCTTATCAGCAGATAAGGCATGGTTTTATCTATTCTTTAAAACTAGGCGACAGATATCTTATCCCCCGTAAAGCCATAGATGACTTACTAGCCGGAACTAACTCTAAAGGAAAATAGCAAACCCCCAGAAAGTTTTTTCTTTCAAGCCTTACAAAAAAGATATTCGGCCATACAGACGGAAAACACAAGGACGCATGCGAGTCTTTTTGCGAGGAGTATAGCACCGCAAAAAGACGGCTCCTTGTGTAACGTCGGTCGGCCGGTAAAATCACCCCATAAGGCTTAAAAGAAAACGGCTAAAAGTGGGCTAGCCTTAGTATTACCTAGCCCACTTTTGTAAAATTTAGCTTTGATTAGCTTTACTTTAAAAAATGATTTTACGAACAGAGTTTACAAAGTAATACCTAGCCCACTTTTGTAAAATTTAGCTTTGATTAGCTTTACTTTAAAAAATGATTTTACGAACAGAGTTTACAAAGTAATTTTGTAAACTCTACGAATAAATTTTACAAATGCTCCTTAATCAGACTTTTGTAGGAAATATTGAAAGAAAGGAAATATGAACAATAAGAATACACAATCACGAAAATGGCTCCTAACCATAAACAACCCTCTTGAACATGGTTTAACTCATGATGCAATCATTAAACTTCTTAAAAAGTTCAAGAATTTAATTTACTATGTTGGTCAAGATGAAATAGGAACAGAAGAAAAAACACCGCATACCCACGTTTATTTTAAAACTAAAAACGGCGTTCTTTTCTCTACCGTTAAAAAACTCTTCCCAACAGCTCATATAGAACAAGCCAAAGGCAGTTCTCAGGATAACTATGATTACATAACTAAAACAGGTAAACATCAAAACACTGAGAAAGCCACTACTTCCCTTCCTGAAACATTCTTTAGCTTCGGTGACCTTCCAACAGAAGAACAAGGTAAGAGAACTGACCTTGAACAAATCACCTTAGACATTCAGAACGGCAAAACACCGGCAGAAATACTGCGCGATAATCCCCATAATATTAAATATGCAAATTTAATAACAAGAGCAAATGACGCTTTTATTCACGAAGAAGACCATAAAGCCAGAATTAAGTTTGAGCAATTTAGATATAAGCGACGTCCAAGCCTACATGTAATTTATATAGAAGGTGCACCCGGCATCGGCAAAACCAGAACAATTCTTGACCTCTACGGTGATAAGAATGTTTATTCTGTAAAGCAATACTCCAAATATCCTTTTGATACATATCGCGGTCAGAACATTATATTGTTTGATGATTTTGATTGTTCAAACTTTACTATTAATCAAATGCTTGAATTATTAGATATCTATTATCTTGAGTTACCAAACAGATACGAAAATAAGGTTGCTTGCTGGACAATAGTGTTCATAGTTTCAAATCTGCCGTTCTCTAGCCAATATTCTCATTTACCTGCTAATCATGAACATCGCATCGCTCTTGAAAGGCGCATACATAAATTTATTAAATTTGACCCTAATATGCACTATTATCTAGACGAACAAGACAGGCTCTGTTTTACAGAGCGTCAAATAAATGACGATGATTATTTGGTTAATGCTGCGCTTGCTATGGGGGCAAAGATAATAGGCCGGGATTTTAGAATTTGAAAATATATTTACTAACTAATAATCTCATTAAAAACGATTTTAAGAATATGCAAAAAATTTGACTAATTGTTATTTCTAGTGGAAAATGTAAGTATAATAATTTGCGTTTGAAGAGAGCTTTTGATAGTAAACATTCCATAAAGAATGAGATTGCGAAATCAAAGGCTTTTTTGTTGTTTGGAGAAAGGTATAGTGATAAAGCAATTACAAATCCCGTTATCTGCAAGTTTTAATGAAAATATACGCTTTGCTATAAATAAAAAAGTATTTGAACGACAAAGTATAGCACGGCCTTTTGTAAAATGGGCAGGCGGCAAATCTCAAATTTTAAATGATATTCGTCTTAAATATCCCACAGGTTTAGGGCAGACTATTACTAAATATGTCGAACCCTTTGTTGGTGGCGGTGCTGTCTTGTTTGATATTTTAAATCACTATAAATTATGCGAAGTATATATTAGTGATATTAATAGAGAACTTATTACAACTTATATTGCCATTAGTAAGCACTGTGCAGAATTGCTTGATATGTTAAAGAGTCTTGAAATAAAATTTCTAACAGCACACGAGCACATGCGTAAAGAAATATACTACGCAAATCGCGACCGTTTTAACGTTTTAAAAGCAACTAATAACGAATCTGTAGAGCTTGCTGCTCTATTTATTTTTTTGAATAGAACATGTTTTAATGGACTGTATCGAGTGAATTCTCATGGTGCGTTTAATGTTCCTCAAGGAAGTTATAAAAATCCAACGATTTGCGATGAAGCTAATTTATTAGCAGTATCAGAAAAATTGCAGAACGTAATAATTATATGCGCTGACTATAAGGAGTCGCGTCATTTTATTGACGAGAAAACGTTTGTATACTTTGACCCGCCATATCGTCCGCTGACTACGACGGCAAGTTTTACTTCTTACACCGAAGAAGGTTTTGGTGATAAAAAACAAGCAGAACTTGCACAATTTATTAGCGAAATGAGTGAGTATGGTGCACATATTGTTGCAAGCAACAGCGACCCTAAAAATATAGATAAAAACTATGATTTTTTTGACTGTCTATACTCGCAACATATAATAACAAGAATCAGCGCAAGCCGTGCTATAAACTCAAATGGTGCATCTCGTGGCAAGATTAGTGAGTTATTGATTTGTAACGCGTTAGGGGGAGTATAATGCGAAATTTTAATGAATGGCTTCTAAAATTTAAATCTAGCATTTCTGACTATAATTACTATGTTGATTTTGCCAAAATTCATCGCAATGTTGGTGCAGTCAAAGTGGAATTAAACATTTTAAATTCGCTTATCGGCTCAAAAAACATTGAGTCCGATTTTGAAGCCCTTACAACTCGTTATCCAGAAACAATAAAATGCATTCCAATACTTCTTGCCGTGCGTGGGAGCGAAATTTATGCTATTGACAGTGATGGTGAATTTATTTATTCTTTTCGTAATATGAACTACTCTTCGGAGCAGTATAAAGTTTTTATGCGAAAAACAGGGCTTTTTAATTTAATGGAAAAGCATATTATTGCTAATCTTATAGATTATGTTACTGGTGTGGAAACTGGGCTTGATAGCAATGGTCGGAAAAATCGCGGTGGTCATTTGATGGAAAATCTTGTTGAATCATATTTGCGAAAAGCTGGACTGATTTTAAATAACACATACTATAAGGAAATGACTATTGGAGCAATTGAATCAAATTGGAATGTTGATCTATCCATATTGTCTAATCAAGGCAAGGCGGTTAAACGCTTTGATTTTGTTGTCAAAACTTCGTCTATGATATATGGGATTGAAACGAACTTTTATACTGGCGGTGGCTCAAAATTAAACGAAACTGCACGTAGTTACAAGACAATTGCGCTGGAAGCTAAACAGATAGATGGATTTGAATTTGTTTGGTTTACTGACGGTCGTGGCTGGCAGTCAGCTCGGAATAATCTTGAAGAAACATTTGACGTTATGAAACATATTTATAGTATTGCCGACCTTGAAAATGGTATTGTAAACCAAATTTTCAAATAACAATTATAAAGTAAGACTAAACGTGTAAAATATATTTTTATTTTCATATTTTTGTTATTTGTACGTGAGCATCCGCTTTTAGAAAGTGAGTAGAATATATGGACGATAGTGAGATTAACAAAGATGACCCTCTAGACCCATTTGCAAGTTTTAGTATCGCATTATCTAAAGTAGTGCAAACCATAACACAAGCCGCCGCGTTGCAAACATTCTCGGCATCGTTGGTGCAGATGCAGAAAGTTTTGACGTCTCCATACTTAACTTCGTTGCAAACATTCCCAGCATCGTTGGCACCAGTATGGAATGAGATAGCGGTAAATTTTGAAACATACAGTAGAAATAGATTTGCGTTTAGGCAAGAATTGGAGCGTCTTTGGAAGAGTCTTGAAGAAGAATTATGTACTAGCAATAGATATTTCCCTAAGTCTGAACTATTAAATATGCTTGAAAAGTATGTTCAATTAACAAATTGTAGACTTCGCAAAGGTTCAATTTTATACCGAGCACGAAAAATCACTATAAACGAGCTTCCTCTAGAAGTGAGAAGTATTATAAATATTGCTCAAGAGAATTATAGTAGCTACGAATATCGTAAAATATCTACCAAAGCTAAGAATTTTTGGGAGTATGTTGAGCAAATTGATTATAATGAATGGGTAAATGGGTATATGAGCAAGGTTCCATCACAACATCTTGCTTTTTGGGGAGTTGATGCAAGCGGTTCTGATGCTCCACCGTCTGAGAAAACAGAACAAGGGAGAATAAATCCGATGGGCATTAGTTACCTGTATACCGCGCGTAATGCAGTTACTGCTATAGCAGAGGTTCAGCCCTCTGTTGCTGAATATGTTAGCGTAGCAAGTGTCAAAATATTAAAGTCGCTAAAAATATTCTGTTTTGATTTTAATAAGGCGTTTCAAAATTCTAAAATTATGAAGAAACCAATTCACGAAATAAAAAGACAGCTGGGGACATCATACATAGAACTTAAAGACTTTTTTGATACCATATCTGAATTATTCTCTAAAGCTGCCGTTGGAGACACAAAGAATTATTATGTTACTCAGTATATTAGCGAGTTCGTTAAAAACAAAGGATTTGATGGGATTGAATATAAAAGCTCATTGAAAAAAATGGCGTTAACGTTGTTTTATTTGATACTTCAAAATATTGTGATGTTCAATCCAATTACCAAATTGTGAATTCAGTATTGCATATAGTCAAAAGTACGCGAATAGTTGCGCCAAGGATATTGCCTAAATATACTTGATTTAATAGTAAAGGCTTAACAAAATTCATCGGTTAATTTTGTTAAAATATTAGATACTGGCAATGATGAATAGGAAGATTGTAGCGTGGCTATTTTGGCACTAATTTGGCACTAATGGTTTGCCAAATAAATTGAAAAATCCGATTTTTAAAGCTAAAATAGACAGTATTAAAAAACACCTATTTAGCTTTAAAATCACTAAAAATAAAGATATTTATCAGATTCGTAAACTGCGTGTCAAGAGTTCGACTCTCTTCACCGGCTCCATATCATTAAATTAAACGCAAAAACCCTCTATCGCAGGGGCTTTTGGGTACAAAATGGGTACGAAATTCTTATTTATCTGTCTTACGAAAGTCCTTTATAGCTTTTAAGATGATTTTTGAGTAGGCTTAAGTTTTTAAGGTACTTACTTAAGCTCGTTATCAACTTTTTTACTGTTCGGCGGCAATATCCTCTCTAGCGACAACCTCTTTTGAAGAGATTTTCAGTGCAAACCAATCGTGAAAACTACTTATTATCAGTGGTCTTTCGTTTTCACAACACATAGTCAAGTCTATTTGATTAATAGTGATGAAATATCCATAGAAATAAGTATTGTATTTCAGTTCTTTATCAAGTATACTTGTATTAGTATCGTACGGTACAGGTATATCACTAATTATATGGAGGAATATAAAAATGATCGCTGTTTTAAGAAATAAAAATGCTGCTACTCGTCTTCAGATAATGGTGGAAATAGCTTCTAGCGGCCCCAATATACATCAGCGTACTATTGCTGAGCATTTAAGTGTAACACCGCAAGCCATTTCGGATTATATTTTACAGTTGGTTTCTGAAGGTATGATTATTTCTTCTGGCCGTTCTCGTTATCGTCTCTCAGGTGAAGGTGTAAATTGGGTTTTAAAACAACTGCGTGAGATAAACGAATATGCTGATATGTCAGCCAAAGCCGTTTCTGATCTAGGTATTTGTCCGGCTATTGCTGCTACACGCATAGCCAAAGGCGACAAAATAGGCTTAGTTATGCGTGACGGCGTGCTCTACGCAGTTAAAGATGAAAATACTAGCGCCACTGGCGTTGCTGAAACGTCGGCTAAAGAGGGCGAAGATGTAGGCGTTTCTGCCATTCAGGGTTTGGTGGAAATGGCAAGAGGGCGCGCTGAAATAATCATCGTACCTTCAATACGTGAGGGTGGTAGCAAAAAAGTTTCGGTGTTACGTCTTAAAGAATTATTAGGCGGTCGTAAACATATAGGGGCGGTGGGTATCGAGTCTTTAGCTGCTTTACGCAAAGTAGGCATTGAGCCTCATTATTTTTACAGTGTAGCTGATGCTGCTGCCGATGCTTCTAAATATGGTGTTAATATGTTGATAGTAGCTACCGGTGAAGAATATCCTGCTCTGCTTAAACGTCTAAAAGAAAGTGGCACTGAGTCCATTGTATTATCGCTTGAATAATAAGTGTTTGCTTATGAGCGTATTTTTAGTATCTGTATTTAATATTAGCTAGCGCAGCTTACTATAGAACTTATACTGACAGTAAATTTAATTTATCATTGGTTTAAATACTTTGATGACACATTCTGGCAGCAAAATTTTTTAAGTATGTGCATCATAAAAGGTGTGACATGAGCTTTTTTAAAGCACTTTGCGGCATATGTTATTCTCCTAAACTGGATAATTCATTATGGCAATACCAAAACGGTGTGCTATTGCTGAAAAAAGAAGATTATGAAAAACAAAACAGCATGGGCGTATATATGACTGATGGCGGCTTACCGAATTCGGTTTTACTTTTTTGCGGTGATGATGGTGTTTTATACGCTATTAAAAATGTATGTTCACATATGCATCGCAAAATAGACCCTATACCAGGCAGTAATACTTTGCGCTGTTGCAGTATTATGCACTCTAATTTTGACTATAGCGGTCGCAAGATTAGCGGTCCGGCCAGTCGTAATTTAGTTGTCTATGACTTAAGCCAAGAAGGTAATGACATCTTAATAAAAATAAACTAAGGAAAAAACAGTATTGCCATGAATATTATTAACCGGTTATTTGAGCAATATAGCGGCAGTTATCCATTGGGGTTTATTGCTAAAAGCCAAGAAAATAAGCGTCGTCCTGTCATTTTTGCTTTAGATGGTGGAGAGGCTGACGCTGTGTGTGTGCGTCATGAGCAAGATATAGAAAAGATAAAAGCCGAGATTAAAGGCGTTTATCTTGACAGTCCCTGCTCTTGTAAAGAGTGTTACTCTGCTAGTGTGCCCTTTGTGGTTTTTGCTCCGCACAATATGCCTTTACGTGTGCAATTTAACGAAAATACCGCCAAAATAGCTTTAGTGGAAGAAAATGCAGATATGATTTCTTTTAGCGGTTATGCTGCTTTGCCGACAGATGCCTTTATGATAAAAAATGATGCCGACAAGTTAACTTGGGCTCATATATCCATAGTAAAAAGATACAGTGCTCTGAATAAGCCCGTTATTATGCAGGTGGCGGCAGATGCTACTGTAGAAGAGTTGCAAAACCTATATAAAGCCGGTGCTCGTGCTTTTGCTGTGCGTGGCGGTGAGGCTTCTGCTGTTTATCAAACAGTACAGCAAGCTAAATGGCAAGTAAATAAAGAGAAGAAAGATGCTTTTATATCTACTGTTATCGCTAATAACTCAAGCGATGCTTACGAAGAAGATGAATAAAAATCTATCCAGCTAACAAAGACAGTAATTTGCTGTTTTAAAACATATCTACTATTGAATGCGCAAAATGGCTTTGGCCTTTTCCCATAACTCATCTAAAGCATAATATTTGCGTTGCTCTTGAGTCAGAATATGTATAATTACATCGCCGTAATCTATTAACATCCAGCCACTGTCCGCACTGCCTTCGCGGCCATGCGTCTTGCCCACTATGCGTTTTAAAGAACGCATTATTTCATCAGCTAGCATGTTAAGTTGACGGGCGTTGTTAGCAGTCATTACCACAAAATAATCGGCTATATTGCTCACACCGCTCATATCTAACATAACGATGTCAGCAGCTTGTTTAGCTTCGGCAATAGCGGTAATTTGACGGGCTTTTTCAGCTGATTCCACTTTAACCTCTCGGTATTGATGTTTTTAGAATTATAACATAGAGTAGGTATAAAAGCCTATCGGCTGCTCATAATGAAAAATAAAACATAGTCTTTTAACAACTTTTTTAAAAGATTTTTGTATAATATTTAGTATTATGAGCAAACTACTATTTGGTACCGCTGGTATTCCTTTGAGTACTCCTAATGATAATAGTGAACTATTAACAGTTGCCGGCATACATCGTGTACGTGCTTTAAACCTAGCGGCTATGGAGATAGAATTTGTACGTCAAGTATATATTACTGCCAAAACGGCACCCCTTGTGCTTAAAGCAGCCCAACATAGCGGCATAGCTTTATCGGCTCATGCTCCGTACTATATAAATCTTAATGCTGCCGAACAGGATAAACGCAATAAAAGCCGTGCCTATATTTACAATGCTGCCAAAGCTGTTTACGCTTGTGGCGGCACTGATGTAGTTTTCCACGCCGGTTATTATATGGACAGTGATCCGCAAGACGTTTATAAAATTATGCGTGATGAGATATATCATGTGACACAAAAACTCTTAGCCGAAGATATCAGAGTGTGCTTGCGTCCGGAAGTTTCCGGCAGACCAAGTGCCTTTGGCAGCCTAGAAGAAGTTATAAAGCTTTCCTCTGAGCTTAAAGGCGTATTACCTTGTATAGACTTTTCTCACGCTTATGCCCGCAGTCAAGGCCGGACAAATTCATATGAAGCTTTTTGTTCTATACTTCAAAACATAAAAGATGAACTGGGCGAGGAAGCTTTGACACAAAATCTTCATGCTCATATATCCGGCATAGCATATACGGCATCAGGCGAGAAAAATCATTTACTGTTTGCCGAAAGCCAATTTAATATGGGTGATATGGTAAGAGCTCTTAAAGATATGCATGCCGGCGGGCGCGTAATATGCGAAAGTCCTGATATAGAGGGTGATGCCCTAAAACTACAGCAAGCCTATCAGCTCCTTTAAGCATATTTGATCTTTTGTGCTATAATAAATATTCAGACATTTTTATATATTAATGTTTTTAAATATGAGATGCTTTATTTTCAGCAATGAGTATTGACCACTATAATGAAGGGGAAGCGGATGAACCCAAACCTGGTTAAAAGTATATTGATGTATGTGCTAATTATGGTTGCCATGATCGCCATCATTTATTTTATTCTGCCGCACCAAGAGAAGCCCACTGAAATAAGTTGGGACGAAGCCATAGTCATGATTAACGACGGTAAAATTAAGGAAGTGGAAGTCAACGTGGAGTTGGTATTGATGATCGATCACGATGATAAACAATACCAATCTAATAAATTCTACGGTGAAGACATCACTCACTATATACCCAACATTTTTGAAATGGATATAAAAGTTACATATCCAACTCAAACGGGTATAAATTGGGGCACTATGTTGCTTAATCTGCTGCCGTTGCTGTTGTTTGGCGGATTGATAATCTTTTTCCTTATGCAGATGCGTGGTGTGGGCCAAGCTAATGCCTTTGGTAAGAGCAAAGTTAAAATGCTTTCTCCCGATATGCCTACCACTACTTTTGACGATGTAGCTGGTGTAGAAGAAGCTAAACAGGAAGTTAGAGAAGTTGTCGAGTTTCTTAAATGCCGTGATAAGTTTACTGCTTTGGGTGCTAGAGTTCCCAAAGGTGTCTTGCTGGTGGGCCCTCCCGGTACCGGTAAAACTTTACTGGCCAAAGCTATTGCCGGCGAAGCCGGTACGCCTTTCTACTCTATTTCTGGCTCTGAGTTTGTGGAAATGTTTGTGGGTGTTGGTGCTTCGCGCGTGCGTGACTTATTTGAACAAGCCAAACGTACAGCTCCGGCCATTATATTTATAGATGAAATTGATGCCGTGGGCCGCTCCAGAGGCGCCGGTTTGGGTGGCGGTCATGACGAACGTGAACAGACTTTGAACCAGATTTTAGTAGAGATGGATGGTTTTGATACTAATACCAACGTTATAGTAATCGCTGCTACCAATCGTCCGGATATTTTAGACTCGGCTTTACTGCGCCCCGGTCGCTTTGACAGACGCGTTATTTTGGACAGCCCCGATATTAACGGCCGCAATGCCATACTCAAGATACACTGCAAAGGCAAGCCCTTGGCTAAAGATGTTGATATTGAATCGATAGGCCGGCAGACAGTAGGCTTTAGCGGTGCTGATTTAGCTAATTTAGTTAACGAAGCAGCTATTTTGGCGGCCAGAAAGAATCAAACTCAGATTCAAGTTTTAGATTTTGAAGAAGCAATTGACCGCGTTATTGCCGGTCCTCAAAGAAAGAATCGTCGCATCAATACCAAAGAAAAAGAAATTACCGCTTATCACGAAGTGGGTCATGCTCTCATTGCTCGCATGCTCAAGAATACCGATCCGGTACATAAGATTTCTATTGTGGCTCGTGGCATGAGCTTAGGTCATACCAGACAATTACCCACCGAAGATCGTTATTTAATGACCCGCTCGCAATTTAAAGATACTTTGGCGGTGTTTTTAGGTGGTTATACTGCTGAGCAAGTGATGTTTGATGAGATTTCTACTGGCGCCTCAGACGATATAAAACGTGCTACGGAATTAGCTCGCAAAATGGTCACTGCTTATGGCATGAGTGATAAGATGGGTCCGCGCTCTTACGGCAAACAAGAGGAGCAAATATTCTTAGGCAAAGAAATTCATGAAACACGTAATTACGGCGAGAAAGCAGCTGATCTCATTGATGAAGAAGTCAATCGTATCATGGAAGAAGCTCATGTTACTGCCCGTGCCGTACTCAGCGAACATAAAGATCGTATGGTAATTATCGCCAGCGAACTATACCGCATCGAAACTTTAGAAGGCAAGATTTTGGAAGATCTTTTTATTCGTCCGATTACTAAAGAAGAAGTGTCGGCGGCTCTTAAGGATATGAAAGAGCGTGCAGAAGCTGATATAATAGCCAACGAAAAGATGATTGCTGAAATTGCTGCTGCCGAGAAAAAAGAAGACACCAATGTTTATGTGTCGCCCAAAAAAGAGCGCAAGTTTCCTCCCAAAGCCTCTCTAGAGATAGCCAACGAAGAAGCTAAACGTGCTGAACAGCAAAATAAGCAAGATTAGAGATAAATAAACATGGTTAACATAGTAAATCTTCCTGCAAAGGAAGCTTTACTATGTTGAGTGCATACTTTAGTAATTACTTTAGATTGTTATATATTAAGTGCCTTACATAACTTATTTCTGACAACTTGCATATTTATAAAGTAAACAAACTAGTCGTGTTCTTAAACTATTTAGACACTAACAGTTTGCTTTTTCGTGAGCAATGCGTTATCTTTAAGAATAAAAATAATTAATAAATTTATACTTAAAAATGAAAAAGTTAGAAATTATCATAAGACCAGAAAAACTAGAACAGCTAAAACACTTATTGTCATCATTGGCTGTGCATGGTGCTATGATGAGCAATATTATGGGTTACGGCAACCAGCGTGGCTATATTAAGACTGCCAAGACTAAAAAACCTTTGAACTTTATGCCTAAAATGAAAGTAGAAACGGTAGTTAGTGATGATATCGTGGACATTATACTTAAAAAACTGACCGAAGAGCTTTCCACAGGTCAGGTGGGTGATGGCAAGGTATTTATCTATGATGTAGCCGATGCCGCTCGTATCAGAACTGGCGAGCGCGGAGAAAAAGCTCTTTAATATACAGGCCCAAAGCATCAAAAGTCTTTAACAGAACTTTTATTTTATACGTTACGCCCTATTAAATATTCGGAAAGAGCTATTAGGTTGTTTTTGGCTTTACTATCCGGAATTTCTTTTAAAGCTTCTATAGCCTTATTTTTATATTTGATAGCTTGGGCGTAGGATTTCTCTATATAATTTCCGCTGTTGGCTATTTCTTCTACTGCCTTAGATATCATAATTTGACGCTTGGCCTCATCGTTTTCGGCAAAGGCTTTTTTAATGATATTATCGGGATGATCTTTAATGTAGTAAAGAGTGGGCAGAGTTATAGTGCCGCCTTTAAGATCACCGCCTATAGGTTTACCCATTTTGGTCTCATCTCCGGTAAAATCCAGAATATCATCTACTATTTGAAAAGCCATGCCGGTATTTAAAGCGTAATCGCTAATAGCTTTTATATCTTTAGCATTAGCTCCGCACAGTATAGCGCCGCCCTTAGCACTCATAACAATAAGAGAAGCTGTTTTACCGTAGATACGTTTATTGTAATCTTCAATACTTTGATCGTAACGCAGTAAATCAAAAGATTGTTTTATCTCGCCAGTAGTGATAGTTTGTAGAGTATTGGCAAACAGGCGCACTACATCTATATTGCCGGTATTGGTAACTAGTTCAGCTGCTTTAGCAAACATAAAGTCGCCCAAAAGCACAGCCTTTTCAGTACCGTAATAGCTGTTAATAGTAGGTTTACCGCGCCTAGTGTCGGTTTTATCTATAGCGTCATCGTGTACTAGAGTAGCTATATGCATCAATTCTGCTGAAGCTGCAAATGAACGTACCACTTCTTTATGTTTTTTATGATCGAAGCAACGGGCGCTCAAAAAAGCCAAAGCCGGGCGCACAACTTTACCGCCGCCTAAAGCTGCGTTTAATAGCATGGTCATATTAGGGTCGGATTTTTGGTAGCTGATTATAGTCTGAGCGAAGATGTCTTGCACTACCTGCAAGTCTTCTTCAATAACGTCGTAGATATCAACTAATTGCATAATTTAACTATCCCATCCGCTTTATTTCTTCATCTATAATGCTTTCGTCAAGTTTAGTAAAAAGCACGCTGGGTTCACGTAAAGGAGCACTACTTACAGGCATCTCTAAAGACCAGCTTTGTTCTTCTATTAAACCACTGCCGCCCAAAAATTCATGGAGCTTTTGTGAAGAGTGTGGTAGAAAAGGATAAAAGATTATTTTTAGAGCATTTAATACTGCTAACGCGGTATATAAAGCTGAAGCTGCTGCTTCTTCCTCTTCTTTAATAAGTTTCCAAGGCGAAGTAGCTTCCAAATACCTGTTAGCCTTGGCGGCTAAAGCCATAGCTTCGCGTATACCCTCTCTGAAAGAGCAGCAGGCAATAGCATCGGCTACTTTGCTCATAGATACTTGTGCATCGGCAATAAGTTCTAAACTCTCGGCATTCAGCTGACCGGAAGATGGTACTGTGCCGTTAAATTTTTTATATATAAAAGTTAAAGTGCGCTGCACTAGGTTACCATAAGTGGCCACCAATTCATCATTATTACGGCGTACAAATTCTCTCCAAGAAAAATCGGTGTCACTGCTTTCCGGCATATTAATGGATAGCAAATAGCGCAAAGGGTCGGGTTGATAATGCAAAAGATAATCCGGTGCCCATACTGCCCAATTGCGTGAAGAGGAAAGTTTACGTCCCTCTATGGTCAAATATTCATTGGCTGGTACATTGTAAGGCAATATTAAATTGCCTTTTCCCATCAGCATAGCCGGCCAAATAATAGTATGGAAAGGAATATTATCTTTGCCGATAAAATAATAACTACGGGTGTTTATATCCTGCCAATAAGGCTGCCAAGCTTTCTCGTCACCTTTTTCTTTAGCCCATTGCATACTAGCTGATAAATAACCTATTACTGCCTCAAACCAAACATAAAGACGTTTTTCTTCATATCCCGGCAAAGGTACAGGTATACCCCAAGCGATATCACGGGTAATAGCCCTGTCTTTTAAACCCATTTCTAAATATTTTTTGGTAAAAGCGTATACATTAGATCTAAAGTATGTTTTATCGTCTATCCAGCCAATTAATTCTTGATTAAAAGCTGAAAGTTTTAAAAAAAAGTGCTCACTTTCGGTAAAAGCAGGAGTTAAGCCGCATATGGTGCATCTTAAATCTTTTAATTCTTGGGAATTTAAAGGCTTTCCGCAATTATCGCATTGGTCACCTCTGGCACCTTTATCGTTACAGTGCGGGCAAGTACCTTCAACATAACGATCGGGCAAAAAACGGCGGCAGGTAGCACAATAGGGCTGTAATACCCGGTCTTTGTATATATAACCTTTTTCATAGAGATCTAAAAATATCTTTTGAGCTACTTGAGTATGGTTTTCGGTGGTGGTTTTGGTGAATATGTCAAAAGAAATACCCAAACCGGCAAATGCACGTACAAAGTCTTCATGATAGCGCTCAGCAATAACAGAAGGCAATACACCTTCTTTGTCGGCACGTAAAGTAATGGGTGTACCATGCATATCAGAGCCTGAAGCCATCAATACATCATGACCCTGCATGCGCATAAAGCGTGCAAAAATATCAGCCGGCAGATAAGCGCCGGCTATATGTCCCAAATGTAAAGGGCTATTGGCGTAAGGCCAAGCCACTCCGATGTATATTCTCTGTTTCAAAAGAATACTCCGTATTTTCTTTAGCCGAGAAATTAATCGGTAAAGAAAGTTAAGATTTTTTCACCTTTTTCATCACGATAACGAGCCAAATTTTTTTTCAAAGCGCAGGCAGCACAATAACGAACAGTTTTGCTGTTGTCGATTTCTTGGCCATTCTCATCAACATCTACAGCCAAATAGCGCTCCGGATAAGGTATAGCCTGACGGCAGCAGTCGCATACAATGTCGCCTAAAGAAACACAACCTCTTCTCATTTCTTTTAGTAATCCTCACTTTTAAATTGCTTTATTGAGGTCTATCAATAAAATCAACTAGCTATTATATCGTTAAAATAAGCCTTTGGTAAAGCTTCTTTAAAGTTGTAAAAAGAGCTGATATAACATTTTTTTACTTTGTTTAGTTTGTATTACTGCCATTGCAGTAGCTTCTTTGGCACCAAAACCCTGTTCTTTGAGTTCTTTTAATATTTTTTGAGTATCTGCTAAACTTTGCGCCCGATCTTTTTTATCGATGGCAGATGGCGCTAATATTAGTACTATTTCACCTTTTTTACCGTAACTCCACGCTACAGCCTCTTGCAGATTTCCGCGCCATATTTCTTCATATAGCTTGGTAAGTTCACGAGCCACGGCTATTTCTCTATCATTACCTAAAGTCTCTGCAAGTTCGGCTAAAGTTTTGCTTAAGCGGTGTGGAGCTTCGTAAATAATAGCGGCGGCACTTTCATTTTTAAGCTGCTCAATAATCTTTCGCCGCTCTTTGCCTTTAACTGGCAAAAATCCTAAGAAAAGATAGTGCGGAGCAGCAATGCCGGCAGCTGATATGGCAGCGGTTAGTGACGAAGGGCCGGCTACGGGGCTTACTTTAAAACCAGCTTGTTGAGCAGCACGCACAATATCTACACCCGGGTCGGAGATAGCTGGTGTTCCAGCATCGGATATTAAGGCTACATCACCTTGTTGTAAAGCCTTGAGTACGACGTTGGCTTTTATTGCTTTATTATGTTCATAGTAGGAAGTAAAAGGAGCGCTGAGATTAAAATGTTTTTTAAGAATCTGCGCATGACGAGTGTCTTCGGCAGCAATTAACAAGACGTTTTTTAATATGCGTACGGCGCGCATGGTAATATCCTCTAAATTACCTATAGGAGTGGCTACAACATATAAAATACCCACACTACTCTCCTTTTTCTAGCTTATTATATAGGCAAGTGCCGTTTTAGTCCATAAAGAGGCTCTGCTCCCAGGATATTTTTGCATGCTGGCTAGTAAGTGTGTAAACTATTCATACGAAACTCCTTTCTTTTTTGGTAGTTGTGTTTGTTATATTAAATTTGAGAGGGGTTTTATTTGTCAACTTCGGTAGTTATGCATTTGAAATTTCCAACCTAAATGAAATAATTCCCAGAATATAGCGTGCGCTTGACCTTAAACACATATAAAAAGTATAATTTTAGCTTAATTATAGAACAAGGAAAAATATATTATGAAAGAACCGCAATTTAAACAACTGCGCCAAGCCTATGGCTTTGATGATGTGGCTATTGTGCCGGGTGATGTTACTCTTAATCCAGCCCTTACCGATACATCATGGAAGATTGGCAATATAAAATTTGATATTCCTATTATAGGTGCTGCCATGGACGGCTCTATGGATGTGGCCATGGCTGTTAAACTTTCCAAGCTGGGCGGTTTAGGTGTTTTGCATTTAGAAGGAGTACAAACTCGTTTTGATAATCCACAAGAAGCTTTAGAGGCTATTGTAGCTACGCCTCAGGAAGAAGTTACAGCTGTTATGCAGGATTTTTACTCTCGTCCTATTAAGGAAGAGTGTATTGTTGCCCGCATCAAAGAAATTAAAGCTGCTGGTGCAATAGCTGCTGTATCGGTATCGCCCATGAATGCTCACAAATACGCTAACATCATTAGAGAAGCCGGCGCTGACATTATGGTAGTATCGGCTACTTTAACTACCACCCGTTTTATATCAGGTAGTGACAAACCTACTTTAAATCTGCCTGCTCTTTGTAAAGAAATGGGCATTCCTGTGGTGGTAGGTAATTCGGTAACATATTCAGCTACTTTAGAGCTTATGCGTACCGGTGTAGCTGCTGTGCTAATAGGTGTGGGCCCCGGCTCTGCCTGCACCACTCGTGAAGTTTTAGGACTAGGCGTGCCGCAGATTACTGCTACTATGGACTGTGCTGCTGCTAGAGACATGTATTTTGTTGAAAGCGGCCGTTATATACCTATTGTTACTGATGGCGGCATCAACAGAGGTGGTTCTGTCTGCAAAGCTATGGCTTCTGGTGCCGATGCCGTAATGCTGGGCTCTTTACTAGCACAAACGGTTGGTGCTCCAGGCCAAGGTTATCACTGGGGCATGGCTAATCCCAATAGTTTGCTACCGCGAGGCACGCGCATTTATGTTGGTATTAACGGTACAGTGGAGCAGTATCTTTTTGGTCCTACTTCAGTGACTGATGGTTCGCAAAACTTAATCGGTGCTTTAAAAACACTGATGGGTAATGTGGGTGCTGTAAACATCGCCGATTTACACGAAAAAGCCGAGATTATTATTGCTCCGGCTATTAAATCTGAAGGTAAAAGCTGGCAACTTTCTCAGCATCCCAGATAAAATATCTTAAAAGTCATAAAGAGAGGTTTAAACCCCTCTTTTAGATTATGCATACGTATAAGAAGACATCTTTACTGTTCTTTTGGAGCAAATGTTATTCTCTGTTGTATTCTGTTACTTCGCATTCGGCAAAGTAGAGGCTGCTTTCAAAAAGGGCGGTTTCTATGGCATCGCTGCCATGTACCGAATTAGCTTCAATACTTAAACCTAAATCACCGCGGATAGTACCTTTTTCGGCATTTGCTGGGTTAGTGGCACCCATAACGACACGCGCTCTTTTCACAGCGTTATCGCCCTCAAAAATAGCTGCTGCAATAGGGGCAGAGGTAATTGACTGAATTAAGTCGTTAAAAAAAGGGCGTTCTTTATGAACGGCATAATGTTTGGAAGCCAAAACTTGATTAGCTTGCAGCATTTTTAGTGCTACCAGCTTTAAACCGCTTTTTTCCAAACGAGCGATGATTTCGCCGGAAAGGCCTCTTTTAACGGCATCAGGTTTTACCAGAACCAATGTTCTTTCCAAAATTGTTCTCCTCGTATTTTATATTTTGCCATTTTAACATATGACCGTCTTTTATTATAAATAAATCTAATTATCTTGTTTGGGTAATCCAACTGTTTTATTACTTAAAGTTATGGGTGGTTTGCGTAAATACAATGGCGCTGGCACCTCATCTTGCGCCTCTTGCAATTTAGGTAACCCGGCTTCTATTAGAAAAGAGGCACGGCGTATGTTTTGTGCGAAAGTGGCTATTATAGCCATAGAGCCCAATTTTTCTTTAATACTGGTGCTTGTTTGATTTACGTACTCTCCACAGAATATGGTCGGGCAGGTTATTTTGTATAGGATCTCATTTAAAGTACTGATGTGTTCTTCTTGAATTATAGTAAGTCTGTCGTTTAAACTTTGATAAGTAGCTGTATATATCTCACCACGTCCAGCGTCCATTAAGCATATTATGTTAAGTCCGCTATCTTTAAAAGGCAGGGCGTTTTCTTCCATGGCTGAGACGAAAACCACTGGAATATTTAAGCTCATGCCCAATCCTATACCTAAACTCATGCCGGCTCTAGCACCATTAAAGCTGCCTGGTCCTTTGGCACATACTATGCCTTTTAACTCATTAAAATTGCGCCCTAAAGAGAGCATGGCTTTTTCTATAGTGGGCAGAGTAGTGGTAGTGTGCTGTTCTTTAGCCAGCCAAGTGTTTTCATATAAAATATTGCTGTCATAAAGACAAACTGAAGCAAAATTAGTACAGTTATCTATAGCCAAATACACTTACGGCATCTCCTCTAACAGTTCTTCATATAGGGCACCATGAGCTTCCAGTTTTAAGCGGCGCCCTTCTTTTTCTAAAGAAATTTGTATATATAGATATTCTGACGGGAACAGGCCTGATGTAGCCTTTTCGGCCCATTCTATCACCGAAACACCTTGTCCGTATATATAGTCATCTAACCCCAGATCAAAAATAGAAGTTTGATCGTCCAGTCTATATAAATCCATGTGATACAACGGCAGGCGCCCGTCGTAATATTCTTTAATCAACACAAAAGTAGGACTGGTAATCTCTTCGCTAATATTAAGCCCGTAAGCTATTCCTTTAGCCAGGCATGTTTTGCCGGCACCCAAATCCCCTCCGCACAAAAAAAGTGCTCCGCTAAAAGCGTGTTGCCCCAAAAGGCAACCTATTCTTTGGGTATCATTGACAGTAAGGCAATAGTATTCCTTAGTTTTAGCCAAAATGTTTATATCCTTTGCGTTCAAAAATACGACCATTTAAGTCTTGTATTTGGCCTACGTTTTCTTTGGTAAAAGTACCGACTAATGTCACTGGTATATTAGCTAAAGCTTTAATCCGGTTAAAATGTTTAGGAGAAGCACTGAATATGAGTTCGTAATCTTCTCCGCCACTCAAAGCGGCGTTTAGGGTGCTTTTACGGCCAAAAAAATCTAAAGCTTGGCTATCTAACGGCAGGGCCTCAGTGTCTAATATAACTCCTAATTTACTTTCATCCAATATATGACCTACATCGGCTAAAAAGCCATCTGAGCAGTCTATGGCGCACTTAATGCCGTTTTGCAAAAGCATCTGTCCTAGAGCTAGACGTGGTTGCGGGCGCAGATGAGCTTGCATAAGCTTTTTTTGCAAGGAAACATCTGTCGACAGATTTTGGCTAAGAGTTTTTAAACCTAGATGAGAAAGACCTAACGTTCCTGACACTACCAGTATATCGCCTTCTTTAGCACCGCTGCGCAGCAACATATTTTTACCATAAGTTTTACCGATAACAGTTACTGCCAGAGCTAATTTCGGGCTTTTACTGATATCACCGCCGACAATGGCGCATTTCTGTTCGGCAGCCAAATAAGCCATGCCATCAAAAATCTCTTGCACGTCTTTTATAGATACGTATTCCGGCAGGCTTAAACCTACTAAAGCGTACAGTGGTTTACCACCCATAGCGGCTATGTCGGAAAGATTAGCAGCTAAAGCCTTATAGCCTATATCGTAAAATGAATAATATTGAAGTGAAAAATGTATATCTTCTTGTAATATGTCTAGGCAAGAAATCTGCCTCATGTAACAAGCACAATCATCGCCTATGGATAACTCGGCTTTTGGTAAAGAGTAATTATCAAGCGTTTGTTTAATACGCTTAATAATATCAAACTCATCTGCATTAGCTGTTTTTCTCACAATTTTCAATTATAGCACATAGGAATTTTTACATAAAAGGCAATAACAAAGTGGGTTTTGATTGTTTTTTACCTTGACAAGGTTGGTGCTTTCACATACTATTAACAGTGTTGTATTATATAATATTGGCTTAAAACCATTCACATAATAATGGGTAGCCGCTCGTTGCTTATGCAGCCGGGCAGATACAGCTTTTTCAATACTCATAAGGAGAAAAGATGGAACCCGTTAAGAGCATTCCCGAAACATATACAGAAGATCCCGGTTTTGATTCTGAGGCAGCTAAAAAAAGAAAACAATATATGGTAGATCTGTTTGTTAAACAGGCCAAAAATTATGATTTTCATGATGATATTTATGGTCTTTATGCTCATCGTTTTTGGATGAGACAGACTATGAAGATTATCAATAAACATTTTGCTCAGTATAACAAAGTGCAAATGCTGGATTTAGCTTGTGGTACCGGTTTTGTAACTTTTAATGTAGCCAAAAAGCATGATAAAGTTGATATAGATGCTTTTGACATTTCTCCTGATATGCTAGAAGTGGCTAAGGCTCGCAAAGAAAAGAACTTTCCCGACAGAAATATCAAGATTTGGCATGGTGACTCCGAAGTACCATTCGGTGAAAACAAGTATGATATTATTACTGTTTCTTTTGCTTGGCGCAATTTTGCCAACAAAAATTTAGCCACTAAAAATGTATTTAATGCTCTTAAGCCCGGTGGAGTCTTTATTATTCAAGATCTTACCAAACCCGAAGGCAACCCTATGAGAGGTCTTTATCTGTTCTATATGAAGCGTATTTTGCCTATCATGACGGCTATTCTACGCACTGAAAAAAGTGCTGACGAATGGTTATTAAAATCAGTTGTTATGATGCCCAAGAATGCCGACATCATGAAAATTATGGAGTATGCCGGTTTTGCAAACGTACAGTCACGTTATATGAGTTTTGGTATTGCTTGTTTAGTATGGGGTTATAAACTTAATCATATTAAACAAGTTGAAGCATCCCAAGAAGAAACGCCCGAGGAGTAATTTTTCTATGGAAAACATTGAAGAAAAAGCTCCTAACGGCAGTATAAAAGATCCAGGTTTTGATTCTGAGTGGAGCAGAAAAAGAAAACAGGATGTTTTAGATCTGTTTTCTGTACAGGCTAAGACTTATGACCGTGATGATAATCTGATCGGCGGCATGTTGCACCATAACTGGTGTAAAGTAACTATGAAACATGTTGGCGAGTTTGTTAAAAACAAAGATAAAGTACAAATGCTGGATTTAGCTTGTGGCACCGGTTTTATTACTTATAATGTAGCTAAACGTTTTAATAACGTGGAAATAGATGCCTTTGATATTACCAAGGAAATGGTTGATCAGGCTATTTTGCGCTATGAAAAAGAAGGCTGCGGTCGTCATATCCGTTTTTGGGTAGGCGATGCCGAAGTATCGTACGGATCGGAAAAATACGATCTTATTACCAACTGCTTTGCTTTTCGTAACTTTGCCAACAAAAAACTGGCAGTTCAAAACGTATTTGATGCTCTTAGACCGGGTGGCATGTACATTATTCAGGATATGACCAAGGCTGAAAAGGGACCTTTTCGTGCAATGTATTTATTTGCCTTAAAACGTCTTTTGCCGATAGCTGCGCGTATTATCGGTATTCGCGCAGAGTCTCCGCGCTATCTTTATGGCACTGTGCTTCTTATGCCCACTAACCAACAAATCACCGATCTTTTGGAGGAAGTTGGTTTTAGAAGTACCGGATCGGTTTATCTTTCTAGCGGTATGGGCTGCATCATTACAGGTTATAAACCAAACAACAGCCTAAAGGACATACAAAATGAAGATTCTTAAATGCCCCACGGGTCACAATAGATATATCAATGTGTATTACGGCAATAATATTTTGCACCAGTTGGAAGGGCTAGCCAGAGAACTGGATGCCGATAAGTTTTTTATCATCACTGACAGCGGTGTGCCACAGACTATCAAAGATGAAGTAAAAGATATTCTTTCTTGTGTAGTCGATACACACTTACTGGAAGTGCCGTACGGTGAGGAAAGCAAATGCTTTGGCATTATTGAAAAACTGGGCGGGCAAATTTTAGATATGATGGCTACCAAAAGCAGCGTTGTTGTCTGTTTAGGTGGTGGCGTAGTGGGTAATATGGGCGGGTTGCTGGCCGCTCTTTTATTCCGTGGCATACGCTTTTTCCATATTCCCACCACTATGGTGGCTCAGATAGATTCCTCTATAGGCCAAAAACAGGCCATCAACTATAAAATGGGCAAGAATATGTTTGGCCAATATTATCCGCCGCAATTTGTTTTTGTTGATTTTAATTTCTTGCGTTCATTATCTATGCGTCATATACGCGCCGGTATGGCCGAAAGCGTTAAGCATGGCTTATGTCAAAGTGAAGCTTTCTTCGAACAAATAAATGCCGTCGCTCCTAATTTTAGTGACAAAGATATTGATGAAATATCTTTAACCACTATTGAGTTAAAGTTAGAGTTAATGGAAATAGATCCCTATGAGGGTAAACTTGATCCACAATTGGAACTGGGCCATACTATAGGGCATGCCGTAGAGATTATTAAATATGGCAGTCTTTTACATGGTGAGGCTATTGCTATTGGCATGACCGCTGAGACTAAAATCTCGGTGGCTTTAGGCTATATGAAACCTGAGTTACCTAAACGTATCGAAGCTTTGTTTGAGAAAATAGGTCTGCCTACCAAAATTCCTGCTGAAATTACTATAGACCAGATATTTGAAACTTTAAAATATGATAATAAACGCCGCGCAACTCCCACTAAATTCTTCTTGTTAGAAGACTTTACACGTTTTCATACCGATGCCGAAGGCAAGATCGGGGACTTGGTAGCGCCGCAAACGGTGAGAGAAGTACTTGAAAGCTGTTACTAATGAATTTAAGCATAAAGGACCTGTATTAGCTGACTGGCTGGCGGCTGCCCGCTTTAAATTTTTACCGCAGGGCGTTATGCCGGTCATTATCGGTGTGTCGCTAGCTTATGCTGCCGACAGTTTTTCTTGGCTTTATTTTATTTTGGCTTTTATAGCTGCTGCCTGTGTGCAGATAGGGCTTACAATGCTTAATGATACGCTAGATTACTCTTATGGTACTGACAAACTTAGATTGAATGAAAAAAATCCCTATAGTGGCGGTAGCGGCGCTTTTGTTGAAGGGCGCATAGATGCTAAAAGTTCTTTAAAAGTTATCGCTGGCCTTTACACTGTAGCTTTAGTTATAGCTATTTACTTGGTTGTTACTGTGGGTTGGGGTATTTTACTAGTGGCTGTCATTGGTGCTGCCATCTCCATTATTTACTCAATACGTCCTTTCCATTTAGCATACCGCGGTCTAGGAGAACTGGCTATGCTAATTGGCTATGGTCCCATCATTACCATGTTTGCCTATTACGCACAGACAGGTGCTTTTAGTTGGGGTAGTTTTTGGACAGGTATTATTCCCGGTTTTTGCATGTTTACCATGATTCTTATTAACTCTATGCCCGATGCTGTTGAAGACAAATTAGCAAACAAGAAAAATATTTGCTATCGTCTGGGCCTCAAAAACACTAAAAATTTGTATTTAACATGTCTGGGGCTCATTTTTATTTATGTATTGCTTCTAGTGATTTTAGCGGTTTTATCGGCTTGGTGCTTACTTGTTCTGCTAGGCTTGCCGCTGGCTATAGTCTCCGGTTATTATGCACAAAAATACTATGATAATCCCATCAAACTGGCTTTTTCCAATAAATATATGGTCTTTTTATATTCTTTTACCATGGTTGCTGTTGCTTTAGGGATTTTGTTAGGAGTTTAGTTATAAATGTGTAAGCCATCATTTTTTGAAAAAATAGCTCCTGTCTATGAAGTGTTGACACGCATGTTCATGCTTGGTACTTTTACTAGTATCAGAAAGCGTATTTTATCTGAAGATACTTTGGAAATGAAAGTGCTGGATCTGTGCTGTGGCACTGGTTATATTACTAATACTATACAAGCTAAAGAGGTTGTGGGTGTGGATTTTAGCGATGCCATGCTAGCAATTAATGCTAAAAAAGAGCGTCCAAGTAAAACTCTTATCAAAGGTAATGCCTATCACTTGGAAGGTTTTGAAAATAATACTTTTGATCGCATATACAACACCTCAGCTTCGCATGAATTTAAACGTTTTGACATGGTTATTGAACGTGCCGGAAATATTTTAAGATCCGGCGGTAAGTTTTATTTGTATGATATTCATCAGTCATTCAATTTTTTCTACAAAATGGTGGTCAATACTGTCTATCGCTATATAGTTGAACACAATTTTATGTGGGTGCATAGCAAGGAAGAGTGGATAGAGATGTTTACTAAAGCCGGTTTTGAGATTGAAGAGTTAGATATTAAACGCGGTGTTTTTATTTATATTGTAGCCAGAAAAAAATAAAGTTTTTAAATCTAATATTTTCATGAAAAGAGCGGAGTCGCCTGTTCTTTTTGTTTTATCTTAGGTTAAAGTGTTTATAAGTGTACTTCTATTGTCTAAAATATATTATAATTATATACTCTGAATACATCGATCTCCTTAAGGAAGAGTAACAGATGTCTAAGTTTAGCCAAGATCGTAAACAACATCTTACTGCTCGTGAAGTTGCCGCTGTTAAAAGCGGTGTTCTTTATGAAGAGGTAAAAGCTTTTTTGGCTCGCTATCATTTAGACCCTAAAAAAAGTCTTGGTCAAAACTTTCTTATTAGTGAAGAGGCCTTGCAGGATGCTATAGATGCTGCCGATATATCGCAAGAAGATTTTGTGCTGGAAATTGGTCCCGGTCCCGGTACTCTGACTAGAAGACTGGCTGTGCAAGCAGGGGCAGTAGCGGCTATAGAATTAGATGATAAAATCTTTAATGCTTTACAAAAAGATTTCAGAGATATTTCCAATGTTACTATTCTGCATGGCAATGCCTTGGAGATAAATACTGCACAAGTTTACCGAGAATATGGATGCGGATTGCGTTTTAAAATAGTAGCCAATATTCCTTACTACATTACTTCGGCTTTGTTAAAACATTATCTTAGCACTCCATTTAAACCGCAGACTATAGTTATGCTTATGCAAAAGGAAGTGGCTTTACAGGTCACAAACTTGAAAAACAGGAGTTTATTGTCACTGTCAGTGCAATATTATGGGCAGGCTGATATAGCAGGTTTTGTGCGAAGGAGTAGTTTCTTACCGGTCCCCAAAGTAGACTCAGCTTTTTTACGCATACAAATATATGACCGACCATCTCTTCATGTAAATGAGGAACGTTTCTTTGCTTTAGCTAGGTTTGCTTTTTCGCAAAGTCGCAAGACTTTATTAAATTCTTTAGCAGCTTCTTTGAGTATAGATAAAGAAGATTTGATGTCTATTTTACTCAAGGCCGATGATGAATATCTAAAAATACGTGCCGGTGCTCTTAGTCTTGTACAATGGCAAAAACTATATGACATTATGTCGGAGCATGATAGTTTATGGAAGTAATTGCGCGTGGCAAGATCAATCTGACTTTGGAAATTATCGGCTCTCGGTCTGATAGTTACCATAATCTGCAAAGTATCATTCAAACAATTTCTTTAGCTGATGAAATAAGTTTGTATTTAAATTCCGGTATTAGTGTGAGTGGTGAAGGATATGGTTTTGAGGCCGGTAAAAGTCTTGTAAAAAAGGCGGCTATGCTTTTAAAAGAAAAAAGCGGCTATAGTGGTGGTGTGCGAATATACGTTAAAAAAAATATCCCTTTCCAGAGCGGCATGGGTGCCGATAGTTCATGCGCTGCTGCCGTTTTAAAATGTTTAAATGTATTGTGGGGAATACATTTTTCTTTAGAAGATCTAGTTTTATTGGCTAGTGAACTTGGCAGCGATGTACCATTCTTTATTTTTGGAGGTACTGCTTTCATGCAAGGGCGCGGAGAACAGATTACACCATTGCAGTCTTTACCGCAAACTTATTTTTGCGCACTTTTCCCCCAGCTTAAATTACCAATGCAAAAAACATCTTTGGCTTATGCAGCTATAGCGAAAAAAGGATTTGACAGTGGTTTACGAACAATATCCTTTAGCCAAAAACTGCAGACCGGAATACCTATAGTGCTTAATGACTATTACAACTGTTTTGATAACATAGGATCTGTCTTGTATGCTGGCTATGAATTTTTTAGGGAACAAATGTACCAAGCCGGTGCCGATCATATTATGATGTCAGGCAGCGGACCAGCTTTAATTACTCCCTGTCAAAATGAAGATCAAGCTTTGAAAATATGTTTTAACTTACTAGCTGTAGGCCATCAAGCTACTGTTTTTTATACTATATAATGCCTCGTTAACACATGCACAACGCATATGATTTTTAAATAAGAGATGCTATAATAAAAGCCGCATCTAGTTATTTAAAGGAGAGGGTATGCCAGATACTAAGACTAATTTAATGAACGCTTTTGGCGGTGAAAGTAAAGCCGCCATGAAATACTTAGTCTATGCTGCTAAAGCCGATGACGAAGGCCAACCACAGGTAGCCAAACTGTTTCGTGCTGCTTCTAGAGCTGAAACTATTCATGCTATCAATCATCTTAAAGCGGCCAGTTTTATAAGTACTACTGAGCAAAATTTACACGATGCTATAGAAGGCGAACATGACGAGTTTACTAATATGTATCCTATTATGATTGAAAAATCTCGTAGTGACGGTGATAAAGTGGCTGAGGCAAGTTTATTTCGTGCCAATCAAGTGGAAAAAACTCATCATGCTATGTATAAAGCGGCGGCAGCTTCTATAAAAGACGGTGAGATTTTGGAACTTAAACCAGTTTATGTTTGCGAAGTCTGTGGCAATACTATCAGTGGACCCCTACCTGACCTTTGCTCGGTATGCGGTGCCGTCAAGAAAGCTTTTTTTGAAATAAAGTAGGGAAGCCATATGGCTTCCCTACTTTATTTTTGACTTTAAATGCCGAAAAATTATGATATATTATCTATATAAGATCGATATGAGAGTAAAAACAAAATGTTGGAAATTCCTGAAAGTCAAAACATAGCTAAACAGATAAACGAAAATCTTTGCGGTCAAACTATCGCCAAAATAGCAGTCGCTGTTTCTTTGCACAACTTTGCTTTTTTCAGTGCTTCTCCGCAAGAATATTCACAAATGTTAAATGGTCAAACTATCGATAAGGCTCAGGCCGCTGGTGGGTTCGTAGAGATTTTTTTAGGGAAAATGCGTCTTTTATTAAGTGATGGGGTTAACGTCCGTTATTACAAAAAAGGCGAAAAAATGCCGCTTAAACACCAATTGCTGCTGGAATTTAATGGCGGCAGCGCTTTGGTGTGCACGGTGCAATTATACGGCATGCTACTGGCTTTTAGAGAGAATACTTTAGATAATTTTTACTATCAAGTGGCTAAAAACAAACCCAGTCCATTAAGCCATGAGTTTACTTGGGATTATTTCATTGATATATATAATACTACTAAACCTAGTCTGAGTGCTAAAGCTTTACTGGCTACCGAGCAGCGCATACCTGGTTTAGGCAACGGAGTATCTCAAGATATTCTCTTTAACGCTGGTATAAATCCACGCAGTAAACTGTCCTCCCTTGAACAACAGGATTTAAAGGCCTTATATAAAAGTGTTCAAGAGACTCTGCACAAAATGACTGAGCAGAGCGGACGTGATAGTGAAAAAGACTTGTTTGGTATCAAAGGCGGGTATAGAACTATTCTAAGTTCTCAAACTTGGCAAAATCCATGTCCCAAATGTGCAACTACTATTGTGCGTCAGGCTTTTTTAGGTGGCAATATTTATTTTTGTCCGATATGCCAGCCTTTTAAAGGATAGTGTGATCTAAGGAAAGCAATACAAAATACTGACTTAAAAGTATCCAATACAGCAAAATAGTAAATAATATCGTGGCCTGCGGAGTTATAAAGCAAATAATGGATGTTTTACAATAAAAAGCTGCTGGTTACTTGTCGCGTAAAATTGTTGTGTATATTACAAATATGATTTTGTGTGCAAAAGGCAGGCCATTTATGGTGCAAAAACTAAAACCGATATAAATGTTATTAGAAAATCTTACATAGCTGATAAAATGGATAGGTAAAACATGTGGTCAAATCATACTAGGCTTATTTAAGTAAGATAGCGGCGTTGCCAGGCGTATTTTTTAGCAAATTCTTTCTCATCTTGGTAGTCATTAAAGCCGTAATTTAACTTTTGTTGCAAAGTTTTATGCAATACCTCAGCCATAGAAAGGCCATTGCCCATGCCCATATCTATAAGAGTGTGACCGTTGATATTTAATTTTATTTCTCGCAGTTTTTCTTTAAAATATTCAATATTTTGCTTGGTTTGATTACCTACGGTAATTTCAGAAAGAGCAGTATTTAAAGCTTCATCTTGAAAATCATGCAGAAACTGATATATTTCAAAGTTAGTTTTGCACTGAGCAATAGACGGCAATATACTTTTTAGTTTAATGCATTGGTCAAGTAGACGCATGGTGGAGCGAGTAGGGTTCATTTTTTTCATAAAAAGACGTTGCTCAACACTGTTTAAACTCCAAAAAAGTAGTGACAGGTACATGTTGGGTGAAACATCATATTTTTGCCTAGCTGTTTTAAAGCTGGTCGCTACTTGTTCTATGTCTACTTCGGGTAATATATACTTTAAAAGGCCTAAGTCTTGCCAAAAACGCAAAGTTTTCTCCGGCTCTTTTTCATGTAGAGCGGTGGTCAGTTCATTATATATACGATCTGCGCTTAATAATTTAATAAAATCAATATCACGCTTTAACAGTTCCAGTGTTTTACTTTCTATAGTAAAATCTAGTCTGGAGGCATAGCGGGTAGCACGGTACATGCGCGTAGGATCGTCTTGGAAGCTTGTTTCGTGCAATATGCGTATGATTTTATCTCTTAAATCATTATGCCCGGCAAATGGGTCTATAAGGCTACTGTTATCAGTCAAAGAATAGGCCATAGCGTTAATAGTAAAGTCACGCCTTTTTAAGTCCTCTAGGATATCATCGGTTTTTTCTATAATTGGCAAAGCCGCTGGATGTGGGTAGCTCTCTTTACGTAAAGTAGCCAAGTCCACGGTAATTTTGTCGCAGACTAAAGTGGCGGTTCCGAAACTATGATGAGCGGTTATAGTGGCTTCTTTAGCAAAAGCACTTGCCAAAACAACAGCATCGCCTAGTACAGCTATATCTATATCGTATACAGGTATGCCCATCATGGCATCGCGTACAGCACCGCCCACTAAGTACAGCTTATATTTGAACACGTTGGCTAATGTAAGTTTATATATAATCTGGCGCTGTTGCTCACTGTAGCTTTTTTCATCTAGCGGTATTACCACTTTATGGTCGTTTTCATTAAAAATAGTCATATATTATGTTCCGAAAGCGAATTATAACATATTGGCAGTATTTTATATATTGATAGGCATACACCAAAAATATATAATGATTTAAGCTTCAGAATTTAGGCAAAAAGGTGATAGATATATGACTTTGGTGGCTTTAGTGGGTATGGCAGGTGCTGGCAAAAGTGAAGTGTCCAGTGTTTTTATCAAATGCGGTTATACTAAAATAAGATTTGGCGATATCACTGAAGAAGAAGTAAACAGGCGTCAATTACCTCTTAATGAGGAAAATGAGCGTATTATACGCGAAGGTTTTCGCAAAGAGTATGGTATGGCAGCTTTTGCGATTTTAAATTTGCCTAAAATAGATAAAGCTATTACTGAAGGTTGCAACGTTGTTATAGACGGACTTTATTCTTGGGAAGAGTACGGAGTGCTCAAAGAGCATTATGGTGCAGATATTAAAATTTTAGCAGTAATTACTTCGCCGGCAACGCGTTATATGCGCTTAAAAACTAGAACCCATCGTTCTTTAACGGCCGAGCAGGCTTGTTCACGTGATAAATCTGAGATAGAAAATATCAATAAAGGTGGTCCCATAGTTATGGCTGATTATGCTATTATTAATGAAGAAACTTTAGAATATTTACAATATAAAACGCGTCAAGTGATTGATATTTTGGATTAAGAGAAATGACAAAAAGACCATCGGCTGATCAATATTTTTTAAAAATAGCTGCTTGTGTAGCCGAACGCTCCACTTGTCTGCGCCACCACGTAGGCGCTGTCCTTGTACGCGATAAACATATTATTTCTACCGGTTATAATGGTGCTGCTGCCGGTGCGGCTGATTGCCTTACTTTAGGTTGTTTGCGAAACGCTCAAAATATACCTTCCGGCACTCGTCATGAAATATGCCGCGCTATTCATGCCGAGCAAAATGCTATTATTCAAGCTGCTTTGCATGGTGGTACGACTGAGGGAGCTACTATATATTGTACCCATACCCCTTGTATTTTATGTGCCAAAATGTTGGTCAATGCTAAAATTAAACGTTTTGTAGCTTGCAGCAGCTATGCTGACGCTTCTTTTATAGCACTTTTTAAAGAAGCAGAAGTGCAGTTTGAAATATTAACTCTTTCTGACGGGATTCTTTAGTTATAACTATACCCACAAAAAACCAGGCGGTGTTTGCATTATACTCAATGTAGAAAAATATAAATAAACGCGCGGTTATAAATATATGATTGAGCTTGAAAGTTTACCAAATATAGGAAAAGTAAGTGCGGCCGCTCTTAAAGCAGCAGGCATCAATAGTGGCGAAGAATTAAGAGAAATAGGTGCTCAGGAAGCTTTCTTACGTATACATAAATATGTGGACAGTACTGCTTGTTCAGCTTTTCTTTTGGGTTTGGCCGGTGCCGAAAAAGGTGTGCCCAAGAGAATGTTGGATGTTAAAACTAAAGAGCAATGTAAAGTGTTTTATGACAAACTAAAGCAGGCATAATATTCGCATTTTAATCTAAGTTTTCCTATAATTTTTTAAACATTAACAACCTTGGCAAAGATAAATAAAGCCAGTACAATATATACAACTTAATTTGTTAGGAATAAAGTAAAAATGAATACACCACGTATCATGCTGGCTGCTTTTGCCAGCGGTAGTGGCAAGACTACTGTTACCTGTGCACTTCTGCAAGCTCTGGTCAATAAAAATTTAAAATCTGCTGCTTTTAAATGCGGACCAGACTATATAGACCCCATGTTTCATAGTCAAATTATCGGCGTGCCTTGCTGTAATTTAGATGTTTTTATGTTGGGAGAAGATATTGTTCTTTCTTTACTGGTCAAAAACAGCAATCAGGCCGATATAGCTGTATTGGAAGGTGTTATGGGCTATTATGATGGTCTTTACGGCGTTAGTACTTATGCCAGTTCCTATCATGTAGCCGATATAACCAAAACACCGGTGGTATTGGTGGTAAACGGTGGTGGTACTTTTTTAAGTTTAGCTGCTCTTATTAAAGGGTTTGCTGCTTTTAAAACTGATTCTCATATCAAAGCTGTTATTTTAAATAACATCAGTAGTAAATCTTACAATATGTATAAAACAATTATTGAAGAGGTCAGCGGCCTGCCTGTGCTGGGGTATTTACCTAAATTACCACAGGCAATATTTGATAGTCGTCATTTAGGACTGGTAACGGCTGCTGAAGTAAAAGACTTAAAAGAGAAAATGAATATTTTGGCACAAAATGCCCAAGAATATATAGATATAGATGCTTTTCTAAAAATAGCTGCTCAGGCAGCGCCTATAGAGACTACCTATATTGCTGCTGCCAAAGTGGCTGAGGTAACTATTGCTATAGCTTGTGATAAAGCTTTTTCTTTTTACTATGCCGATGGTTTGGATGTACTTAAAGAAATGGGCGCTGTTTTGGTGCCCTTTAGCCCGCTTGCAGATAAAAAATTGCCATTATGCAATGGACTTATTTTAGGCGGTGGCTATCCGGAACTATACGCTAAAATTTTACAAGATAATATCTCTCTAAGGCAGGATATTTTGCAAAAATATTTAGACGGTTTGCCTATATATGCTGAATGTGGCGGTTTTATGTATCTTTTGGATTCTTTAAAACAAAAAGATGGCGCGGTTTTTAATATGTGCGGAGTAATAAAAGGACAGAGTTTCATGACCGATAGCCTAAAACGCATGGGCTATGCTACTGTTACCTGCCAACAAGACAATATATTATGTTGTAAGAACATGGCGGTCAAAGCTCACGAGTTTCATTGTAGCGACAGCACTAATAATGGCAACGTTTTTATGGCGCAAAAAAATAATGGCCAAAGCTGGCCATGTATACATGCTAACGGCCAAATTTTTGCTGGCTACCCGCACTTTCATTTTAGTGGTGCGCCTATTCTGGCACAAAACTTTATAAAGGCCTGCGCTGCTATAAATAAATGACAATTGACTAACCACTTTTATCTCTCTTTATGCTATATTTAATATATGGATCTGTTTGATTATAATCAAAGCCAAAGTATTACTGGGCCACTGGCAGCGCGTATGCGTCCGCGCACCCTTGTCGAATTTTATGGTCAAAGTCATATTGTAGGAGATGGCAAGCCGTTAAGACGGGCTATTGAAAGTGGCTCAATACCCTCTATTATTTTATGGGGGCCGGCTGGTGTGGGCAAAACTACTTTGGCACGTATTATATCTGCTGAGACCAGCTCTTATTTTTCTCCTATGTCAGCTGTAGCCGCCGGTGTAGCTGATTTGCGTAAAGTGATATCAGAGGCTAAAGACCGCTATAAAACGTATGGCCAGCACACCATTCTCTTTATAGATGAAATCCATCGTTTTAATAAGTCTCAGCAAGATGCTGTGCTGCCATACGTTGAAGATGGTACGGTAACTCTTATCGGTGCTACCACTGAGAATCCTTCTTTTGAAGTAAACTCGGCTCTTATTTCACGTTCGCGGGTATTTCGGCTTAATCAACTGACAGCTGATGATCTGAGAAATATATTGCAACAAGCATTAAATGATAAAGAGCGTGGCTTGGGGCAAGAAAAAATAGATATTAACGCTGATGGCCTAGATTTTATAGCTCAAGCCGCCGGCGGTGATGCCAGAAGCGCGTTAAATGTATTAGAAATGGCTGTATATACATCTGATGTTGACGAACATGGTTATAAAAGAATAAGTTTGGAACAGTTGGCCGATTCTGCCCAGCGCCGTGCTCTGCCGTATGATAAAAATGCCGATATGCATTATGATATTATATCAGCTTTACATAAATCTATACGAGGTAGCGATCCTGATGCTGCCTTATATTATATGTTTCGCATGTTGGAGGCTGGAGAAGATCCGCTTTTTATTGTCAGACGTCTAATACGTGCAGCTTCCGAAGATATAGGTATGGCCGACAGCAATGCCTTATTGGTCGCCTGTGCCGCCAAAGATGCTGTGATATTTGTGGGTCTGCCGGAGGCCGATATTGCTCTAGCTCATGCTGTTGTCTATTTAGCTACTGCTCCTAAATCAAACTCTTTAGAAATGGCTTTGTCTAAAGTACAACAGGCCATAGAAAAGGAAGGACCGCTGGAGGTACCTATTCATATACGCAATGCTCCTACTAAGCTTATGAAAAATATGGGTTACGGTAAAGATTACAAATATCCACATGATTTTCCCGGACATTTTGTGTACGAAGAGTATTTGCCGGATCAATTACAGGAAAGACGATTTTATGAACCGAGTGAAATGGGTTTGGAAAAAAGGGTGAAAGAACGGTTACAAATGTGGTGGAAAGGAAAATATGATAGTGTTCACTGATATATAGCGAGAGCAGTCTGTTGAAATCTCTTAAAGGTAGCCGGTGTTGTTAAAGCCTGCCAAAGCTTCAAGGAAAGGTCTACCATTGACTCTTTTTGCAAAACAAC
>Ga0123353_10000446_pt1 | contig 51324 bp, 47 predicted proteins | sample TergutLab28metaG_3_FD_92763 | JGI IMG/M metagenome (GOLD analysis project Ga0123353, IMG submission 92763) | Labiotermes labralis P3 segment gut microbial communities from Petit-Saut dam, French Guiana - Lab288 P3 | ecosystem: Host-associated > Arthropoda: Insects > Digestive system > Gut ... | reverse complement strand
TAAACGGTTCGGTTATAGGACACCGTTGGACTTGTGGCATGAGCATTTGAATGTGATATTATCCGCTTAACCCGTCAACAGTCTTCTCCCCTTCCGGGGGGCAGTTGAAATTACAATCGGGGAACCAAAAAAGGATACAAAAACGGCCTTGCCGCGGATTGAATCGCGCATTAAGGCCGTTTATATAACCAACGATTTTATGCTATTAATACGGTCGGTACGTTCGGGCAACCTCTACCATTAACTCGGCCTTATTAAAATCCGCGCCGGAGGGGTATTCGCAACCCGTGGCGAGCATGTATCCGCCGCCTTTGCCGAAGGTATCGATATGCTTTTTACATTCGGTGACCCATTCCTCGTCCGTACCCGTAACAGCCAAGGTGGGGGATACGCAGCCGATCAGCGTGATTTTGCCGCCGTATTTTTCCTTACATTCGGCAAAATCCTTGCAATCGTCGGGTACATGCAGGAACGAAATGGCACAGGGGTTCATGGCTTCGATTTGCGCGTCGAAGTAAATCCGCTCGCCACAGTTATGCACCATCACCAAGCAGCCGCGTGCGTGGCAGACATCCGCAAGTTCCTTTACGAAGCCGCCCTCCATGTCCTTCCACATTTGCTTTGACATGATGGAGCCCGAAGCGAAAAGGGTATCCAGCATGACTGCGTTAACGCCCGTATCGATCAACGCGTGGATGTATTCCTTTAGTGTTTCATTTATTTCGCGGGTGGCGTTTTTTACCGCTTCGGGGTCGTCGTAGATGTCCATATACAGGTTTTCCTGCTTACGCATCATGGACAGTACGCCCAACGGACCGAAAACGAAGGCGACGACGGGAAATTCCCCGTTCGCTTTTTCCACCAGCCGTTTGCATACGCCGATGTGCATCATCATGCGCTTTGATGTTTTATAGTCGACTTTTTTTATTTTGGCGTAATCGGTGATTTCCTTTACCACCAAGTCGCCGTAATCAGGGTGGGCGGCGTCATTTTCGTTATAGACGATTTTTTGCCCCCACGCGTCGCATTCAATGGAAAGGTCAATCAAGGTCACCGCCGTGTCCAGTTCAAATCGCTTAACGCTTTGGTAAAACGCTTCCGCGCAGATATCCGCGTTTATTGACCATTCCTCGTAGCTTGCGCCCACCAATTTGCGCGTAACCCCGGCCAATATCGGGTACACGGGGGTTCGGTCCGTTTCCTTATGTGCCAGCGCCGCCGCGACGCACTCCATCGCGGTCATCAATTATGCCTTCCCCACAGAACCAAACAGTTCGAATTTTTCCTTCACCGTTTGCCTGATCGCTTCGTATCCCGGGGCCAGCAGTTTGCGCGGGTCGAAGCCCTTACCGGTTTTGTCCTTGCCCTCTTCAATGTACTTACGCGTAGCCGCCGCAAAGGAGAGCTGACATTCGGTATTGACGTTTATCTTAGCCACGCCGAGGGAAATCGCTTTTTGTATCATTTCCGCGGGGATGCCCGTGCCGCCGTGCAATACCAGCGGTATGCCGCCGGAAACGTCACGGATTTTACCCAGCACGTCGAAGTCAAGGCCGATCCAACCTTCGGGGTAAACGCCGTGGATGTTTCCAATACCCGCCGCAAGAAAGTCCACGCCCAGTTCGGCGATTTGGCGGCATTCCTCGGGGTCGGCTACGTCGCCCGCGCCCACGACACCGTCCTCTTCGCCGCCGATGGCGCCTACTTCGGCTTCGATGGACATACCTTTCGCGCGTGCGAGTTCTACGAATTCCTTCGTCTTCGCCAGGTTTTCGGCGAAGGGGTAATGGCTGCCGTCAAACATGATGCTGGTGAAGCCCGCTTCGATACAGGCGTAGCATTGCGTGTCGGTCCCGTGGTCGAGATGCAGCGCGACGGGTACGGTGATGCCGAGGGATTTAAACATTTCCTTAACCATCGCGGCTACCGTGGAAAAGCTGACCATATATTTGGCCGCGCCGCCCGTTACGCCGAGGATCACGGGGCTCGATTGCTCCTGCGCCATCGTAAGAACGGCCTTCGTCCATTCAAGATTATTGATGTTTATTTGCGCTACGGCGTAACCTTCCGCCGCGGCTTTTTCCAGCATTTGCTTCGCGTTTACCAACATAACATATCCTCCGTTATCGCATCACAATGGTTACCGGGATTTTAATTAATAAATTTCAATGGGATCCATCAAAATTATTTTTGGATGATCGCCTTCGTGTCGCGTGCGATGACGAGCTCCTCGTTGGTGGGGATGACGAGCACACGCGTAGCCGCGTTTTCCTTGGAAATATCCAACGCCGTGCCGCGCTTCGCATTTAATGCGGGGTCGATATCCACACCCAAAAAGGTTAAGTATTCGCATATTTTTTCGCGCACGTAGGTATCGTTTTCGCCCACGCCCGCGGTGAATACGATCACATCCAAGCCACCCATGTTGGCTGCGTAACGCCCGATATAACCGACAACGTTGTATACGTAGATATCCAACGCCGTTTGGGCGCGTTTGTTGCCTTCCTTAGCTGCCGCGCCGATGTCGCGGAAATCGCTCGACACACCGGAGAGCCCCAGCACGCCGGACTTCTTGTTGAGCAAATCGTTGATTTGCTGCGCGTTAAGCCCTTCTTTTTCCATCACGAAGGAAACCACCGCCGGGTCGATATCACCCGAGCGCGTACCCATCGTCAAGCCCTCCAGCGGGGTAAGGCCCATGGAGGTGTCCACGGACTTGCCGCCGTCCACGGCGCAAACGGAAGCACCGTTGCCGAGGTGGCAGGTGATGACCTTCAACTCCCCAATGGGGCGGCCCAATAATTCGGCGGCTTGTTGGGATACATACATATGGCTGGTGCCGTGGAAGCCGTAACGGCGGATTTTATGCTTTTCGTACAGCGCGTAGTCGATGGCGTAGAGGTACGCCTTTTCGGGCATGGTTTGATGGAAAGCCGTGTCGAATACGGCTACCTGCGGTACGCCGGGCATATTTTGCGCGCACGCGCGGATACCCGTAAGGTTGGGCGGATTATGCAGCGGCGCCAAGTCGCTTACGGCTTTGATGGCGGCTTCCACTTCGGGGGTAATCAACGCGGACTTGGTGAACGTTTCCCCGCCGTGCACCACGCGGTGGCCGACGGCGGCGATTTCATTAATGTTCTCCAATACGCCGTGCCCTTTATCAAGCAATGCGTCCAACACGATCGCAATCGCGGCGGCGTGGTCGGGCATGGGTAAATCAAACGTCAATTTTTCATGCTCGGGCCTTTCATGCACGAGCCGCCCGTCGATACCGATACGCTCCGCCAAGCCCTTCGCCAGCACCGATTCATCCCGCATATCCAACAATTGATACTTAAGCGATGACGAGCCGCAATTAATAACCAACACCTTCATATAAATTCCTCCCCTATCTTTTATTCCGAATTTCTATTCTCCTTGCGCTTGCACCGCGGTGATGGCAACAACGCCAACAATATCTTCAACAGAGCATCCGCGCGACAAGTCGTTGAGCGGCTTGCCGATGCCTTGCGTAATCGGTCCGTAGGCTTGCGCTTTCGCCAACCGTTCCACCAATTTGTAACCGATGTTCGCCGCGTCCAAATCGGGGAAGACGAGTACGTTCGCTTTACCCGCCACGGGGTTTCCGGGAGCCTTCGCCGCGCCGATGGACGGTACGATGGCGGCGTCGAGTTGGAATTCGCCGTCAGCCTTCAAATCGGGGCACATTTCCTTAAGTAAGCGTGTGGCTTCGATTACCTTGTCCACGTCGGGGTGCTTCGCGCTGCCCTTGGTGGAATGTGAAAGCATCGCAACAATCGGTTCGCCGATCAGCTTGCGGTAGGAATCCGCGGCGGACTTTCCGATTGCCGCCATTTGCTCGGCCGACGGATTTTGCACCAGCCCGCAATCCGAAAAAATAAAAACGCCCTCGTTGCCGTATTCGCAGTCCGGCACCACCATCACAAAAAAAGTGGAAACCAGCGAAACGCCGGGGGCGGTCTTTAATATTTGCAAGCCGGGGAGCATGACCTCACCCGTGGAATAATGCGCGCCGGCTACCATACCGTCGGCGATTCCTTCCTTTACCAGCATGACGCCGAGGTAGAGGGGTTTCGTTTTTAATAATTCGGCAGCTTCCTCAACCGTCATGCCTTTGGCCTTACGTAATTCGGCCAGTTTTGCGGCCAAGCCGTCCATACCCGCGTAACCCGCCGGGTCAACGAAAGCGGCGCCGCTTAAATCCAGCCCTGCGGCTTCTTTTTTTATGGCGTTTTCATCCCCGATAAGTATGACCTTCGCAATACCTTCCTTTATAATCCGTTCCGCTGCTTTTAACGTACGCGGCTCCATCGATTCGGGCAGCACAATCGTCTTAACGTCCGCTTTCGCTTGCGTTTTAATCCTTTCAATGAACCCCATAACCCATTTCTCCTTTATCTTTTAACTCCACATTCCGCTTGCCTAATTCATATTCCCTTCCCTCGCCAATTCCTTAAGTATGACTGCACGTTCCTTGATGGCGGAAGGGATGCCTTTAGCTACGACCACATCGCCCACCCAGCGCAGCGCCTCGGCGAAGTTACCCAAACGGCGCGCCAATTCCGCGATCAAATATTTGGCCGTAATTTCATCCATTTCGCCGAGAGGGAAGCTCTCCGAAGTAAAGGCGTCCTTAAAGCGTATGTACGCTTCGCGCATTTCCTTGATTTCCCGGTCCTTCATATTTTCCATATCGCGGTAGACCCACGCCTTTTTCAGATAAGTAAACGCGAATTGGCTGTCCTTCGCATAAATCGCCTGACAACACGCCAATGCTTGGTCATAACGGTTCAGTACATCCGCTTGGGAAAGGGGTACGTGATATTCCTGCGGTTTGTAAAGGGGTGTGATGAATTTTTTGATCAAGTCCTGCTGTTTTTCCGTAATACGCTCGAAGTACGCATGAATGGCCGTGTAACCGCAATGATAACAAAGGGTAACCCCGTAATGGTTGGGGTCGACCACATAGTAACGCTTACGGAAGTCGTTATCCATTTTTTCCACGCGCAGCTTCGTCGTACGTACGCCGAAGTCAGTAAACTCCCTTTCGCATACAGGGCATTTGATATTGCGCGGATAGAGGAAGGAAAGGATCTCTTCCTGGGTCGGGGGGGTGATTTCCTTTTTATCGCTCATGGTTGGCCTCACTCCTCACAGATTGGCAATGTAACACGATTGTAACGTAATTCAATGGATTTTGCTACCCTTATCAAGCCCTTTATATCGTGTATTTGATGATCAACAATTCCACTCCCATCTCCGCGTCCAATTTTCCCGTTTTGATCCGTACATCGGTGTCGGCACAGTCTTCCAATGCCGATAACAGACGTTCCGTGGTATAACGCCGCGCTTGTGCCAACGCTTCATCCACCATAAACGGGCGCAATCCGAACGCCTTGGCCATATCCGCTTTGGCGTATTTTTTTGCCTGCGCTTCCTTGCACAACAGGAGGATGCGGAATTGCCTGATCAACATCGCCAATATCATGAGCGGTTGTTCCTTCATATGCAGCATGTTGGCATAAAGGGTTAATGCTTGACCCGCATTGCCGCGGCCCATCGCGGCGAGCAAATCAAAGACACGGGTTTGCAAAGCGGGGGTGCATAGTATGTTGATATCTTCGGATGTGATGGACGGACGCGCGCCTGCGAATGCAGCCAGCTTATCGATTTCGGCGATCAGAGCGGTCATATTGTGCGCGGCGGAACGCATGAGCTGCTCCGCCGCGGCGGGGGAAATGGATTTATCCTTGTCGCGGCATTTTTTGACCACCCAACGGGTGAGGTCGGGCGGGTTAAGAGGTGTGCATTCCACGGCGCGTCCCAATTCCGCTACCTTTTTATATAAGCGCGTGCGTTTATCCACATCGGATTCGACGAAGATAAGAACGGTTTCGGCGGGTATTTTCGGGATAAAATCAGCCATCGCATCCGTGTCGTTCTTACGGCCCGTTGCAAATAAGCGGGAATCCTTTACGTATACGGCGCGTTTCTCCGCAAGGAAAGGAAACGCTTCGGCGGCCAATATGATTTGCGCGGTCGGGACCGCCCCGTCGAATACGTCCTTATCAAGGTTTTCCCCCAAAACGCCGGCGTAATGCGATACGAGGTAGCGTTCGTCGCCGTAGAGCAGATATGCCGGCTTCAATTGGCAGGAATCGATATCCTTTTGTATCATCTTTACGTTCATGTAACATTTTCCTTTCATTTGTGTTACGTATATGTTATATTTTATTGGAAGGAGGCGTGTAAATGCTGAAACGTACCGTAATCAAGCTGAGCGGCGAGGCAATCGGGTGCGATTCCAGCCCTTCGGGATACAACGATGACGTTATCGTTTCCATCCTACGACAAATACGGCAGGTGATGCAAGCAAGCACAGAGGTTGCGCTCGTCGTCGGGGGCGGCAACCTGTGGCGAGGCCGGTCTTCCAACCCCGAAATGGACCGGGTAAAAGCCGACCAAATCGGTATGCTGGCAACGGTTATGAATGCGTTGTATTTGGCGGACATGTGCCGCAGGCAGGACATGAAGGCACAAGTAGTTACGCCGATTCCTATCGGTAAGATGACGACCTTATATGAAAAAGAACGCGTCCTCAACCTAATGGCCGACCAAACCGTGGTGATCAACGCGGCGGGCGTGGGGCATCCCTTTTTTTCAACCGATACGGTAACCGCGTTGAGGGCGGCGGAGCTCGAAGCCGATTGCGTGATGTACGCGAAGAACATCGACGGGGTTTACGATTGCGACCCCGCGAAGGAAACCAAAGCACGCAAGTATAAAACCCTCAACTATAAAACCGCCATTTCACATAGCTTAAACGCGGCCGATATGGCTGCGCTGCACCTTTCAGCCGAAGCGATGATCCCTTCTTATGTATTTGATTTAAACCACCCCAACAGCATCACATTGGCTTGCAATTATCCCGTAACGAGGGACTTGGAAGGCACATACATATCTTTTGATGATAAGGAGGATTTTTATGCCGCAAGGAGGCAATAGACGCCCCGAAAGCACCCGCAAATCAGAAAACGTACAACGTTCCGACCTTACGAAAATTTACGAGGAACGCATGGAAAAAACCGTCAGCGTATTGGAAAGCGAATACGAAACCATCCGTGTAGGTCGCGCCAACCCGCGCGTGCTGGATAAGTTGACCGTCAATTATTACGGCACGCCCACACCCTTGTCGCAGGTAGGCAACATCACCGTACCGGAAGCGCGGATGCTCCAAATCGCCCCGTGGGAATCAAATATGCTTAAGGAAGTCGAAAAAGCGATACAAGCATCAGATTTGGGACTCAATCCCACCAACGACGGCAAGGTAATCCGCCTTATCTTCCCCGAGCTAACCGAGGAACGGCGCAAGCTACTTTCCAAGGACGTAAAGAAAAAAAGCGAGGACGCGAAGGTCGCCATCAGGAATATCAGGCGCGATGCCGTTGACGCGTTCAAAAAAGCCGAGAAAAAATCGGAAATCACCGAAGACGACTTAAAAAGCCTTGAACTGGAAATCCAAAACCTGACGGATAAGTTCATCACCGAATTGGACAAAAGGGTCGAAGCAAAAACGAAGGAAATCATGACCGTTTGATGCGTAATACGGGTGATATACGCGTGCTCCCGCAACATATTGCGATAATAATGGACGGAAACGGACGCTGGGCTTCCAAACGATTGCTTCCCCATAACGCGGGCCATCGTGCGGGGGCCCAAAATTTACGTAAGCTCTCCGAGGAAATCGAAAAGTTGGGCATTAAATACCTAACGGTTTACGCCCTCAGCACGGAAAATTGGAAGCGGCCCCAAAAAGAAGTCCAAGGGCTCATTAAGCTCATGCACGAATATTTCCAACAATACATCGACGACAGCAAGAAAAACGATATGAAGCTGACCTTCATCGGTGATGTAAGCCGCTTCGAACCGGATTTGCAACAAAAAATCGAAACATTAAAAACATTGACCCGGGGGAAAAATGGCCTGCACGTAACATTGGCCATCAACTACGGCGCGCGCGACGAATTAACGCGGGCGGTACGGCGAATAGCGGAAGAAGTCAAAAACGGATTGTTAAACCCCGATGACATAAACGAGGAAACGCTGGCAAAAAGACTGGACGGCTACCCCACCCCCGACCCGGATCTATTGATCAAAGCCGGGGGCGAAATGCGGCTCAGCAATTTTATGCTTTGGCAATTGGCTTATACGGAAATGTATTTTACGGATATATTGTGGCCGGATTTCGGCATCAAGGATTTGAACGCGGCGTTGGAATGGTTCGGCAGCCGTGCCAGAAGATATGGTGGTAGATAATCAGATGAGCAGCATACTAAAGCGCGTATTGACGTCGGTTGTGGGATTACCCTTGGTAATCTTTTTGGTCCACATGGGTGGGTTTTTCCTGCTCGTCGTTTGCGCGCTCCTTGCGTTGGTGGGCCTGCGCGAATTGTATTTGGCTTTTGGCAAAACGGATAAACCGATACATATGGCCGGGTACTTGGCGACCGTCGGTTATTATATCGCGATCCATTATTTCGGGCCGGGTTATTGGTTATTGATCAGCCTTACCCTTTTTATCATCGCCGTACAGACGTGCCTCGTGCTCTTCTTCAGGCATTTACCGTTGGAAGACGCGGTGGTAACGGTGTACGGATTTTTGTACGTGCCGTTTTTACTGTCGTTTATCCTATTGGTGCGCGACCACGAAGCGTTGGGTACGTTTTATGTATGGCTGATCTTCACGAGCTCTTTCGGCTGCGATACCTTTGCGTATATAACGGGTATGACGCTGGGCAAAAGAAAGCTGACAAACACACCCAGCCCTTCGAAATCCGTTGAAGGCATTGTCGGCGGCATCGCCGGGGCGACGTTGGTCGGATTTTTGTTCGGTTTGTTTGTCGTCCGATTCCTGAATGTGGAATTTGAAGGGAACTTTATCGTAAACGCGACGGTGATTTCGCTCTTCGGCTCGGGTTTTTCGATTATCGGCGACATGGCCGCCTCCGCAATCAAAAGACACACGAAAATCAAGGATTTCGGTAATATCTTCCCGGGGCACGGCGGATTTTTGGACAGGGCGGATTCGATCATCGTAGTCGCGCCCATCGTATATCTGGTCGTTAATTTGCTGATATTCGTACCGTTGTGGCCGTGGATATAGCGGTATTGGGCGCGACCGGTTCTATCGGGACACAAACGCTTGACGTCGTGCGGCAATGCCTGCCCAATGTGCGGGTACGGGTATTGACGGGTTACGGGAATCTGCCGAAGCTGGCGGAATTGATACGGGAATTTAAACCCGATATGGTTTGCGTAAAAGATGAAGGAACAACAAGGGAATTGGAGGGATTTAACCTCGGGCCCAACAGACCCGAAGTTGTGTCCGGTGACGACGGGTTAGTCCATTGTGCGGCGGAAAACCGTTCAAGCATCGTGGTTAACGCATTGACGGGCAAAGCGGGATTGGCGCCCACCTTAGCCGCCATACGTGCGGGTAAGGATATCGCCCTCGCCAACAAGGAAAGCCTTGTGACGGCGGGCGCCTTGATAATGACCGAAGCGAAAAAAAAAGGCGTCCGCGTCACGCCGATCGACAGCGAGCATTCCGCTATATGGCAATGCCTGCAAGGCAACGAAGGGAATGAAATCGAAAAAATTATCCTAACCGCGTCGGGCGGTCCTTTCCGTACGTGGCCTTTTGAACAAATTGAAAACGCGACCGCAAAAGACGCGTTAAAGCACCCCAACTGGTTTATGGGACCCAAGATAACGATAGACAGCGCAACCTTAATGAACAAAGGGTTGGAATACATCGAGGCTTTATGGCTCTTCGGCGTTAAGCCCGAGCAAGTCGAAATCGTCGTGCACCCACAAAGTATCATACATTCCATGGTGCAGTTTACCGACGGTTCGGTGATGGCGCAAATGGGTTTGCCCGATATGCGGCTGCCGATTCTGTACGCCCTCACCGCACCCAAACGGGTTAGGAACGACTTCCCGCGGATGGATTTTTTGTCACACAATACGCTGACGTTTGAAAAACCCGATGAAGAAAGGTTCCCCTGCTTAGCCCTCGCCAAGAAAGCGATAACGATGGGCGGCACAGCCCCGGCCGTGATGAACGCCGTAAACGAATGGGCGGTCGGGCAATTTTTACAAGGCAAGATTAAATTCTATGATATTTCGGCGATAATAAACCATGCCTTAAAAGAATATACTGTTAAACCGCTAAACCGCGCCGATGACGTGTGGGAAGCGGAAAAATGGGCAGGGGAATTGGTGGAGACATGTCAACTGTAATCCCGATATTGATATTTTTACTCATCTTGGGTGTGGTCGTTTTCGTCCACGAGTTGGGGCATTTTTTGGCGGCGAGGGGAGCGGGCGTCTTCGTGGAGGAGTTTGCGCTCGGCTTCGGGCCGAAGCTGTTTTATTTCCGCGGGAGGAAAAAAGAAGCCAACGGCGAGGCCACGGTCTATTCCATCCGTATGATTCCCGCAGGCGGGTTTTGCAAGCTGTACGGGCAGGAATCGGACGAAGAGATAACCAACCCTGACCGATGCTACAACGGTAAATCCGTCCCCGCCCGTATGCTCGTTATGGCGGGTGGTTCGATCATGAATTTCCTGCTGGCGTTTATCCTGTTTTTTGTATTGACATTGCTCACGGGTTATCAGATCACCGAGGTCCGCGGCTTACCGGAAGTCAGCCCGGCCCGTCAAGCGGGCTTGCAGGTAGGCGACCGCGTCACCCACATCAACGGCGCGCGTGTTTCGTTGTGGGAGAATTTCCTTTTGCAAATGGAGTTTTCGGGCGGCGCACCGATGGACGTACGCGTCAACCGTAACGGTACAATCCATCATTTTGTGGTAACCCCGCAGGAAACCTCCCCCGGCGTTTACCGTCTCGGGTTTTGGTCGGACTTCCGCTACGGCTTGTTGGACGAACCCATCGAAGGTTTCCGACGCGTGGGTTTGTGGGGATCGACGAGGACCGCCGGTGAAATGATGTTGTTTAACATCCGCTTACCCTTTACCATGTTGGCGCGGTGGGTCACCGATCAACACATGCCCGCCGGGGCAAACGTGATGGGCCCCATCGGCATGGCGGGCGAAGTGACGGTGATATACCAACAGGTCATTGAGCGCGGCGTAGGCGATATGGTGCTTACCATGCTCTTTTTCGCGGGACTTCTAAGCGCGGCTTTGGGTTTGTTTAATTTGCTGCCCATCCCCGCGATGGACGGCGCGCGCCTTGTATTCCTGATTATCGAAGGAATCAGACGCAAACCCGTACCCCCCGAGCGCGAAGGTATGATCCATTTGGCGGGTTTTGTGTTGATTATCTCGTTGGGGATTTTCCTTGCGTACCGTGATATTATCAGGCTGATACCTTCATAAAGAATGGAGTATACGAAACCCGATGATAACACGCGATAAAACCAAGGTCGTACATATCGGCGGCATCCCCATCGGCGGGGGGAACCCGATCGCCGTACAATCCATGACCAACACCGATACACGTAACGTCGAAGCGACCGTGGCGCAAATCCATGCGCTGGAAAAAGCGGGTTGCGAAATCGTCCGCGTAGCCGTACCCGATACCGAAGCGGCTGCCGCTATCCTTGAAATCAAAAAACGAATACATATCCCTCTCGTGGCTGACATCCATTTCGATTATCGCTTGGCCATCGAATCCGTTAAGAACGGTGCGGATAAATTACGCATCAACCCCGGCAATATCGGATCACCCGATCGCGTGCGTAAAATCGCCGAAGCCGCCAAAACGGCAGGTATCCCTATCCGCGTAGGCGTCAACGGCGGTTCATTGGAAAAGGAATTGCTAAAAAAATACGGCGGTGTCACCGCCGAGGGTTTAAGAGAATCCGCTTTAAACAACGTCGCCCAATTGGAAAGACACGGCTTTAATGATATCGTCGTAAGCGTTAAAGCCAGCTCCGTCCCGTTATTGATCGAATCCCATAAGCTCCTTGCCCAACAGCTCCCCTACCCCCTCCACATCGGATTAACGGAATCGGGTACGCCCCAAAAAGGCGCGATCCGTTCCGCCGCGGGTATAGGCGCGCTCCTCGCCATGGGGATCGGCGATACCCTGCGTATTTCCCTTTCGGGTGACCCGATAAACGAAATCGCCGTGGCGCGTGAAATCCTGGCGGCGTTCGGCTTGCGACCGTATGGCCCGCATGTCATCGCCTGCCCGACCTGCGGGCGCACGGGTATCGATGTCGCAAAAATTGCGGAGCGCGTCGAAAAACGCATTTCCCATATAAAGAAACCCATTACCGTAGCCGTGATGGGTTGTGAAGTAAACGGGCCCGGGGAAGCACGCGAAGCGGATGCGGGTATCGCCGGGGGTAAGGGCCGGGGACTTTTATTCATGAAGGGTGAAATCATCAAAAAACTCCCCGAAGGGGAGTTGGAAGACGCTTTGGTCGCGATGTGTGAATGTTTATAACTACATTCCCCGTACGACCCCCCGTACCAACGCCGAAAACCGCGGCGCGGCGTTCTTCGCTTCGGTCAGCACTTCTTCTTCGGAGAGCGGTTGATCCAATACACCCGAGGCCATGTTCGTCACCAACCCGAAACCCGCGACACGCATACCGCACCGCCGCGCCATGAGGGTTTCGTGTACGGCGCTCATGCCTACAAGGTCGCCGCCGAGGATACGGATGGCGCGGATTTCCGCCGGGGTTTCGTATTGCGGGCCCGTCATGTAGAAATAGACCCCCTCGCGCAGGGGGATTTTTATTTGCGCCGCCACTTCGCGGGACAGCTTTCTGTATTCCATATCAAAGGCTTGCCCCATGTCGAAGAAACGATGCTCAAAGCCCGTTAAATCGAAGGCATTACCCGCGTAACCCGCCAGCAAGCCCGGATGGGTGAAATTAATGTAGTCGCTCATCAATACCAAATCGCCGACCTGATAACCCGTGTTAACCCCTCCGCAAGCGCAGGTAAGCAATAGCTTGTCCACGCCGATAAGGTTCGCGACGCGTATGGGGTATGCCGTTTCCTCAGGCGAATAACCTTCGTAGAGGTGCAAGCGCCCCTGCATGGCAAGCACGTTTTTGCCTTCGAATACGCCCGCAACAAAACATCCCGCATGGCCGGGCGCGGTAGACACGCGCATATGCGGGATTTCCGAATAGGGGATACGTATGGGGTTCTCCAATTCCTCCGCGAGGAAACCCAAACCCGAACCGAGGATCAACAGAACATCCGGTTTAAATCCGCCGAGCCGATTGCAAACAAACGCGGTGGATTCTTGGTACTGCGCGAGCTTGTACATTTTGTATACCCCTTTATGTATTTACAGCGTATGGTATCGGTTTAGTTTTCCCACCGCGTCCGTCTTGATAATGGGCTCCCCGCGTTCTTCCAAGTAATTTTGGCTGAGGTTGCCGGATATGTGCTTTTGGCCGAATTCATGGAGGATTAGTTCTAATTCGGGGGTGGTGCGTTCGTCGTCGGTTTCATTTTGGAACCACAGGTAATAACGGCCTTCCAATTTATACAAGCGGCTCGGCCCCTCGAAATCGGGGTGCAAACGTGCCGCCGCCGCCGCTGCCATTTCCATATCGGCAAAGGAGAAAATGCTTTGGCTTTCTTCCGCGTCCGCTGTTTCCGGCGGTTCGATAAGGCCCGCCCGCTTAAAACGCCCATGGCTATGCGCCGCGGGCATTAAATCAAAGGAATCCTCTTCGCGTCCGGGTTCGGCCAATTTGGTCACCGTCACCACGACTTTACCGTCCGAATCCCACTTGGCCTCCATCATCATTTGGGTGGAACGGAAATCGCATTCATCCTGTAAAAGCTGCATGATCTCCCGGAATAAATGCTGCGTCTTTTCCGAACCGTAATGCAGTTCGTTTATATTGATATCCCGCGCCGCCAAATCATCGTTCATCAGGATAAATCGAATCTGCGTTTCGCTGACACGTTCAATCCGCACGCGAAAGCCCCCCAATACATAATATTAATGCAGTATAGTAAAACGATAACGCTCTGTAAAGAGCCGAACGCTGGTGTTTTATGTCTTTTTATCGTTTCCGTACGGAGGTGGTTTGGTGTTTACGTCCGAAATCCTGGAAAATGAGATCAAGCGGTTGGTAAAAAAATATCCCTTCGCGTATACCGAAGTGATCGGCACGTCCCGCTTGGGCAAGCCGTTGTACGCGCTTTGCGTCGGTCACGGGCCGAAGGCAATCGGTTTAAACGCCGCCCACCACGCCAACGAATGGATAACGTCGGCGTTGCTCATGCGGTTTGTGGAGGAATATTGCGCTTTTTGCGAAAAGGATCACGAAGCGAACGGGTTGGAGCAAATAACCCTTTACGCCATCCCCATGGTTAACCCCGACGGGGTGGATTGGGTAATCAACGGTATAAAACCCGGGGAATGGAAAGCCAACGCTTGCGGAGTGGACCTAAATTCCAACTACCCCGCGGAATGGGACACGGCACGGGTAAATAAGTTCGATCAAGGCTTTACCGCGCCCGGCCCCAAGGGCTTTGTGGGATGGGCCCCCCTATGCGAACCTGAAAGCGCGGCGATAGCGGCCTACACGATGCTGCGTGATTTTGCGGTTACGGCCTCGCTCCATACACAAGGGGAGGAAATCTATTGGCGGTATCGCGATTATGATCCCAAAGGCGCAAAAGAATTAGCCGCCGAAATGCAGCGGGTCAGCGGCTATCAATGCGTGGATGTACCCGACGAATCCTCCCATGCGGGGTATCGGGATTGGTTTATCCAAGAATTTAATCGACCGGGGTTTACGATCGAATGCGGCCTGGGAGAAAACCCGCTGCCGTTTGAGGATTTGGAAGAGATATATAAAAAAACGGCTCCCCTGCTTTGGGTACCGTTTAAACGTTAAGTAAACAATTCGGAATGTGAATCGGTACGCGTAGCGGCAAGAACTGCTTTATTTTGTGTTGCCTTTGTTAATCACATGTGCTACATTAGACAAAATCTTGGAGGTGTCCTTATGGTTAAAACAGAAACCATCCACATGCGTATAGAACCCGATGTTAAACGCGAAGCGGAAAATATCCTTACCCGGCTTGGGTTGTCTACCACCGATGCGATTAAGGTTTTTTTGAATCAAGTGATTCTACGCGGCGGGCTGCCGTTTGAAGTGCGCTTAAACATTCCCAACGAAACAACCAAAGCCGCCATGTACGAAGCTGAAAATAATATTAATTTGCATAAATTCCCAAACGCTGATGAAATGTTTAGGGAGTTGGGAATATAATGAAAACACCGTCCTTTACCAACCAATTTCATCGGGATATAAAGTTATGCCAAAAACAAGGTAATTACCTCGTGTGAGAATTGTGTATCGAATAAGAACATGTGGTACATGTCTTTATTTTTATTCCCTCGCTCAACCCCCCAAAAAACGGCGCGGGCTTGTTAATACTTCGATTCCCCCACTGCCGCGGGCCCGGTAATTTCGCAATAAATAAGCGGTGGTTTTTCCACAGGTGTGTCGGAAAACGCAAAGCATTCCAAAAACCTTTCCTTCGCGGCGTCAGCCTTCCTGGCATCGGAGGTATACAAAGTCGCCAACGGCTGCCCCGCTTCCAAATAATCGGCGGTTTTCGCATGGAGAACCAACCCTGCCGTGTAATCAATTTTATCATCCGTTTTTTCGCGTCCCGCGCCCAATAACAGCGCGGTAATGCCGATACCCTCGGTGTCCATCGCCTGTATATAACCGCTTTGCGGCGCCTTGATTTCCCGCACGATTTTTGCTGTAGGGAAGCGGTCGGGGTCATCGATGTACGCCCGGTCGCCGCCTTGCGCCGCCACTACTTCGGCGAATTTTTCCAACGCTTTGCCGCTTACGATGGCTTCTTCGGCCAGTGTTTTGCAATGCTCGACCGTCCCCTTTTCCGCAAGGTGGAGCATATGCGCCGCCAGTTTTAAACAAACATAACGTAAATCTTCGGGGCCCTCGTTCCGTAACACGGCGACGGCTTCCTTGATTTCCAATATATTACCGACCGCAAAGCCCAAAGGGTTTGACATATCGGTGATAAAGGCAGCGGTTTTGCGCCCCGCGCCTTCGCCGATGGTTACCATTTTACGGGCTAGTTCCTTCGCTTCGCCAACGGTTTTCATAAACGACCCGTTACCCGTTTTTACATCCAATAAAATCCGATCCGCTCCGGCCGCTATTTTTTTACTCATAATGCTGGCGGCGATTAACGGGACGCTTTCGATCGTGGCGGTGGCGTCGCGCAGCGCGTAAATCCTCTTATCCGCGGGCGCAAGGCTCATGGATTGGCCGGAAAGGCAAATGCCCGAACGCCGTACGGTGGCAAAGAATTCCTCCATGGTTAATCCCGCGTTAAAGCCGGGGATACCCTCCAGCTTATCCACCGTGCCGCCGGTATGGCCCAAGCTGCGTCCGCTCATCTTCGCCACGGTTACGCCCATCGCCGCCACAATGGGCGCGACCACCAACGTCGTCTTATCCCCCACCCCACCGGTTGAGTGTTTATCCACTTTGATACCGGGCAGGCTGCTCAAATCAAGCGTATCGCCCGAATGCGCCATCGCTAAAGTCAGCGCGGTCGTTTCGGCCGCGGTCATACCTTTCAAGCATATGGCCATAAGCAACGCGGATATTTGATAATCGGGGATCGTATTACGGGTAACGCCGTCCACGACGAATCGGATTTCCGCTTCCGTTAATTCAACGGCGTTCTTTTTTTTATGGATGATATCGTAGATGCGCATCTAAACCCCCAAGTCATTCGGGCCGAATCCGTACGGCAAAATCTCCGACCATTTGTGTACACGGTAATCGCTTTCCGATTTGACGATAATGACCTCAAAGTCGTCACCCGCGAACTCGTGCAGCATTTGGCGGCAAACGCCGCAGGGATAACAATAATCGCTTTCCCCACCCGGGCGGGAACCCGCTACAGAGATGGCTTTGAACTTCCGTTCCCCTTCCGACACGGCCTTTAACAAAGCCGTACGTTCCGCGCACACCGTGGCGGGGTATGCCGCCGATTCCACGTTGCACCCGATATAGATTTTCCCGTTTTCACAAAGCAAAGCCGCCCCCACATGGAAGCCCGAATACGGCGCGTAAGCGCGATCCTTGGCTTCGACGGCGAGGGCGGCAAGTCGTTTGTAGTTTATCATATTATTTTAATAATCCGGCTTGCTTCGCCATTTCCTTAACGGCGGCTTTCGAAACCTTCCGTCCTTCGTATTCCATCAAATCCTCCGCCGTACCCGTAAAGATACACGCGGGTTCATATTTCTTCAGCACGATACGGTCATTATCCACAAAGACTTCCAACGGGTCCCGATCGTTGATGTGTAATACACGGCGCAATTCGCAGGGTAATACGATACGGCCGAGTTCGTCAATCCGCCTTACGATGCCTGTCGCTCTCATCAATATCCCTCCATTCATATGGGGAACAACCCCAATTCTTGCCTTACTATACCACAAATGTTAATTTTTGCAAGTATTGGAAGAAATTTTTTTATTTTTGTCGAACAAAAGCGGTAACAACCACATTCCATAACTTACATTAGTATATGTCGGTTGCAAGCGATTATACTGTCATGGCGAGAGGGGGATGGAAATGAGGTATATACAAAGATATAGGAACGTATTCGGTATTATCGCGATTACGGGGGTAATCGCCGCCATCATTGCCGTCGCGTTTTTCGTCAACCGCGAAACACCCGACTTTATTGAATACACGGTATTCCTTGATGCTTTGGGCGAGGGGCGTATCGCATCCGCGCAGATAAGCGGGGAAGCGGCGTTTACGTTTACGTTTGCGGACGGCGATTTGGTCTTTTCCACCAACAATCCGCGCCGTGAGGATTTTAAGGAAACGCTTTTGCTCGCGGGTGTCACGGTTACGGAAACGAATGCGCCGCAAACGGATTTCGTCATGCTCGGCTTCACGGTTATATTGGCGGGCGGGATTATCCTTATGGTACGCCGCCGCGGCGGCATGGCGACGGCGAAGAACGGGTTAAACCCCGTGGCGGTAAACACAAACGGCGAAACCGAACGCGTCGGTTGTAACTTCGGCGACATCGCGGGCAACTTGGAAGCCAAGGAAAGCGTCGGCGATATCATTGATTATTTGCGGGAGCCCGGGCGTTTCGCCCGATACGGGGCCCGAATGCCGAGGGGAATCCTGTTGTACGGTAAACCGGGGACGGGAAAGACATTGATGGCGAAGGCGATGGCGGGTGAAGCGGGCGTGCCGTTTTACGCGGTCAGCGGTTCGGACTTCGTGCAGATGTATGTGGGTGTGGGTGCGGCGCGCGTACGTGAACTGTTCAAGAAAGTACGTGAACACGGCAAGGGCGTCATCTTCATCGACGAAATCGACGCGCTGGGTAAAAAACGCGGCGACGGCATCAACGGAAACGATGAACGCGAACAAACGCTCAACGCTTTATTAACCGAAATGCAAGGTTTTTCGGAAAATAACGGCATCGTAGTCGTTGCCGCCACCAACCGTATCGATACACTGGATGACGCGTTGCTGCGCCCCGGCCGATTTGACCGACGCGTGGAAGTAGGTTTACCCGACATCAACGCGCGCAAGCAAATCCTTACGCTCCACGCACGTAATAAACCCCTTTCCCCCGATACCGACTTGGTAAAGCTCGCCCGCGATACGGTTTTCTTCAGCGGGGCGATGTTGGAAGGATTATTAAACGACGCGGCAATCAACGCCGCAAGGCGCAACCGCGACGAAGGGTGCGGCAACGGAAATGACGGCGATATGATCAACGACATCGACATATCCTCCGCGTATTACACCGCCATCGCGGGCGCGGAGAAGAAGGACCGATCCATGCTGCGCGAACACGACCGTACCGTAACCGCGTGGCACGAATCCGGGCACGCGTTGACCGCCGCGCTTGTCCACCCGGAAAATCAAGTGGCAAAAGTGACGATCATACCCTCAGGCGGGGGCGTAGGGGGTTTTTGCGTTAACATCCCACCCGAACGCATGTACCATACCAAGCGGGAACTGGAAGCGCAGCTTATGGTAAATTTTGCGGGGCGATGCGCGGAGGAAATCAAATTCGGCAAGGAAAACGTCACCACGGGAGCTTCCAACGATATCGAAAAGGCGACCGATTTGATTTTGCAATACGTTACGCGCTACGGCTTCGGCGAGGGTATCCTTGACCGCGCGAAGTTGGAGGACAAAGCATCCGTTTCAAAGGAATGCGACACGATCGCAAGCCGCTTGTACGCGCAATCGCTTGAGCTTTTGCAAAAGAATCACGCCGTCCTTGAAACCTTGTCGGCGCAATTGTTGGAAAAAGAAACCTTGGACGGCGACGAAGTGGCGGAGATAATTCAAAAAAACGCGACTTCCAGTTCCGCGCAAAGCGCGTGGTAAATCGGCAAATGATATTCCTGTATTTTCGGCGTCGCATCCGACGGTACGCGGATCGATACGTCGCATAGGTGTATTAAACGCCCGCCGCTTTGCCCCGTTAGCGCGAGTGTACGCAGGCCCATCGCCGAAGCCAGCTCCGCCGCCAAGCATACGTTTTTTGCGTTGCCCGAGGTGCTGATGGCGATGAAGGCGTCACCCTTCCTGCCGTAACCGTAAATTTGTTGGGCGAAGATAACGTCGGCGGAAATGTCGTTCGTCAGCGCCGTGATGAGTGCGGTTTCCGATGTGAGCGAATGGCAAGGTATCGCGCCTTGCAGCTTAACGGACAATAACGCGCGGGTATCGGGAGACAACGCCCCCGCGATTTTTTCGGTGAAGGAAACGGGACGCTTTAATAAAAAGCCCTTCATTAATTCACCCACGATATGTTGGCAATCGGCGGATGAACCGCCGTTGCCGCATACATAAATCCGCCCGCCGGATGTTATCGCTTCACGCAGCAAAGCAAACGCTTCGCGTATCGAATCCCCGCAAGGGACCAGCGCGGGGTGAGCCGTTAATAATTCGTCTATGTTTATCATTTGAGGACAATACAATCCATTCATACGGCAACCCCATACCTTCGGAATATTTAGAAACAAGGCCTTTCGTTATAATGGTTATAATCGGGTTTACATCGGGGAAAATTTCCACATACGCGTCCATGAGCGGCTCTTCCCCGGTTCTACAGGGAAATCACCGAAAATTTCGGGTGAAATCACGCGGCGGGTACCCCACGCGTAAAAATCCGTAACATCGAAATCGCCCCATTCCTGCACACGCAAACCCGCTTTGCCGTCGCGCAGTTCCCAACGCATGGGCGCGTACGCGACGGGGTTGTCACATTTGATCATAAAGGAACCTTTCAAATCGTCCGTAAAGGTAATGTCGTCCTCGTTCATGATAAGCCCGGGTGTTTCGTTTTCGTTTTTATAATCTTTATTAATCGTAAGCGTCGCTTGCGAATGCGCGCCGTAACCGCCCAAAGACAGAAAATTGTGGTTGTATTCCCGCAGCCGCAGGGGCTTTTCTCCTTCATTTGTAAGCGTCGTGGTGATGAGTAGCATATTATCGATGACGGCGATGTGCTTGTGCATGGCATAGGCGATCCCCTTTAAGGGTATGGCGCCCGAATAGAAATCCGCATGATCCCCGTTCGCTTGCATCGTGCAGGGGAAGGGCTTAACCACTTTGTAATCCGTAAAGAAGAAATAGGGCTTGTCGTTTATTTTTTCCAACATCCCCACGCCGGGTTTGAGGAAAAAACGGTCGCTTTCGTCCCAACCCATCGTGGCGTCGTCCGCTTTGAATTCATTGCAAAACCCTTCGCCCCCCGTGCTCGGCGGCCCGCCGGGGTAGGATTCCGTCGTGCAGAATGTTTTCCCGCACAGCTCCGCTTGCGGGATAAATCCCGCCCAATCGAAGCGGGAACGCGCGTAACGTTTCCCGGGTTCGGCCAGCCATACCTTCAAATCACCGCGACCGATTTGTACGCAATTTTCCATAAAAGCCTCCTATAAATTTATGCATGCGTTTTATCGTACCAAGCCAATATTTCTTGGGGGGTTGCCGTACCCGTCATGCCGATTTTTTGTATCGTCACTTCGCCGGACAGCCCCGCGAAGTACGCGGCTTCGATACGGCTTGCACCCGCTGCCGTGGCCAGCGCGAAAGCGGATATAAACGTATCCCCTGCGCCCACGGTGTCGATGGGGTCGGGAACCTTACGTGCGGGTATACGGACGCATTTTCCGCCGGAAGCGTAAACCGAACCACGCGGTCCGTTTGTCATGATAACCTCACGCGATTGGCTTAAAGCCAAGGCGGGATCGGATTGTCCTAAATCATCCGCCGTAATATTTGCCGCTCGTGCCGCCTCTATTTCATTGGGTTTGACGATGATGTTTTTGCCCGCGTACAAAGCCACGCGGTCGCGGCTGTCTACGACGACGGGTAAACCATTTTCGGCCAGCTTGATTATACGCGCGCGTATTTTATCCGTTACGGCGCCGTACACATGGACGGGCAATTGGTCGGAAATACACAGGATATCCGCGTTTTCGGCGATCGCATCCAACGCCTTAATTAAAGCGGCTTCCGTTTCCTCACCCAAAGGTCGGGTATTGGCGAAATCCAGCCTCGGGTCTTCGTACACCGTGTCGGAAATACCGCGCCGCAGCGGTTTGCAAAACGCGTTGGTGATCAAATGCGGTGCGCGTACGATGTATTGCGTGTCGATGTTTTGGCCGTGCATCAAATGCATGAGCTCCCGCCCTCGCCAGTCCTCGCCCGCCGTACCCGACGCCATTACGCGCTTGGGGCGCAACGCGGATATATTGGCGGCTACGTTGCCGCCGCCGCCCAAGTAAATCCGTTCCTCTACCACGGGAAGGGCGAAGTGCGGCGTTTCACGCGAAAGTTCGGATATACGCATATCGGCGTGCCAATAGATATCGAGGCACAAATCACCGTAAACCGCGATTTTTACCGAAGTGATTTTCATCAGGATATCTTCCAGCCGTTCACGCGTCAGCATCATGCCGTCAACCTCTTATATAAATTCGGGATGCTTACCGTGTGGCACACGGTGAAGTGCCGGCCGCGCCCGCTTGCGACCGTGGGTCGGGTAACGATATTTTTAAGCGGACGGTAATAATACCGCGGGTCGTGATACGCCAACCTCTCGTTTTGATCCCCCGCGTCGAACAAATCGAAGTTGGCGGCCGTAATATCGGCGGTGGGATAACCCAAGTTACGTGCGACGGACAATGCCTTAAGGAAAACCTCAGGCCCGATAACCGCCGAACCGAAGTTGAGGTAAACGCCGCCGTCCAACCGTGACACACTTTCGCACAACGTATGGAAATCGATGCCGCTTGTTTTACCGATGGCGGAAAAATCCGCGTTGGGGCTTTGGTGAATGATATCCGTACCCAGCGCGATGTGGTACGTAGCGGGTATGTTCATTTTATACGCTTGGTACAACACGCAATCCGCGGTGAAGGGGAAACGTTCGGGATAAACGTCCATGTACCGCGCGAGGGATTCGCCGTATCCGATATTCAACGCCGCGCCTTCGTTGATGGCTTCGTTCATCCATATACAGGTTTCCTCCCACATTCCGAAGGTGCCGTCTTGGATGGCGGTCTTTACGTCCTCCGACGTACCGCCCAATCCGCATAATTCAAAATCATGGATGCTGCCCGCTCCGTTGGAAGCGATGTGCGTAACCCAACCCGCTTGCATCAACGCGATCAAATAACGCGAAAGCCCGCACTTTATCACGTGCGCCCCCATCGAAAGGATGACGGGGCGTTGGTTGGCGCGGGCTTTTTTTATTTGGCGGATCAATTCGTCGAAATAAGGCGCGTCCCATGCGGGGACGGGGTCGCCGGGGTTGGCGAGGCTGCCGAGCGTCACGAGGTTTTTGCGATTGCGTGCGGATTGGAGTTTAATCCCCGATATATCCATGAGCAAGCACCTTCTCCGTTTTATTATGGAAGTTATGCGCTTATGTCTTCGCCTTTAAAAAATTTCATCAGCGTTTGTAAGTCCGTAAAATCCGCGGCGATGCTGTCCGCGCCGGCTTTTATCAGCCGTTCGCGCGTTTCGGCGTTACGCGCGATGCCGAGGGTGCGCGTGCCGTTTTCGCGGCCGATGGCGATTTCGACCTTGCCGTCGCCGACTACGGCCAATTGTTCGCCGTTAATAAACGCGTCCCCGGAATGCAATATACCCCGTATGACGTCTTCCTTGGCGCAGTTTTCCGCACCCTTCGGCGCACCGGCGATTTTATTAAAATACCGTGCGATACCCAATGCCTCCGCTTCGGCGCGTACGTCGGGTTCGTCGGTACCGCTGGCGATGTACAACTCCGCACCCATTTTCCGTAAAGCCAATATAAGGGGGAGACTGCCGGGAATGAGGTAATCCTCGCCTTTATTTATATTCCTTCGCCTCGCTTCAACCGTTTCCATCAGGCGGCGGTTGTATTCGGCTTTATACTCCCACGGGTCCTTGGCGTTCCCGTACCGTTTTTCCACTTGCGCGGCCAGCCACTTCATTTGGTGGATCGTTTGTATGCCCGTCGATTCGCTGATGTAAGCGGTGACGAGCCCTTCACATTCCGCGCCCAGCAGCTCAAGCATCAACGGCTGCATGATTCCCTCCCAGCCGTCGCGCAGGGTTGAAAACGTACCGTCGAAGTCGAACAATACCGCGCGGACGGGGTTGCGGGGATAATCGGGGTTTATGATTTCCATATCGGATTACCTGAAGCACGCGCGGGCGTCGAACGCCGACGGTAATCCTTCTATGGCGCCAAGCCAACTGTCATACCGCGCCAAGTCCATCGGCGGGAAACCGTTCATGTAATGGCTGCCGTATTCATGCTCGTCCGCTTCCCATTCAATCAGATAGAGCTTGACTTGCCCGGGCAATGATTCGAGCGGAGGCAGGAATTTATTTTCGTTGGCTCCAACTTCCGCCGTACCCCTCGCCACGACCGTGTTCGCCTCGTGGTCGGTGATTTTATATACCACGCGTTTGCGCTCCCGCGTGTCGTTGCACAGGCATACCTCGTGCTTCCAGCCCTTTGATTCGCCTATGATGATATGGATCGGTTGGTGCGCGCGTTGCACGTAAAAATACGCGAGCTTTTTCCTGTTGTAAAAATCCACGACCGAATCGGAGAGCTGCGGCCAGCCGTCGGCCAAATTCCACCAGAGCATCCCCGTTTTGCGCCATTTTTGTATACGCGTATTTTCCACGAGGAACTTTAACGCCTCGGCTTGGGAAATCTGCGACGCCATGATAAAGTCCTCCAAACGTTTCGGCACTGCGCCGAAAAGGACCTTCACTTGTTTAAACATTAAAACGTTGCGGTCATAATCACGCTTGATGCCCGCGATATACTCCGTGTTGTGCATCCGCCACGAGAGGCTTTCCTCGGAAAAGGGCCATACTTCATCATCGGGAATAAATTTGCGTAGGCTCGACTCCGCCGGACAACCATGGTAGCTGATTTCCGAAATAAAATGCGCCTTGCATAAACGATGGAAGTCCCCCTTGTAATAATCGCGCGGGCCATAGTTGTGCTGCTCGGGCATTTCGGAATCGTCGGGGAAGTCCCCCTCTATGAGCGGCGACGACGGCAAATAATCGCGGTAGGGGTCGTGCATCATAACGGCTTTGGGCAGTGTGTCGCGCGTAACGCGGTTGTAACGCGCGTGCGGGTACACATGGCCGAGCACGGCATACATGACGTCGAGTTCGTTATCGCCCGCCCACAGTACGACCGACGGGTGGTTACGCAAGCGGATAATCACCTCCGCCGCTTCTTTGCCCATTACCTTGTCGAACGCCTCGTATTGGCTGTACAACGCGCACGCCAATGAAAAATCCTGCCATACCATCATGCCGTGGCGGTCGCACAAGTCGTAGAATTCGTCCGACTCGTATACGTTGCCGCCCCACATGCGTATCATGTTGCAATTCAAATCACGCAGCAATTCGTGCGCGGCGGGCAGCCGTTCCGCGTCGCGGCTGTGCAGGCAATCCAGGTGTACCCAGTTGGTACCCCGCGCCATGATGGGTAAACCGTTGACGATAAAACGGAAGTTCGCGTTTTCGCCGTAGGCGCGTTCCAATTTTACCGTACGGATACCGATATTTTCCTCCCGAACGGCAACGGTTTTGCCGTGGTGCAACAGCGTAAACGTCATTTTATACAGGTTGGGTTTACCGTATCCGACGGGCCACCATAACTTCGGGTTGTCGATTTTGATACCCATTTTATTGGAAACAAAAATGGTGGGGGCTTCCGCGGAAAAATAACTTTCGCCGCATATACCCTCCACCCGAACGGTGAAGCCTTCCATGAACGGGTCGTCCGTTTCAAATCGGTAAAAGACGTTTAACCCTGCCGCGTATTCGCCCGCCCACGGGACGGAATAATAGACTTCCTTTATATATGTCTTTTCGCGGGTAAAAACCGAAACGCCGCGCCACATACCCGCCGACATCATACGCGCGGAAATATCCCACCCGAAGCTGTGGGCGGGTTTACGCACCACGGCGTATTCGTCGGTCAACGGCTCCCACGTGCGTACCCCTACGGGGAAGTCAGCACGGCGGGCGATATTGACGGCGGAGGCGATATGCACGGTTATCGTGTTACGTCCCCCCGTTTTGGCATAAGTCGTTATGTCGTATTCATGCGGGATGAGCATATTGTCCGCCGTACCCGCTTTTTGTCCGTTAATAAAAATGGAAGCGTATGTATCCAACCCTTCGAAACGGAGGCGGATATCCTTTCCTTTATATTCTTCGGGGATATCGAAATCCCGTTCAAACCACCACGAATAGAACTCATACTTACGGTATTCAAGCGATTCCAGTCCGAAGTACGGATCCTTTGCCATACCCGCGGCAATCAAATCAAGCTCCACGTTGCCGGGTACCGTAGCCGATATGGCGGGGAGGTTCCTTTCATACAATTGCGCGGGGGTAGCGGGGAGGTCGGAACCTTGCTCGGGATAAAAACGCAGGGCCCATTGGCCGTTAAGGGATAAAGGTTTGGTCATGGGAACCTCTCCTATTCGATTTCGATTAAATAACTGGCGATGTAACCTTCCAAACCATCGGGCAAACGTACGCGCAGCCAATATAAACCGCTCACGTCCGCATCGGGGATAAATCCGCCGAGGTATTCAAGCAAAACGCCGCCCCATACCATTTGGGTCACCACACCGCCGAAGCCGGGTTCTTCGCGCAGCCGCGCACCCCCCGACCCGTGCTCATTAAGGCGCAAAGTGGTGGGAGTATCGGGCCATAAAGCGGGGTTTACGTAACCGGGGGGATAGATAATATCGGGCGGGGGTTGTGTCGGGGTCGGGTACATCGGTTGCATCGGGTACGGCGGGTACGGCGGGTACGGCGGTTCGGGGGTGTTACCGTTGTTTTGGTAGGGTTCACCGTTTTCCGTGGTGCTTCCGCCGTTTGTATCATTATTTTCGGGTTGCCCGCTTGGGGGCGGCGTGTTATTTACGGGTGGGGTTTCCGTATACCCCGCCAATGCGGGAACGTAATATTCCTGATGCAAACCGAAGGCCGTAAGCCATAAAGTAAAAACAACCCCCACCGTAACGACGAGAACCCATGCCACGCGCTTTACGCCGCCGCGGTACAAAATACCCTTATATTTGGTATGAATGAGGAGCAAGCGGTTTTTCCTTGCTTTGTCGGTCAGGCGCAGATATGCCTTTCGCAGGGCAGGGTTGTCCTTCGAATGGAAACGGATATAAATAAATTCCTGCGGTGTTTCCACGCACAGGTAATTGTACGCGCGGAAGAGTATATGGCGATAAAACAATACAAGAAAAGGCCCCAAAACGTATTGGAACAATTGCGCGAATAAAAAAAGCACGCCCCATAAAACCAACAGTAAAACAGCGGTTCGCACCGCAAAATGGACGTACAGCCATTCAGCGAACCATACGGCATACAGTTCGGATGCCCAATCAAAGGCGTTATGGAGGTGTGCCATGTTTCGATCCCTCGCTTTTTATGATATGAAGGATTTTTTCACGTTTTGTTGGGGTTAGGCGATAGCTCCCTATTATATAACGCAATTCCTCGGCATTGTGTTGCGAAAGCGACACCTGCCTCAGGATGTCCGCTTTGATGAAATCGGAGGGTTTAAATCCGATGATTTCGCTGTATTTGCCGCTTTTGCCCCGACGTATAAACGCCTCGGGAAGGATACCGTCGCTTTCCAGGATTTGCGCCATTCGTGTTTTTATGGTTCGGCGAAAGGATTTTGCCCGGACGATTCGCGGTTCCCTCGCCAGCCAAAAATCAATTTCGCCGAATACCCGCTCGCAAAACTTTTTTGTCGGCATCGCTTCGTACCGGGCGGCGGAATATTCCTTTTCGTCGCCAACATCGTTTATTATACCCGTTTTTCCCGTAAAATCTATTAAAAAATCCCCTTTTAATCGGGGGTTATCGGTGAAGATGAGGTGGATGCCTTTTTTGTCAAGCGGGTCGCGCGAGCGGGTGCAAAAACCCAACACATGCCGCAGCTCTTCGGGCAGGCGCGGATACAATCCCGTCAAAAAAGCAAGCGCAAAGGTATGTGTATCGGCAAGTTCCTTAACGATAGGCGTGTGTATGTATGTTTTTTTATTTTTTGCCGCAGAAAGGGTCAGGCAGCGGATAAGAAGGGAAAAGTCATAATCCGTTAAATCGTATGATCCATCCGATTCTGTTCCGTTTGCGTATGCATCAATCGGCAATTCCTCAAGTGCAAGCAATGTTTCGCCTTGCTTGGCATCATAACCCGTTTCGAACCGTACCCCAGTAAAACCAGCCGCCAAAATCGCGTTTACCATTTTTGCCGGAATTATTAGATTATGCTGGAAGAACGCCCTCGGTATATGTACCGCTTGCCCCAAGAGCATCCGCCCGTCGGGATAATGTACGACCGTCAGGCATTTGCCCCCTTCCCCTGCGGAATATACGCAATACGGCAGGATATCGTTTTTGACAATATTATCGGGCAGGTTTGGGGAACGCGCGATCGTGCCGTATCCCCTTTTTTCCCTTGTATAATAATGCTGCTCAATCACCCTTGATATAACCCAACTTATACAGGAGCCACAAGAACGGTTCATCCACCCGCACAGGGGCGAAGGACGCGACGCGTTGCCTTTCCGTATCGCCGCTTTCGCGCAGCGGTTGCGCACCCAATGCCGAAACCGCGAAAAAGCCCAAATGCGCGAACCGTCGCTTCAACGCGTTTCGGAAGTTGGGGTCCACGATTTCGAGGAATTCGTCCACTTCATCGTCGATTTGGGCGAAGGCTTCCAAATTGAAGGAACCTTTATGCGTAAAGTTGGAAAAGAACAGGCTGTCCGGGCGCATGTATTCCCCTTCTGCTTGCAAGGGGCGCAGCAAGTCGGTTTTGGTCAGCACCACGGCGGTGGGTATCTTTGATACGCCGCTCGCTTGTTTGTAGATATAATCCTCCACAAGGCCGCTCAGCACCTCCGTCGGTTCGTCGGTTTGGTTCGGGTCGAAGTCCATACCGTTTTGCATGGCGATTTTCTTCCCCACCGTACGGAACTGCATCGGGTCCACCAAAAATAAAACGCCCGAAGAATTTCTGATGTGCGACGCATAGATATCCATATAACCGTTGTCAACCATACCCTCCCCCGCGGCGTCAAAGAAAGCGATGCTGATTTCGGGCAGATTTCCGTCCGTAAATGAGAACGTAAAGATAAACGGCTCTTGTTGCCGTTCCTTTTGCGTCGGATCGGGAAGGAAGCCGTTTTCGATTAAAGGGTCTTCGTAGGTCAGCTTGAACTTGCGTCCCATTTCGTTGTTGATGGGTGTACAGAAAATCGGGAAGTTACGCGGCGTCAACGTTTTGAGGGTATGAACGAGGCCGGTGAGGTATACACTTTTGCCCGCTTGCGACGCGCCCACGAAGGATATGATCGTACCGGGCGAAAACCCCGCGCTTTGCGGCAGGTCGTTGTGGCAATAGGGGCAAAGCCGCTTGGTCGTGACATTGTTATGGTCGTCGGTTACGGACGAAAGGATACCCCGATGGTACCCCTTGTTCACTTCATTAAAATCGTCGGGGTCCAACACCACGGGCAAATCGCCCGCCTCACCCATATGGAAGCGCGCGCGGTACGCGTCCAAAGCGCCGTCCGAACAGGCACGGTATCCTTCCGCGTCCACATGCTCGAGCGCACGGAACAGCACACGGTCATGGTTAAAATTTTTAAAACAATAAAGGCATACGATTTCGTGCGTTTCCTCCAGCTTCGCGCGTTTGACGGCTTCCATTTTCCTTTTGAACAATCCCATAACCGACCTCACATCTGTTTTATCCGCAAATCATATAAAACGCGTTTCACTTCGTCCGTGACGAGGATTTCCAACCGTTCATGCTTGCGTGTCAGGATATGCCTTACCAGCGGCACGCCGCCAAGCGGTTCTTGGAAGGAGTATACCACATCACCCGCCGCCGCACCGTAAGCGCGTCGCTTTATATAGGAAAGCTCCCCTCCCGTTACCGGATAATACGAGGTCAGCGTCAATACATGCGTCGCGTATTCGCTGAAACCCCGTTTCCGTTTGACCGTTCCGCGGATCGTCGTACGGCCGGTTTGGCAGGTAATACTTTCTGCTGCGCCTTCGTTAAGGTCGGTTGTTATATAAAACGTAAAAATCCCGGGTTCGTTGGGCATTATATAACCGCCGCGGCGTTTGTATTCTTGCAAGGTCAGCAAACGCGCGTTTTGCGGGTTTCGGTTTAGGTCGGCCGCCGATCTCGCAGGAGGGTTGCCGGTTTCGTCTGCTTTTGTGCGGAAAACATACACATGATCCGTACCGATCGGCCATCGGAAGGTTAAGCGAACGTTATCGCTGTCATGCACGCAGCGCAAATCGGACACGCTTTCCCGCATTCCGCTCCCCCAATCATGTTTTTTTATTTATATGTTATAATAATCTTTCAAATTACATACGCAAAAGGATTGAACGCCCCATGCGCTTTGTTTTGGATGTGCATTGCCATACCGTCGCTAGTGGCCACGGTTATTCGACCGTCACCGAAAACGCCGCGCACGCCGCAACGTTGGGTTTAACCCACATCGGCATCGCCGACCACGGCCCCGCCATGCCGGGTGCGCCGCATTTCTACTTCTTCGGGAACATGAAAATCGTACCGGATTCGATGCACGGCGTGCGTGTGCTGAAGGGCGCGGAGGTAAACATTTGCAACCACGGCGGCAAACTTGATTTATCCGAGGAAATTATGGAGCGGATGGATTTTATCATCGCCTCCTTGCACCGCGGTGTCTTGGCGCCGACGAACAAAGCCGACCACACCCGCGCCATGATAAACGCGATGGAAAATCCTTTCGTCGGTATCTTGGGCCATCCGGGGGATTCGTGGTTTGATATCGATTACGAAGCCGTGGTAGAAACCGCCGCCCGTACCCATACAATCATTGAAATTAACAACCAAACCTTAAATCCCGTTTCCCTGCGCTACAACGGGGAGGAACCGCAGCGCAGGCTGCTCGCGCTTTGCAAGGAATACGGCGTCCCCGTTCTGGCGTCTTCCGACGCGCATTATCATACCTTGGTGGGCGAATTAACCGAAGCGAAAAAGCTCATCATCGAATCGGGTATCCCCGCTTCTCAAGTGTTAAACACCGACCCTGCTTTGTTTTTCGCCGCCGTCGCAAGGAAAAGGGCGTGCGCGTTATGAACGACTACATATCAACGTTAAACTCCCGCCAACAGGAAGCCGTCCTTTACGGGGACGGCCCGCTTTTGATATTCGCGGGGGCGGGCTCGGGCAAAACGCGCGTACTTACCTACCGCGTGGCGCGGCTCATACAGGAAGGCGTGGACCCCTATCACATCATCGCCATCACCTTTACGAATAAAGCCGCGAAGGAAATGCGCGAACGGATATCCGCGATAACGCCCTTCGGCGACCAAGTGTGGGTGAGTACGTTCCATTCCGCTTGTACGCGCATCCTGCGGCGCGATATCACGGCGTTGGGATACAAATCGGGTTTTTCCATTTACGACACGCAGGACAGCGAGCGTTTGCTTAAGCTGTGCATTCGGGAAGAGAATTTGGACGATAAGAATTACCCCCCCGCGGGTATCGCAAACACGATCAGCGCGCAAAAAAATCGCTTAATCGGGCCGGAGGAATTCGAAAATACCGCCGGGTCGGATTACCGCTTAGGCAATATCGCAAACATCTACAACCGCTACCAACAAAAACTTAAGGACAATAACGCCCTCGACTTCGACGATATCATCATGCTCACCGTCAAGCTCTTCACGGAAAACGAGGACATCCGCAACCGCTACCAACAACGCTTCCGCTACGTGCTGGTGGATGAATACCAAGACACCAACCACGCGCAATATATGCTGGTCAGCCTGTTGGCGGGACATTTTAAAAACTTGTGCGTGGTGGGTGACGACGACCAAAGCATATACGGCTGGCGCGGCGCGGACATCGAAAACATCCTGCGCTTTACCGCCGATTACCCGAACGCGAAGACGATCACGCTCGACCAAAATTACCGCTCGACGCAAACGATTTTGGACGCGGCCAACCTCGTGATTTCCGGCAACCAACACCGCGCGCCCAAATCCCTTTGGACGGATAACGACCAAGGCGTACCCATACGCGTGTACTACGCGCGGGACGAACGCGATGAAGGGCTGTTCGTCACGCAGGCCATTAAATACGCTTACGACCGCGGCGGCAAGTACAACGACTTCGCCGTACTGTACCGCGGCAACGCCCAATCCCGCGCCGTGGAGGAACAGCTCATCCTCGCGGGTATTCCGTACCGTTTGTTCGGCGGGGTGCGATTCTACGAGCGGATGGAGGTTAAGGACATCCTCGCCTACCTCAAGGCCATCGACAATCCCGCGGATGATATGGCTTGCCGCCGTATTATCAACGTCCCCCGCCGCGGTATCGGCGACACAACCATCACGCGCATCGCCAACTTCGCCGCAGAACGCGGAATCTCCTTTACAACCGCTCTCGCGGAGGACATCCCCGGTATTACGAAAAAGACTTGCGAAAAGCTCACCGAATTTTCGCTACTGCTCAACGACTGGACAAAGCTGGCCGAAACCACACCCCCCTTCGACCTGCTAAGACAAATCCTCGCCGATACCCAATACCTCGAAAGCCTGAACGACGGTACACCCGAAGCGCAAACCCGCATCGACAACGTGCAGGAGCTGCTCACCAAGGCAAAGGAATTCGAAACCCAGGCGCAGGATACCTCGCTGACCAATTTTCTTAACGAAGTCGGGCTCGTCGCCGATATCGACAACTACCAGGAAGGCGCGCAAGCCGTGTCCCTCATGACGCTGCACAGCGCGAAGGGGTTGGAATTTAACCGCGTTTTTATCGTGGGCATGGAGGAATACACCTTCCCTTCCGCCCGCAGCGTGTTAAGCGAAACCCCGAAGGAAATCGAGGAGGAACGCCGCCTTTGCTACGTCGGTTTTACCCGTGCGCGAAAGCGCCTGTACCTCTCCCACGCTACCATGCGGATGCGGAACGGGCAACGGATGCTTTGTGCGCCCAGCCGCTTTTTAAAGGAAGTGCCGACGGAATATATGGAGTCGGTCAACGCGCACGGGCGGCCAAAATCCGTTGTGCGGTCGCGAGCGAGGGAAATGTCGCCGCCCCTTGTTGGACAGTCGCGGGCGAGGGAAATTACGTCGTCCCTTTCGGGTACTTCCTTTTCTTCGGGGCTCTGTGAAAGTCGCCCCGCGCGAAAAGGAAATACCCTGCGGGACGGCGGCATTTCCCCCGCCCGCTCTGTCACGGATTTTGCCGACCCTGTTCCTTCGTCCGTAATAAAAAAAGCAAGGACAGACCCTGCTCCGTTTTTGAGGGACATGCATACGCCGATTATGCCGGAAAAAAAGCCTGCGTTTAAACCATTATTAATATCGGGTGATTGCCCCTTCGAAATCGGGGATAAAGTGCGTGACCCGCGGCTCGGCAGGGGTGTTGTGATCGCCGTTTCCGCTAATGGCGCGGATTATGAACTTACGATTGACTTCCCAAACATCGGACGCAAGAAGCGGCTGGCGAAGTTGTTTAAGATTATGAAGGTGTGATTTTGATGCCAATGAATGTGGATATCAAAAAATATATAAAAATATCGATTATAATAGTTGCCTTTATTTTCACAGGATTTTTTCTTACCGCTTGTACTTCGGGTGATGATGAACCGTATGCCGCTGTTTTTCCCGTTATTGACGACACCATCCCCGATGAAATTATCAGCTCTGTGCTGGCTCTTTTTGATTCCATAAACAACGGCGACTTGGCTGTATTCCGTACCGCTCTCCACATGCAGGATTCCCTTGAAACATACCGGAACATGAATATTATCGGAGGATTCTTCAGTAATGTAGTCGGCGTATCACAAGAGGAAATAAGCCGCCGCATTGCCGAAAATATCGAACTCACAACGCTTATGGACATGCTTTTTAATGATGAATTCCCTCTACAGCCACGGGATGATTTTTTAATGGTCATGGAAATCCGCCGAAGCCAAACCGAACCGCCGGAATGGATAACGGATGTTTTAGAAGTTATCGTATCCACCGGTTTACCGGAACGGGGAACGGTACAGCATGTATTTGAAATACATGTCGCGGATGGCGCAAACGGCTGGAGCGGTATAGGCATTACCAATGCCGCCGGTTGGCTTGACATATAACTGTTTTACGCACAAACGACGATTGGGTGCCGCGGAAAGATTAAACCGGAACGGATTGATATTTTGGACAAGATAACGGAGCAAATCATACAAAGGCGTATGCACGGATTGTATCTATCGCGTAAATGTGACGATATTGTTGAACTTGCAAGCGAACTCCTCGGATTGCATTGTTGGTTCCACCGTAATGTCGCGTTTTCCGCGTTGATTCGCGGGGTGGGTTTGGCGGATTGGAAGTACGCGCTCACCAAAACGTGGATTCACCACGCGCTGCACGGCGTAGCCCCCGATGACCTGCCGACGTTGCTTGCGCTCCATTCGGGTGAATGGCGCTGGGGGGAGCATTATAAGGAAATCGCCGATAAGGTAATAAACCTTTTGGAGGACGGTATCTATTCCCGTGCCGAAATGCGTTTATTATTTTCGGACCAGTATGACAGGCAAACGATTGACAGGGCGCTGTCCCCATGGGGTGGCGTTTTTTGCGAACTGGCGAGGCTGGGAAAGGTCGCTTTCCGGGATATGACCAGCCGAGATTTTGATTTGATCGATGCCGAACCGACGCAAACATTCGAAGACGTACTGCCCGAACTGTTAAGAAGGTTTATCGCGGCTTACGGCCCCGCAACCCTTGCCGACGCGGCATGGTTCTTTGGTTTGCCGAAAGAAAGGAAAAAAGTGCTTTTCGCTTTAAACATGGACGGATACCCGCGGTTTACACATAATAAAAAGGATCATTATTATATCGAAGCTACGGAAGAAATGGGCGAAATCCCCGAACTAACGTTACTATCCGGTTTCGACCCGCTTATCGTTTCCTACACGGACAGGAGCGCGGTTCTGCCGCAAGAATACAAAAGCACGGTTATAATGAAGTCCGGCATATGTTTGCCGACAATCGCCGTTAACGGCCAAGTGGCAGGGTTATGGAACATCAAAAAGGGTGAACCAACCGTGGAATTCTTTACTTCACAACCCAAACGGATAAAAGACACCGCGTTTGATTTTGCCGATAATATTTGCCGGAAAACACGGCAACATATATGATTGCGTAATCATCAAGGGATTATAAAAATAAATCGTACCACCCAAGGTTTTAAACCACTTTTTAGCTCTTTTCATTACCAAGCGGGAAAACGCTGTACTGCCTGTGTCCCGCAGTCCATCCGACGTCTGCGCCCGAACCGACGTCAATATATAAAAATTCCTTGCCGTCTGTTTTGACGACCATAATATCCCCCAAGCGCGTGTTGAAAATATTTCCGATTTCATTGGCGTTCAAATTGCCGATGTTAAGCGAATCTTCCCGTAAATCCACGAACCGCTACGTAATTCGCCGCACCCGGCAAAGCCGCGTATACGACCGTATCCTCTGCGGCATCGCCGAATAGCCACGCGGAATAACCGTGAAAGCTGCACCCGGGGGAAACGATGACCCGCATATTGTCCGGGTTAAGCCCTTGACGCCGAAACCATTCATGGTTGATATCCCCGTTAATGTCCCCGATAAACCGTTCTGTATGCGCTTCGTAGTAGTCTAAATTCTCTTCAAAGAAAGCGGCGAACCCGCTCACTGTATAGAAATCATTCAATAATTCGATGCACCGCCATCCGTAAAACGGCATCAAACCCGAATTCTAAGTATTGCTTCGTATACGCCACAACGGGTCATACGGTGACTTTGTAATCAATGACAAGGCGCTATATGAATAGATGCTGCATATTATACAGAGAAGTATTTTTAAAGGGGATGGATTCCATGAAACTAAGTATACGCGCGAAAATTATCAGCGGGTTTCTGATGATATTTTTAATCGGCATGACGATGGGTGCATACGGCCTTGCGTCCGCTCACCGGTTTTCGACGATGCTCGAACGCCTCGATGACCTGCAATTGGCATACAAGGAAATCGATCAGGTTTTAATCGCTCACTATAATTGGCGACAGAACCTGTCCAACAGCATATTCGGCGGCACGGAGTTTACCGGCTCCGTTAATCCGAACACCTGCGCCCTCGGCCAATGGCTGCACAGCGATGGGGCGACAGCACACGCCAACAGCAATGTACGGAATCTTTTGGTAAAAATCGAAGAACCGCATAGGATTATCCATGTCGATGCCGATTTGGTATTGAATCATATAGCAGCGGGGAACACCGACGAAGCCTACGCTGTCTTTTGGAATCGGATACTGCCGAACGCTGATTTGTCGATTTCATTGCTTAACGATATAACAATAGAATATGAAAAAATGCTGAACGACCATAACGATTCGATTGACGCTGCGCAATCGCAGGCGTATGCAGTGAACATCGTGTTGATTGTTTCGGCTGTTTTGCTCAGCATTATCCTAATCATTACGATAACCAAAAGCATACTAAAGCCAATTAAAAAATTGGTAACCATAGCGCAAAGTGTGGCTAACGGTAACCTCAACGTGCAAACCGATGCATCGGTTAACGATGAAATCGGCAAGCTGTCAGCTAGTTTTTCTGATGTTATAGCTGTCATCAACACACTGATGGACGATTTATCGGCCATTAAACGGGAAGTGAATACAAACGGTGACATTGATTTCCGTTTAAAACCCGAAAAGTATAAAGGCTCATACCGTGAAGTTATATCGGGCATCAACGACCTGACCGAAGGCTTCATCAATGATGTCCTTGCCGTATTAAACGCCTTGACCGAAATTTCGGAAGGAAATTTCAACTCGAAAGTAAACAAACTACCCGGCAAGAAAATCGTGCTGTACGACCGGTTTACGGAATTGCAAACGGAACTGCGCGCCATCCAAAACGAGATAGAAACCCTCGCAATGTTGGCATCCGACGGTAGGCTCGACACACGTTCAAACGCCGACAAGCACAAAGGCAATTGGAAAATTATGCTCGTTGAATTAAATAACCTTGTAAACGCCGTGGAACAACCGCTTCTTGAAGTAGAACAGGCTAACCTCGCCATGGCGGAGGGTGAATTCAATAAACGTGTAAACGGCGACTATAAAGGAAAATTCGGTTCGCTAAAGAACGCTGTAAATCAAACACAGGAAACAACACTTGCTTATATTAACGAGATAACGCGGGTGCTCGGCGCGATGGCCGAAGGGGATTTGACGGTTTCCGTAAACCGCACGTTTGCCGGAAGTTATACGCCGATCAAGGACTCCTTAGGTATTATCCTCAATGCTCTTGCCAAAACAATGGATGAAATCATTAATTCGTCCGAAAACGTGTTGGCGGGCTCACGGCAAATATCCCAAAGCGCGACCATACTGGCGCAGGGTGCCACCACGCAAGCCAGTTCAATACAAGAGTTGACTTCGTTGGTTACGGTGATTAATGAAAAATCGCAGAGTAACGCAAGCAGTGCGCAGGAAGCTACCCAAATAGCGAAAAAATCGAAATCAAATGCCGAAATCGGCAACCGTGAAATGGCGAAGTTGTTGGAAGCGATGGATGGTATCGCCCAATCGTCGAAGAAAATCAGCAATATAATCAAGGTTATCGAAGACATCTCCTTCCAAACCAACCTTCTTGCCCTTAACGCCGCGGTTGAGGCTGCTCGTGCGGGCGAACACGGGAAAGGTTTTTCGGTTGTCGCGGAGGAAGTCCGTAACCTCGCGGGTAAAAGCTCCAATGCCGCACGGGAAACGGATGAATTGATTGAAGATGCCATCATTAAGGTAAACGGCGGTGCAAAATGCGCCGAAGACACGGCAAGCAGCCTGCGGAATATCGTGGACAACGTTATCCATATGTCGGATGTTATCGGCAATATCTACGAAGCGTCCACAAGCCAAAAACATGACATCGGTGAAGTCGGCGTGGGGATGAACACGATTAACGGGGTCGTTCAGGCAAATTCCGCCACAAGCGAGGAATGCGCGGCTTCGTCGCAGGAATTAAGTTCACAAGCGGAGATGTTAAAGAACATGATTGCGTTTTTTAAGATAAAGAGATATTAATGAAGTAAAAAACCCGCAAACGCGGGTTTTCGTTTACATGATTTATTTACGGTTACCCTACAAAGAGCCACCGTTTAAACAACCTGCCCGTCATATCGCCCAAATTCGCTTTCGCGATTTCTTCGGCGATGATCAGTTCGCTGCGGCCCACTTCTTCGCCTTCATGCGTGTAAATGACTATGCCCGCGCGTTGGCCTTCCGCCACGGGTGCGTTAAGGGATTCATCGATGCGAACGTCGCTGTCCACCACGATGTGCTTACCCTTGGGCGCGAGTACGTTGGTTTGTTCCTTAATCACCACGGGGGCGGATTCAACCTTACCTTTATATATTTGTATCTCGCCCATGGTCGTGCCGGATTCCTCCTTGGCGATGAGGGCGTAGTTGGCATAACCGTAATCCAAGAGCTTAACCGCGCCGTCGAAGCGTGTGATCGGGTCGGGCGCGGCCAGCACCACGGCGATGAGTTGCATCCCTTCCTTTTCGGCGGTAGCCGATATGCAATACATCGCTTGGGAGGTCGAACCCGTTTTTAAGCCCGTAATGCCGGAATAGCGGCGCAATAAACGGTTGGTGTTGGTCAGGCCGAATTCCTCTTCGCCGCGGGCGGTCCTGTGGGTGATGGAATCCAGCCGCGTGGTGGCATAGGTAATGACTTCGGGGTACTTAAGGATAATCTCACGCGACATCAACGCGATATCGTGTGCCGTCGTGAGGTGACCATCCGCGTCCAACCCGCAGGAATTGGCGAACAACGTATTTTTCATACCCAGTTCCTGCGCTTTTTTGTTCATTTGCGTGACGAAAGCCTCTTCGCTGCCGGCGATGAATTCCGCCATCGCCACGGCGGCGTCGTTGGCCGAAGCGATTACGATGGCTTTGGTCAAATCGCGGACGCTTTGCCTTTCCTCCGCTTCGAGGTATATTTGCGAGCCCCCCATGGAAGCCGCATATGCGCTCACCGTCATCACATCGTCCCATTTAATACGCTCTTGGTCGATTGCCTCGTAGATGAGCAGCATCGTCATGATCTTGGTGACGCTGGCGGGCGCGAGTTTGTCGTTTGCGTTATTTTCATATAACACGCGTCCCGTTTCCGCTTCCATCAGGATACTTGCTTTCGCCTCAATGCCGATTGCACCCACGGGGATGGCGGTATAAATCAAAAACCACAAGGCGCCAATACATGTAAACATCAACCGATACAGAATCCGCTCCATAAAAAAAGTCCTCCCTATTTGCATTGTTGCTTCTAGGGTGGACTATTTTTTACAGATTATGCATTTACTATTTTCTTTCCGTCGGTTTCTTTCTTTGCAGGAATATCGGAATCTCAAACGGTGAATCCGCGTCTTTGTCCTTATTCGCATCCCTTACGGAACGTAATTCAACCCGGTCATCCTTTTGCTCGACCGGTTCCGCCGGAGTTGCTTCAACGGGGCCGGCAGGATTAACAGTGACCGCCGGGGCAGCTTTTACGGTTGCCTTCATCGCGGCCCGGCTATGCCCGACTTCGCTTAAACCCGTCGCTACCACCGTAACCATCACTTCGTCCTTAAAAGCGTCGTTGATGGTCGAACCCATGATGATCTCCGCTTCGGGGTCAACGGCCATCCGAATATGATCCGCCGCCGCGTTCACGTCCTTCATGGTCATGCCGGAATCGCCCGAGAAGCTGATGAGGAGCGCTTTCGCCCCATGGATGGACGTTTCCAGCAAGGGGGAATTGATTGCTTTTTCGGCGGCGTCCATCACTTTATTTTTACCCGATGCTTTCCCCACACCCATATGGGCGATATGGCCGTTGCCGCGCATTACTGTTTCCACGTCGGCAAAGTCGAGGTTTATCAAACCATCGTCTAAAATCAACCCGCTGATGCCGCGTACACCTTGGTGTAAAACTTCGTCAGCCATACGGAAAGCGTCAACGATGGAGGTATCTTCATCAATAATTTCAAGCAAACGTTGATTGGGGATGACCACAAGTGTATCCACACTCTTACGCAATTCATCGATACCCGCGAGTGCGTTCCTCATGCGCGGTCCGCCTTCAAAAGTGAAGGGTTTCGTCACGACACCCACGGTCAATATCCCCAAATCGCGCGCAATCGCAGCGATAACCGGTGCGGCACCCGTACCCGTACCGCCGCCCATTCCCGCGGTAATAAACAGCAAATTCGTTCCCTCAATCGCGTTTGCCACTACATCACGTGTTTCTTCGGCGGCACGGCGCCCCATTTCGGGTTTGCCGCCCGCACCCAAGCCCCGGGTTAATTTCTCACCCAACTGGATACGCATCGCCGCTTTTGATTTCGTTAAAGCCATATTATCCGTATTGGCGGAAATAAACTCTATGTTCGCTACTTTTTCCTCGACCATACGATCGACTGCGTTGTTGCCGCCGCCGCCTACACCGATTACCCTTATTTTCGCTTTTACTTCGTGCATTATATCGATATCGATCATGTTATCCCCCATCAAAACTTGTACGAATCCGCGATTCAAATCGCTTGTCCGCGTTTTCATATTTTTGTAACACAAATTTAATAATAAAGCAAGTCTTTTACACAATAATCGAAAGAAAGTATTGGTCTGAAATTTCCCGTAAATCCACGGTGCCGCGATAAGATGCGACATTCGGCAGGCTTAACAGGATTTCCACCATCACCCGAACTTTTTCGTCCGCGTCCCGTGCATCACCGACGTTAAATTCGATGTTCGAAAACCGTAACCGTGTGTTATATATATCTGTTACGTCAATGTGTGTAACGGAATGGATTAGACTGTGGCGCTGCAACGATTGTGCGTACAACGTCACAATACCGAATGCCGCGCGGTTGGGAACGTTTAACCGTTCACCCAATTGAAAAGAAGAAAATTTTAGACCCGTCACCAGCGGCAACGGGTCGGTAAAAAACGTCCGCACTTCCAACACACGCCCGGTTTCATCAATGAATAAAAAACTCCCCGGCGTATGTTCCACGTATGCGATAAGCCGACGTTCGCGTATGGTTACAATTAAGCGACCCGGCAATTCGCGCTCAAACGAGACGTCGTCCACGTACAGGTTTTCCATAATACGGCGACGGGCGGCGGATGTGTTGATCAACAGGATATTATCCCCCGTCACCACATCCATACGGTCTTCAATTTCCATTCGATTGACCGCGGCGTTTCCGCTGATCACGATTTCGCGGACGGAAAAATAGGGCGATAATAAAAACATTACCGCCCCAAATACCAAAATGCATATTACTATTGTTACTTTAAATTTCATTTTTGCACGGTTGCCAGCCACGTTGCGAAACGGTCCGTGTGCAGGTTAGCCACCCATTCCTTGTATACTAAATAATATTTACCCTTGTATTTGAAGGATTCTTTCCAATATTTGATCTTGCCGTTAACGCTGCGTTGCGCGTCAAGGTTTGACCGCGTTTCGATTTCCTTAAAGATGGGGGTACGTATGCCGAAGGTTTTTAACGAATATTCCGGCGTGGTTAAACGTTTCGCTTCGGCGTTGGTTAATCCATCCTCTTGCGACAGGGTTAGGAATTGGCTTTTAACCCATTTACGCATCGAACCCTCGTCGATTACGACGGGTGGGGTTTCCCGCACGGGGGCTTCCTTTTTGGGTGCGGGTTTTTCCTTAGCTTGTTTGGGTTTGGTTGTGCGGGGCTTTTTAACCGGGGTCGGCTTGGGAGTCGGTTTTATTTTTTCCGGCACGGGTTTTTCCTCGGGTGTGACCGTATGCACGAAGGATGAACCCTCCGGTACGTTAAAAATGGAATTGTAACGGCTTGCGTCGGGCAGGACGAATTGAAGGCCCTGTACATCCTCAATTACTTCCCCTTTATCACCAACCGTTCCGCGCCACGCGATTTTGAGGCTGTTCTTCTCTGCCGCGTACAGTGACAACGGACTGCCCGTAAGCATAAAACGCATAAAATTGCTGAAACGCGAAAATCCGAAACGATTCACTTTGAAGCCGGGTACGTAATGATTAAGGTATGTCATAAATACGGAAATTTCCAAATCGGGCAGATCCTTGGTCGCATCCGTATGGAGGGCTTGCAACAGCTGCCGTACCACCATTAGGGAACCGGATGCGTCAGCCAAATCGCGCCATACGGGGATATTCGCGGCTATAATCGCTTCGGAATACTTGGTTTTCGGGAATTTGTTCGGTACCTTTGCCTGAGCGGGTACGGGAGGGGTTGGCATGGAAGGGGCGGGTGATTTTAACTCGATCTTCTTACGTTCATTTAACGTCGCGACCAATGTTTTATCTGTTTTTTCCAATCCGATGTACGTATCACAAGCGTTGCGGAATATCGTATTCGTTATTTTATCGAAGCCGATACCGATGACCCTTTTGCCGTGTTCATGCAACTTTTTGGCTAAAAATGCGTAAATGCCGTCTCCTGAAGCGATTACGTAATTCGTTATTTCGGGCCGCTTGGCGATCAGCTCGACCGCGTCTATGATCAGTGATACGTCCGCGGCGTTCTTTAATTTATCATACGGGTTCGTGTTGAAGATATGCATGGGTTCTATACCTACCTGCAATACCGAGCCGCGCAGGTTGCGGTGCATGGGAAGCGACCAATCGGCATAGGCACGTTGTACGGATACACCCGCCACTTCTTCCGTTGCCAGTACACGACGGTATATTTCATCCAAATGTAAGATTGTGTTTGCTTTGCCGGTAAACGGACCGATAAGGTTTTCGATGTCGTAAAAAATTGCTGTGTTTGGAACCATTTTTCGCACCTCATAATTTAGATTTTTCGTCATTATAGCATGTATCTACGGGATTACAACGTTTTTTTCGTTTATCATTGTGCTTTTATTCGATAATATGCGACCAGGCTTTGCGCAGCGTTTTCCATCAAAAAATCAATCCCTTTGGCGGATAACGCGTACATACCCTTCCCCGTTTTTTCGTACCATCCATAGAAATTTGTGCGCAGAATATTATATGTATCACTTTCGCATCCATGGACGCGGATCAGCGTCGGCGCGTTTAGGGGTGCGTGGACTTCAAGGATAGCGGCGATTTTTACGCATCGTTCCCGGTAAGCGGTGTTTACCCTTTCTTTTGTCGCGCCCCCTCGGGTGTCAACGGTACGGCCGGCGATTTCACGTTTGACCTGAGCGGTTTTCTTATTCTTTTTTGCGTCCTTACCCGAAGGGAACGAAACGATTTCCGCAAACCGGACGGGACCGTCCAATGCAACGGTGATTAAACCGATGTTTATTTTCTTCAAAATTTTCGAAAATTGCGTGAAATGCCTGTCACGCGTATTACGCGGACGAGGAACCGCCACAAAAACCCAGTCTGTGGCTGTTTGCCGCTCCACCGCTTGGAAAAGCAGCTTCAGGTTTGCGGTGAGCTTCATTTCGATGATCCATAAAGCCTCGTCCTTAACGGCCGCGATATCGCAACCCTTCACCTCGCCGCGCACGGTAAAGCCTTGCTCGGTCAGCAAACGACGGATCGGATCATACAAATCGGTTTCTTTATATGTATTTTTTTTCATAAAAGGATTATATCACATGATTTGCACCATTCACGCCGATAAAATATAATGGGACATATATTTTTGGCTTAGGCTGAAAGGGTTGGCGTAATGATGCTGCCCGTAATCACCCGTATCCTGACGGAATACGGGGATGATATATTTAAGAATATGCAACGCACCAATGCGATGCTCTTGGATTTGGCACCGGGCCGAAACAAGGAGCGTATCTTGGTGCGTAATTTTATTGAAGCGGACGGTTTTTCAACATTATCGGAAGCGGATAATTACGGCTTGGTTGAACAAAGACTGACGCAGCATTTGACGGAAATATTTTCATTGGAACGGAACGCGGCTCTTTGGGTGGTGCAGTTGTTCGCCGCCGCATTGGGCAAAATCCCCGAAAGTGAATGGCGGGAGGATTCCGAAGGTGCGGTTTCCTCCCATTCCGCGCCGTATCTGCACGGGCAGGTTTCGATGGGGAAAACACACGTCGCGGCGGTGAATGTCGATGGTATGGTTTTCGCCGGGGGTATGGACGACGCATACCAATGCAATGTCACGGGGTGGCACAATGTGGTGGCCGTAGCCGCAGGGGATTCGCATACATTGGGTCTCCAAGCCGACGGTAAGGTATTGGCTGCCGGTTCGAACGCGTACGACCAATGTGATGTGGTGCACCTTTCGGGGGTTAAGGGTGTTTACGCCTTCGGGCACGACAGCGTTTTCGTATTCGCCGACGGTACGGCGGCGAGTGTGGGACGTTCGAAGTGGGACCTGTCGGAATTTCATAACATCGCTTCGATCGCGCAATACCCCGAAGGGGTGATCGGGATACGGGAAGACGGTACGCTTGCGCTGGCTTGTTACGCGGGGGAAGAGGATATGCAACGCGAACGAGAGTGGCTGCTGTCGCAAACCGATGTTGTGCAAGTGATCTCTACCTATATAAACGGAAGCATCGCGTTAAAAAATGACGGACGCCTGTATAAAAGCGGCGAACCGGATAATTATTTTGCCCAATGGCGCGATGTCGTTTCGATCGCCAACGTGGCGGACGGGTTCGCCATCCTATGTGATGACGGGACCGTACGGATCCTTTCATACGACCGCGCAAAGCCGCGTATTTCCTCCTACGCCGACAACTGGCAAAACATCAAAGCCATTTACGGCGGATATCGCCGCCTGATCGCCCTTTCCCATGATTCGCGCTTGTTGACCGCAAGCACAAATCTGGGGTGGTTGTGGAAAAACAAAGCCATGAACATCGACTATATTACCGATTGGTACCCCGTGAGCGCGTATTATGGATAATCGCATCTTGGACGCGCTCTCCGCCATACGCGATACTTTTGGCGACGCGGTGTATTACAACGCCACGACATCGCGTAATCTGCTGGCTGACCTCGCACCCGATTTGCAAAAGGAACGCATACAGATCACGCACTTCCTTGAGATGGGCGGCTTCTTTCCGCTTAAATACGCGGACAAGGAATACGATGTGGTACGGTCCCGTTTGATCGAGCAATTCGTCGTTACCTTTTCGGTGCATCGGAACATTGCCGAATGGGTAATCGATATTTTCGGCAAATTACTCGGTTTCGGTTCGGACGCGGACGGAGCCGTTTACGCACCGCCGAAGGAACCGACGGGCAAACCGCTAATCGGGGATAAATTACCGAAAAAGAAAAAACAACCCACGGCGGAAGTTGCGGTGAAGGAACCCCGCCCAATGGGCGTTGCAATCCCCGCAAGCGCCACAAAGCAATCAAACCCCGCGGAGCGTTTCTCCGCCGATTATCATACGGTCGCCATCACCCGCGACGGTTTCGTCAAAGCCGTCGGCTTAAACGAAGACGGCCAATGCAATACGATTACGTATGATTGGCGCGATATGGCTGCGGTTTCGGCAGGGGCGTTTTTTACCGTAGGGTTGCGGGCGGACGGTACGGTTATCGGTACGGGGCGCAACGACTTCGGCCAGCGGGATTTTCTCGGCTGGCGTGAGGTGGTCGCCGTTTCCGCGGGCGTACGCCATACGGTAGCCTTACGGGCGGACGGCACATGTCTGTCCGCCGGGCAAAACAAACACGGGGAATGCAACGTACGCCATTGGCGTAATATCGTGAAGGTAATTGCGGGCAACGCCTGCACGTTCGGGATAAAAAAGGACGGGCGCGTGCTCGTCAGCGGACAGAACGATACAGGTGACTTGCAAGTTTCACACCTTAACGGCGTGGCGGATATCGCGTACGGCGGGCCGGGGCGCGTCATCGCGTTATTATCCGACGGCCGCATCGCCCGCGTGGGGCAGGAAAACCACATGCGACGCAACTTTACGCTGTACAAGAACGTAAAACAAATCTCCGCCGCGCCGGACTATTTCGCGGGGTTGATGGAAAACGGTACGGTCAAATTGCTGGCGTATTTTTGGACGGATTGCGGTACGGAAGCCGCGACCGCCGATTGGAAGGGTATCACCGCAATCGCGGCGGGGCGTTACCATATCCTGGGCCGTAAAAAAACCCGATTGATCGGAGCGATGCTCCACCCTGATATATCGAAGGATAAAGGCCAATTAAACGTGACCCGATGGGAAATGTAAAAGAAAGAAGGTCAAGGTATGTTATATGCGTTAAAGGACGGCGTTAAATTATTATCAAAGCACCGCATGACCTACACGGTAAAGCGGTTTATCGCCTCGGGCGGGCAGGGAGAGGTGTATGAGGTCGAAGACAAGAACGGCCGCGCTTACGCCCTAAAGTGGTATTACCCCCATGCGGCGACGCCTTACCAGCAAAAACTCATCGAAAGGTTGATCGAACGCGGCGCGCCCGATTCACGCTTTTTGTGGCCGTTGGATATCATTTTCAAGGATAACCTGTTCGGTTACGTTATGCGGTTACGCACGCCCATGTACAAGAGTATCGTGGACTTGATGAAGCGCCGCGCCGAACCTACCTTCAGCGCATTGTGCATGGCGGGGATTAATTTGGCGGACGGTTACCAAAGCCTGCATTCGCAGGGGTTGTGTTACCGTGATATTTCCTTCGGCAACCTCTTCTTTAATCCCGCCGACGGCGACGTGCTGATCTGCGACAACGACAACGTGACCGTCAACGCCGACATCGAAAGCGGCACGTACGGCACACCCCGCTTTATCGCACCGGAAATCATCGCGATTAAAAAATCACCGTCCACGGAAACGGATTTATACTCCATGGCGGTGCTTTTGTTTTATATGTTTATGCTGCACCATCCGCTGGAAGGCGCGATCGAAGCCAACATCAAGTGCTTCGACGCCAAAGCCATGGAAAAAATCTACGGGCATGACCCCGTCTTTATCTACGACCCGCACAACCAATCCAACCGCCCCATCCCAGGCTATCAGGACAACGCGATCATCTTCTGGCACATGTACCCGCCGTATCTGCGCGATATGTTCACCAAGGCGTTCACCGACGGCTTACGCAACGGCAACGCCCGCATCGTGGAGAAGGAATGGAAGGACGCGTTCGTAAAGCTGCGCAACTCCATCCTGTACTGCCATACCTGCGGCGCGGAAAATTTTTATAACAAAAAACCGGTATGCTGGAAATGCAAGGCATCTATCACACCCCCGCCCCGTTTGGAAATGGGCAAGCAACTCATCATGCTTAACCATAACTCAACGGTTTACGGGCATCACCTCCATGAAAACTTCGATTTTAACACCGTCATCGGTAAAGTCACCCAACACCCGCAACAACCGGGGCGTTGGGGGCTTGCCAACCACGGCAAGGACAGCTGGACCTATACGAAAAAGAACGGAAACACGGCAATCATCGAGCCGGGCAAGACCGCGCCGCTGGCCGCGGGTGCGAAGATTAACTTCGGTCCGGCGGAAGGGTTGATTGAATAGGAAGTAAGGATTTAAAAAACGGAATGCGGAATAAAGTGATTAAGGGGGCTGTGATTATGAAGCGTTTAACATTTTTGATTTTGTTGGCATCCCTACTATTGATAACCTCCTGCGGGAGTGACGCGGGGGAGGAAAATAAGCCGCTCGGCCCCGTGCTTCCCCGAAACGGCGGGGCATACGACAGTTGGTCTGCGCACCCTGACGGCGCACCGCGTACACCCTTGGTAAGGGACGAGCTGCGGGGCATCACCATCCATTGGGGTTATAACACGACATTCCACGATAATTCCCAAATAAGTTCTGTCCTCGATTTTGAACGGCGCACGCAAGGCCGCGGACCGTCGCGCTACCACGAAATACCGATCGTTTCCGCTTTTAATGCTATGTTTTCCATACAATTGCAAGGTGTGTTTGTGCCTAATATCAATAACATGCCCGACCCCCCGCCGGACATCTTTTTAGCCAATCCCTTCCAAGCGGAAACATTTGGGCTTACCCGTACCATCCCCGAAAGCATGATACGCCGCTACGCGCCCAACTACGCCGCTCTGTTGGATTTGCATAACGGGTGGGGTGTAAGCCGCGCGGAAAACGGGGAACAGCTCGCGCTCAACACCTTCGAATCCCACCTCCTTGATTTGGAGATATTTTCCGTATACCGTTTGGAATGGCTGGAAATGCTGGACATCGGCCTGCCGGGTACGGGCGTCGTCACGCAAGTGGCCGAAGGGGTATATTTCACCCCCGAATCGTATACCTACATGGATTTCCTCAATATTATGGAATGGTTTACCTTCGAAGCGCACAACCCGAACGAAAGCAGGACAACGATAGCAAACGAGGAGCTTATCGCGGAAGCCCGCAAAAGGACTTGGGGCATGGAAGTGAACTTCAACGGGGATATGTTCCGTGCGATTTCGCCTATCTTGGGGATGCACGGCGCCAACACGAGCATTATGGAGGAGGACGGGAAAGCTGTGCCCTTCTACGCGTCCCGTGCTTACAAGGACACGCTGCTGCTCATAGAGGAGCTGGCCGCGCACGATGCCATACTCGTTTACAGCGGCCCCCCGCGGGATAACCACGTTAACTTTACGTGCGCCGTTTTCCGTGTGGGTTGGGCCCCCGTACACATACGGGATTTATCCCGTGTCATCAGCCAAGCGCAATTTAATGACCCGGCCAGAAGGTTCCTGATTACCCCGCCGGAGCACGGCATCAACGGCCATCGCGGCGCAGGGTCGGAAAGATCCGGCAACGCTTTTAACGCGAACGGCACGGCTTGGGTTATCGGCGCGGACGTGGACGACGACACCCTGTCGCGTATATTAAATATTTTCGACGCTCTGTCCTTCGACCCCGAAGCGTACGTGTTGGCCAATTACGGTCTTTACAGGGAATCACCTTACTATAACCGCGCAAGGAGCTCGGAGTGGGGATACAACCACGGCGGCGGTGAAATGATTATGGGCCATTCGCGTATCGTATGGGACGGCGTACCCTTGCAATCCTCCTTTACCGTCCGCCGTCCGCTCGCTTTTCAATTATTTTTCCGCGAGGGCGTATTCGCCACCGGTATACACGACGGTAATACCCTTCCGCGCGATTTGACAACCGGATTCGGGCTCGTCGCCGACTTTGCCCAAAGCGACGCGGGCGTTCGGCTCAACCTCCTGCCCACCCGTGCGGACACCGACGGTATCTTCACAACGGAAAGGGCAAGGCTGGATAACCTGCATCGGAGGGGGTTGCTCGGGGGTTGGAGCAGTATCACAATGTCCCGCGGCGTGGTGCCGCAATATCTGATGAACGTGATGTTCGGATGGCCCGTGGAAAGGACGTGGAACGACTACCTCGATGCGCTTCATTACCGCGGTTTACAGGCATACATCGATTTGTTTTCACAATTCCCTACAAGGTAACCCAATAAAAACCATATAAGGAGAATGAATGATGAGCGAAAGAAACCTACCCGGAGGCGAAATGTCCTCCCGCAAGCTGGACTTTTTTTGGATAGCCGACTGCTCGGGCAGTATGGACGGGGAAAAGATCCAAACCCTTAATTATGCCATACGGCAAACCATCCCCGACATGCGTAAGGAAGCCGACGCTAACCCCAATGCCGACATTTTGGTACGGGCGGTCAAGTTTTCCGACGGCGCGGCTTGGCATGTGGCGGGCGCGACCCCCATCGAGCAGTTTAATTGGACGGACCTCTCCGCGGGCGGTGTGACCGCCATGGGTATGGCGCTCGAACTGGTGGCAGGCGAATTACGCCAGCTTCCCGCGGATACGAAACGCTTACCGCCCGTGCTGGTGCTTTTGACCGACGGGCAGCCGACGGATGATTTTAAGGGTGGACTGGACGCGTTGATGTCCACGCCGTGGGGTAAAAAAGCCGTACGTATTGCCATCGCCATCGGTAAGGACGCCGACACAACCGTATTGGAACAATTCACCGGCAATAACGAACTCGTGCTGGAAGCGAAGAACCCGCAGTTGCTCGTCAAGTTCATCAAATGGGCCTCGACCGTCGTAAAGAACGTTTCCGCACCCATGGCGGGGGCCGACCCCGTGGATACAAGCGCCATCCCGGTAGTGACGACGGACGACGATGAAATCTGGTAGTACCGACTCCGCGAAATGGATTTCCGCAGGCGCGGTGGTGCAGGGCGCGACGCATATCAGGCAAAATAAAATTTGCCAAGACGCGTTATACGTACACAAGGGCGAAGATAAACCCTTCGCCCTTGTTTGCGTGGCGGACGGGCACGGATCGGACCGTTGCCCCTTCAGCGATGAGGGGGCGGACGCCGCCGTTCGCGTTACGGCGGAAATCCTTTCGGAAATATTGGAAAGCGGCGACCCCAAGGGAACGCTTACCGCGCAAAAGGACATCCGTTTACCGAAGCTAATCGAAAAGGAATGGAAGAACGCGATAAAGAGAATCCATGAAGGGAAAGCAAACGACGGGATTCATTCCGAAAAGGCACAACCCGGCGGAATACAACCCGACGAAGTACATTCCGACGGGGTACATCCCGACGCAGCAAATTCCGACGATGCGGACGATTCCGACACGCCCGACCCCGCGCCGCCACTCCCGCCTTTTTCGTATGAATTATACGGTTCGACCCTTCTCGCGCTTGCCGCCGCGCCCGATTATGTTTTCGCGTTGCAACTCGGGGACGGCGACGCCGTTGCCATCAATCCCGACGGCAACGCCCGATGGCTGCTGCCCCCTTCCGACCATGCGGGCAACGAAACGGAATCCCTGTGTATGGACGATTCGTGGAAGTATATCCGTACACAGTTAATTCCCCTCGACGGAAGCGCACCCGACAACGAGCCGACGATGCTGCTGATTTCCACCGACGGCTACGCCAACAGCTTCGTGACGGGCGCGGGCTTTTTAAAAGCGGGCGCGGACATATACCGCTTGTGGCGCGAAAACGGGTGCGGATATATCGAGGAGAATCTTTCCGGCTGGCTGACCCACACCAGCGCAAACGGCAGCGGGGACGACATCGCCGCGGCGATTATCGCGAAGGATATACGTTAATGAAAAAAAGAGCGTTTCTTTTTTTTATCCTTTTCCTATTATCCGCTTGCGGGCGAAGGAGCGGCGGTGATTCATCCTCCCTTTTACCGCAGAGTCCCGTCCTGCCTGCCGATTTTAGGGAACAGGCAACCGATTTACCCGAGCCGATTCAATTACCCGAACGTACGCCCGTTCCGCCCAAGACCGAACCCGCACCCATCCCCACACCCGCGCTTCCCGTCCCCATGCCGGAGGGTAAGCCGTCCCTTTCCTACTATTTTATAGTACCCGCCATTTATGCCGAAGCGTCTCCTTTTTCCGACGGTATCGCACGCGTACTGACGTACGGCGATGAACAGGCTTTCATCGATAAAAGCGGTAATGTCATACATGTTTTACCGGACGAAATGGACGCGGATGAATATATTTTTATAATGCCGTTCTCCGAGGGATATGCGCGTGTGTTGTATTTACCCGACGGGACGCGGGATGAAATGCGTTGGGGCATCATCGATATCGACGGCAACGAAATTATCGAGCCGAAGTACGACTTTGTCGGGGAGGTTTCCGACGGCGTCGTCCCCGT
>Ga0123353_10000445_pt1 | contig 51382 bp, 37 predicted proteins | sample TergutLab28metaG_3_FD_92763 | JGI IMG/M metagenome (GOLD analysis project Ga0123353, IMG submission 92763) | Labiotermes labralis P3 segment gut microbial communities from Petit-Saut dam, French Guiana - Lab288 P3 | ecosystem: Host-associated > Arthropoda: Insects > Digestive system > Gut ... | reverse complement strand
TGTGGCGAGGGCATCTTGCCCTCGCGGACTGTTCCACACGGCTGATCTCATGCAAAAACCAAGGCGTTTCACCGCCGGACGCGGGCGCTCGCGCCCGCGAGACACGCGGGCAAGATGCCCGCGTCACGAGAATGCGATGGCCCGCGACACGTTTTGAAGGCTTGCGTTTTTGAAAAAATCCTGGAAGATGGGCGTACACTTTTGGAATGGGAGTCTTCCATGCGGCTGAATCGTCATGAGTATCGGAGCAAGGTGTTGGGCTGCTGGCTGGGCAAGAATATCGGCGGGACCGTCGGCGCGCCGTTTGAATGGAAGCGGCAGGTGAACGACATTTCGTTTTACGTGCAGGGCGACCTCAACGGCAGGCCGCTGCCCAACGACGATCTGGACATCCAGTTGCTCTGGCTGTGCGCGATGGAAGAGAAAGGCCTGGACGTGACCTCGCAACGGCTGGCGGATTACTGGTGCCGGTTCGTCACGCCGCACTGGGCCGAGTACGGCAACGCGAAGGTCGCCATGAGGCATGGGCTGCTGCCGCCGCTGTCGGGCAGCGTCAACAACGCGTTCAAACACAGTTGCGGCGCGTACATCCGCAGCGAGATCTGGGCCTGCATCGCGCCGGGACTGCCCCAGGTAGCCGCCAGTTACGCCGTCCGCGACGCCGCGCTGGATCACGGCGACGGCGAGGGCACACACGCGGAGGTGTTCATGGCCGCGTTGGAAAGCGCCGCCTTTGTCGTCTCGGACCTCCGCGCGTTGATCGACATCGCGTTGACGTACGTGCCGGCTGACAGCGGCGTGGCGGCGGCCGTGCGGACCACACTGGCGTGCCACGACGCGGGCAAAAGCTGGCTGGAGACGCGCGACGACATTCTGCGGCACCACCGAGGCCGGCTGGCGGACTTCTGGCCGGTCAGCGATCGTGACCGGGCGCTGGGGTTCGACACCGGCGTGTTCGGCTACGACGTGCCGTCCAATATCGCGCTGACGCTGGTGGGGCTGCTCTGGGGCGGCGAGGATTTCGGCCAGGTCATGTGCATCGCCGTCAACTGCGGCGAGGACACCGACTGCACCGCCGCCACGGCCGGGTCGATCTGGGGCATCATCCACGGCGCCGAGGCCGTGCCGCAGAAATGGATCGACCCCATCGGCCGGGGAATCGCGACGATCGTGCTGAATCTCGGCGAGCTGTGGCACCTGCCCAAAACCGTCGACGAACTGACCGACCGCACGCAACGGCTTGCCCGGCAGATGCTGATCCGGCACCACGCCGAACACCTCCACAGCGACGAACCGACCGACCTGGGCGATCTCGACCCCGCCGCCCTGCGCTGCCGCGACCTCGACGCCCTGACGACGCCCACGCGCGGGCCGCTCTTTACGTTCGACTTCTTCTCGGTCCAGGTCCTCTACGGCGAAGGAGGCCCCGCCATCCGCGACGGCCAAACCAAAGACCTCACCGTCACCATCCAGAACCTCTGGTGGGTCCAGACCATCCTGAACCTCCGCTGGTACCTGCCCGACACCCTGCACGTCGCGCCGGCCCGGCAAGGCACGCTGAGCTTCGTCGCCAACGAATCCGCCCCGAAAATCGTCACGTTCCAACTCACCGCCGGCGAACTGCGAGAAGGCGTCACCCGCGCCGTCCTGGAAATCACCGCCGACAGCCGACCCACCGTCATGCTCGTGCCCGTCATGTTCACCAATGGCAACTTCGCGACAAGCGACCCGTGATTGAAGAAGCAACTCTCTATACACTACTCATGGATGTCGCCACGGGCATGGTCCAGTCGGTCGCCGCGACGCAGAAGGGGTCGGTCGTCTTGGAGGCCGGCGACAAACCAGATGTCACGTTGACGTTTGACGCCAGGATCGACATCACCATCAAGAAGGGCGCGTACGAAGCGCCGAAGGCGAAATAGGACGCGAGCATGTTGCCATTTGCAAACATTACGATTATCGGCGTCGGGTTGCTGGGCGGGTCGCTTGGGTTGGCGGTGAAAGCCCGGGATTCGGCGGTGCGTGTGGTTGGGGTGGGTCGGCGGCGGGAGAGTTTGGCCGCTGCCTTGGCGCGAGGGGCGATTGACGAGGCGAGTCTGGACGCTGCCGAGGCGGTGGCAGCGGCAGAGTTGGTTGTGTTGGCGACGCCGGTTGGGGCGTTCCAGGGCCATCTGCGGACGGTGGCGGCGGCGTTGAAGCCGGGCGCGGTCGTCACGGACGTCGGCTCGACGAAGTCGCAGGTTGTGCGGTGCGCCCAGCGGCTGCTCGCGAGGCGGCGGAGCGACGGCATCGCGTTTGTCGGAAGCCATCCGATGGCCGGCAGCGACCGCCGAGGCCCCGAGTCCGCCCGCGAGGACCTGTTCACCGGCGCGACCTGCATCCTCACGCCAACCGCGGCCTGCCGGGGCGACGCCGTCGAGGCCGTCGACGCCTTCTGGCAGGCGCTGGCCATGCGAACCGTCCGCATGACTCCCGCGGCGCACGACCGGGCCGTCGCGAGAATCTCCCACCTGCCGCACGCGCTGGCCACCCTGCTGATGACCGTGCCCGGCGACGACGACCTCCGCGTCGCCGCCAGCGGATTCCGCGACATGACCCGCCTCGCCGGCAGCGACCCGGAAATGTGGCGCGACATCTTCGCCACCAACCGCAAAGAAATCCTCGCCGCCCTGCGACGCTTCCAAGGCCGACTCGACGGACTGGTTCAGCTGCTGGAAGCGGGCGATGACGTGGGCATCGAACGGTTGCTCGCGAAATCCCGCGCGCGACGACATGAAAAATTTCCCGGCGGAAAACAATAGACAGGCCTCCCCGGCCTCGCGTGGAAGTGCCGGCACACAGCCGCGAAGCGGCGTCGTTTTAGCCCATGGTGAGCGGTACTCCGCGAACCATGGGGAAGGTTGCCCCAACCATTCAAGCCCCGCAGGGGCGTCGTATCGCAAACGTTGGCCGCCGGGTACCGTACGACGCCCCTTTGGGGCTTGTTGGCGAGGGATCAACCAACCCCGGGTTCGCGGAGTACCGCTCACCCGGGGCTAAAAACGACGCCGCTTCGCGGCTGTGTGCCGGCTGTTCAACGCGAGACCGGGGAGGCCAATCGGCGCGCACTCGACACCGAGACCACCCTGCCAGAAATTTAGGGCACACTCCCCCCTACTCCAACGGTTTCAGCACAACGCCCGTCGTGAGTTTCGGATAAAAATACGTGCTTTTGTGCGGCATGTTGGCGCCGGCGAGGGCGATTTCTTCGACGGCCGGCAGCGGCGTGGACTGGAGACACACGCCAAACATGCCGCCGCCCTGTGTTCCTTCGCCTTTGCACGCGGCAAGCACGGTGGCGGCGTCGGGGGTGTAGTCGATGGCCGTGTCGGCGGTCCGCCAGGGCGCGAGGTCGCGGTCGAGCAGGAGCGTGTGCAGGATGGCCACATTCAGCGACCGCCAGGCGGGCAGTTGATCGGGCGCCGCGTCGGCCATCGACCTGGCGTCCCGCAGCGTGGCGATCCAGCAGGAATTCTCCGCCACGTCTTCCGGGCCGAGGACGGCCATCGCGCTGGGGCCGTGGGGGCGGAGGCTGGCGTCGATGTCCCGCGTGTCGAGTGAGTCCAGGCGGGCGCGTTTCCACGCGAATTCCGGGGCGGCGGCGATGAGTTTGCACACGTCGAATCCCTCGGCCAGCCCGCTGACGACGCGGTGCGTCGGCAGAATGATCATGCCCGGGTCGTCGCGATGGACCAGCGCGAAGAGCACGAAATTGGCTTCGTGATCGTCGTCGATTTTCCCCGCGGCGCGAAGCTGGTCGCGGTAGTTCAGGGCGGTCGTGTATCGGTGATGCCCGTCGGCGATGAAGACGGGCGTTTTCGTCAGCGCCAGCCGGATGCGATCGATCGCGGCGGGATCATCCACGACCCAGAGCGTTTCGTCGATGGCCGAGTACTGCCCCGGCGCGTCGAGGCGGGCGTGGAAATCCGCGGGCCGTTGCGAAATCTCCGCCAGCATCGCCGGCACCGCGCCGTCGTCGTTGTAAAAACCGAAAATCGGCGACAACTGCATCCGTGTGTACTCGGTGAGTTTGAGCCGGTCGGCCTTCGGCCCCGCGAACGTGTGCTCGTGCGGAATCACGTCCTGCCCCAGCGGCGTCGCGCGAACGCCGCACAGCAGCGACACCCGGCGAAACCGCCTCGCGCCAAGCTCGAACTCCTGCTGGTAGACATACAACGCGGGCTTGTCCTGACGCAGCACGCCGCCGGCCTGCCACTGCGAAAGCCGCTCCGCCGCGGCGCGATACGCCTCGTCGGGCCCAACCTCCTTGGGCGGCACGTGCGGCAAATCCACCGCCACGATGTTGTACTCACTGCCCGCCAGCAGCGACTGCTTGTTCGCGGCCGTCAACACGTCGTAGGGCGGCGCCAGCCGCACGCCCATCTCCCGCGTTCCCGCATATCGCCAACCGCAAAACGGCTTGATGTCCATGGGTTGCTCCCGTGTGTTCGATCAATACGCGCACTGTTCGCGGAAAACCTCGACGGCGTAGAGATAGTCCTGGTAGTCGACGTTGGTGGAAATCGAATGGTCGCTGGCGAAGACGAAGCTGGCGCCGGCGTCCTTCATGCCCTGGATGAGTTTCGTCACTTCGCGGCGGATAAGGCCGCGGTCGTGGGTTTCGAGGATGCGCTCGTCCAGCCCGCCGATGAGGGTGAGCTTGTCGGCGTATTTACGGGCGATTCGCAGCGGGTCGTTGCCGGCTTTGACTTCCATCGGGTGCACCGCGTCGAAGCCGACGTCGACGATCATGTCCAGCACCGGCTCGACCAGGCCGCAGGTGTGCAGCGTCACCGGCAGGTCGTACGAATGATAAAACTCCACCATCTCGCGGAAATACGGGAAAATCATTTCGGCGAACATGGCCGGCGAGCAGAAAATGTTGTCGCGATAGCCCATGTCCTCGTACATCCACGCGCCGTCGGGCTTGCCGGCCTCCTCGAGCAGCACGCACATGTGCGTTTTGAAAAAGTCGGTGTGGACGCGGTTGTAGTCGTGGATCCATTCCTTGTCCAGGGCCATGGATTCGTACAGACAGATGTCGCCGAGGCTTTGCCGCATGTTTTCCCAAATGAACAGATGGCCGTAGCTGGTCCACAGGCCCTGCTCGCGACGTGTGGTAAGGTTGGCTTTGGTGCCCTCGACGTCAAGCCGGCCGCGGTCGAGTTCCAGCACGTGCGGGCGGTAATCGCGATCCCAGATCTCGCGGCTGGTCATGCGGAAATCCACATGCTCGGGCGTTCCGGATTTGTTTTTCCACCACTTCAACGACGCCCCCGCGCCGTTGCGGACCACCTTCCACTCGTCGGTCTCCTCGACGATCTCGCTGAATCCCTTGAGCGGCAGCAGGTCGAACCACCCGCCCACGCCGACCAGATCATGGCCGAAGTGCGTGGCGATGTCGACGATCTTGCCGTCGTCGTTGAGGGGATAGCCCTGCGTAATCCACTTCTCTATCGTATCGCCCCAGATGTTTTCCATGATACCCATGCGGGGCGCCGGTTTCCGACGCATCAACGCGTCCACGATCTCGCGGGAGGTTTCCATAGTGTGTCCTTTTCAATGACTCGACGGCGGAATCGTACCATAAATTCACGGGAATCAAAGAGGCACGTCACTGCTTCTGGCATTCCACCGCCGTTTTCACTATCATGCAACCACCGAAAACGGGCGGTTTCCCGTGTCGGAACGAATGGAATGTTTGGAACGATGGGTATGAAAGGGTTCGCATGCGTGTTGCATTGATTGGGCCGTCGCAGTCGGGTAAGAGTTCCCTCTTCGCCGCCGTCGCGGCCGCGGGAGGGTCGAACGTGGACCTCTCCAGGCCGGACCAGCCCCACCTGGCCGTCGTCAAGGTGCCCGACGGCCGGCTCGACGTGCTGGCAAAAATGTATAACCCGAAAAAATATACGCCCGCCGAAATCGAGTTCGTCGACCTGCCCGGTTTCGATCTCGCCGACGAAGCCGGCCGAAAACGGGCCAAAGACCACTGGCCCGCCATGCGAAACGCCGACATGCTCGTCCTCGTCCTGCGGGCGTTCGATAACCCCTCCGTGGCCGCCTATCGCGACCGCATTGATCCAAAAAATGACCTCGACGAACTCCTGAGCGAATTTTTGTTCGCCGATCTCGAACAGGTCTCCACCCGCGTCGAAAAACTCGAAGCGGCCATCAAAAGACCCTCGCCCAAACGCGACGAACAGGTACGGGAGTTGGAATTGATGTCGCGGCTCAAGGACGCGTTGGAGAACGAAAAGCCCATCGCCCAGGCCGTCAAAAACGACGCCGAAGCCAAACTGCTCAAGAGTTTCGCGTTTTTGACGGAGAAGCCCGCGCTGGTCGTGATGAATTATGGCGAGGGTGAGTTGGACGCGGCGTCGGCGGTGGCGACGCTGGGCGCGTTGCCCGCGATGGGGCTGTCGGCCCGGATCGAGGAGGAGATCGCGCAGTTGCCCGCGGAGGACCGCGGGGCTTTCCTGGCCGATCTGGGCATTACGTCGTCGGCGCGGGATCGGCTGATCCAGGCCTGCTATCGGCAGATGAACCTGGTGAGTTTTCTGACGGTGGGCGAGGACGAGGTGCGGGCCTGGACGATCGTCGCGGGCACCGACGCGGTGACGGCGGCGGCGGAGATCCACTCCGACATCGCCCGCGGCTTCATTCGGGCCGAGACGGTCCGCTTCGACGACCTGCACGCCCTCGGCGACATGAAGGCCGTCAAGGCCGCCGGCAAAACGCGGCTGGAAGGCAAAACCTACATCGTCCAGGACGGCGACATCATCAACTTCCGATTCGCGGTGTAAAACGTGACACGGGCGTCCCACCCGCGTTTGACTACACCATGCGGATGACGCGAAAAAGAATGAAGGGAACGCATAAGGAAAACAGGTAGCGCCCTCGCGGGTCGTCGCGGCAGCACCCGAGGGTTTAATCTGCACTGTGAATATTGTTCACTGATGAGAAAAATCAAGTGATTTTCGAGGCGATAGCATCGTTGCATGGGAACGAGCAGAGCAGCCTTCCCGGTCTCACGTGGAGGGGCCGGCAGACAGCCCCGGAAGGGGCGTCTTGGGTAGCCCAGGGTGAGCGGTACTCCGCGAACCCTGGGAAATGGAGCTTTTCTCCTCTCCTCACCGTGCCTGACGCCACTGGCCGAGGTCACGCACGCGGGCCTGTACGGCTTCGAACGACGACACAGGGGAACGTGTGTGTTGCTCGATGCCGCCTTCACACGATGGTGTGGCCTCGGCCAGTGGCGTCAGGCACGGTAAAAGAGTTCTTGAACATGTGGTCCCAGGGTTCGCGGAGTACCGCTCACCCTGGGCTACCCAAAACGCCCCGTTGGGGCTGTGGGCCGCCGCTTCCACGCGAGGCCGGAAGGCCAATCCGTTCTTTTCCGCGTAATATGGCCACAGTGTCTGATGGTAAAATTTTCAGTATTTCACAGGCTAGAGCATGGACATGACAAACACAACTTCACAGATACGTATTGAACGAGATTCCATGGGCGAAATGTCGGTACCGGCGGACGCGTTGTATGGGGCGCAGACGGCGCGGGCGGTGGAGAATTTTCCGGTATCCGGGCGGCGGATGCCGCGGGAGTTTCTCGCGGCCATCGGGTTGGTCAAGTTTGCCTGTGCGGCGGCGAATCGGGCGGCGGGGCGGTTGTCGCCGGCGGAGGCGGACGCGGTGATGGCGGCGGCGCAAGAAGTTGTTGACGGGGTTCATGACGAGCAGTTTCCCGTGGATGTATTTCAGACCGGCAGTGCCACCAGCACGAACATGAACGCCAACGAGGTGATCGCGGCACGGGCGGCGGCGTTGATGGCGGCCGGCGGCTGCGCCGGCGGTGATGGGGCGGGTAGCGGCGCGGGTGGTGGGTCGGCCGGTCTTGGTAAAAAATTGCATCCCAACGATCACGTCAACATGGGGCAGTCGTCGAATGACGTGATTCCGACGGCGATGAACGTGTCGGCGGCGGTGGCGATTCACGGGCGGTTGCTGCCGGCGGTGGAGTCGTTGCGGGCGGCGCTGGCGGACAAGGCTGTCGAGTTCGATTCCGTCGTGAAGATCGGGCGGACGCATTTGATGGATGCCGTGCCGGTCCGGCTGGGGCAGGAATTCAGCGGATACGCGGCGCAGTTGGCGTACGCGGCGGAGTTGTTGCGTCGGGCGGTGGCGGATTTGTGCGAACTGCCGCTGGGCGGCACCGCCGTGGGGACGGGGCTGAACGCGCCGGCGGGTTTCGCCGCCGCCGCGTGCGCGGAGATCGCCCGGCGGACGGGGTTGCCCTTCCGCGAGGCGGCGAATCATTTTGCCGAGCAGGCCGCCCGCGACCGCGTGCTGTCGGCCTCGGCGGCGGTGCGGAACCTAGCCGTCGCGATGGGAAAAATCGCGTCGGACATCCGCCTGCTGGCCAGCGGCCCCCGATGCGGGCTTGGCGAACTGGTCCTGCCCGCGACACAGCCGGGCAGCAGCATCATGCCCGGCAAGGTCAATCCCGTGATCTGCGAAAGCGTGATCCAAGTCGCCTGCCAGGTCGTCGGGCACGACGCGGCCATCACGGCAGGCTGCACCGGCGGAGTGGGCGGCCTGCTCGAACTCAACGTGGCCATGCCCATGATCGCCGACAACCTGCTCTCTGCCATCGGCCTGCTGACCGCCGTCGCCGGCGTGTTCGAACGCAAGGCCATCCGAGGCCTGCAAGCCAACGTCGAACGCTGCGAACAACTGGTCGAACAAAGCCTCGCCATGGTCACCGTCCTCGCCCCACGCATCGGCTACGACGACGCCGCCGACCTGGCCAAACAGGCTGCCCAGAGCGGCAAAACCATCCGCGAACTCCTTCACGAAAAAAATCTACTGCCACCGTCGGACATCGAAAACCTCCTCGACGTCCGCACGCAAACCGGTCGGTAACAAACGTTACCGCTTTTCTCCGATTTCAACCAATTTTATATAGTGAGAGATATTTTCTGTCTTCGGACGCAACCAGAACGGAGCACTGCAGCAACTGCAATGCCAGCGTTGCTCCCCCTCGAAATTGTACCGGATGCTTTTTTTGCACGTCCCGTTCGTACGGGCACCGCAGCCGCGGTCGGAATACCGGAACATGTCGGCGATTTCTTTTGGCGTACCGTTGTTCTTATAGACATCGATACATTTTTCCGCGTTGCGGATGCGTAACATCAAACGTAAATCGCCCATCCAATCTATAATTCGGAATAAATACGGACCTTTGCGTTTTATCACCGACTCGTTGTCGTAATAACAAATCCCTGGCCCTTCGTTCCAGCCTCCATGTGCATGAAAATAACCTATTTTACGCATGGCCTGGTGGAAATTGTGGATAAACGCACATTCCTCTTTTGTGCGTGTTTTGTCATAAACAGCATAAAAACAGTCGTTGTAGCTGTTTTTTCTCAACCCCTCGGCAAGCAGCCGAAAGCTCCAACGATGGAACATATTCTCCGCGTCAACGTTGGCGGCTTTGCGGGCAACCTCCGCCATGACCACGATGTCATTGGGATTGTCCGGGAACTTGATAGTAAATTCCGTGGTTTTCGGAGTTATTTTGTCATTGGCCAGCCCCGAAAAGACAAAGCCATAATCTTTCAGCGCGTTGAACAGCACATGAATATTTTTGATTTTATTCGCCTGCTTGAACGCGGGAATATCCACCGAAAATCCGCAATCCGATAAGTTCCCATGCGTAAAAAGCGTATACAGCAGTTTCATGGGACGCCAGGCTGCATGTCGTGATTCCTGCGCTTCGGCTGCGCCGTAGCGGGTTGTTTTTTCGTCGTGCAGCGGCATGGCGAAACATTCGGGAGTTTCCGAAATATCCGTCATAATCCGGTAAAACATATCTCCGATCTGGCGAAACGCTCTTTCGAACTCCTTGCGGGAAAGGGTACGTAAAAAATCCGAATGCACCTCAATGGTTTTGGGTGCTACAGCCAATTCGCCCCGACGGACAAGTGCCCATCGGCTTATGATGTAGCCCATTGGGGACTCCTATACCTTGCGGACCACGCCGATGACGATGCCCTGGACGTGGACGTGTTCCACGATGATGGGTTTGAATTTCGGATTGGCGGGTTGGAGGCGGAATTTTCCCTTTTCGTGGTAGAGGCGTTTGAGGGTGGCTTCGCCGTCGGCGAGGAGGGCGACGACCATTTCACCGTCGCGCGCGTCGGTGCGGCGTTCGCAGATCACGTAGTCGCCGTCGGCGATGTGATCGTCGATCATGCTCTCGCCGGTGACCTTGAGGGCATAGGTGTCGTGCCGGCTGGCGAAAATGTCTTCGAGGTCGAGCACCTGGCGGTTTTCGATGGCCTCGATGGGCATGCCGGCGGCGATTCGCCCCGCCAGCGGCAGGCGGGTGGGGCTTTCGTCGGCGAATTCCACGCCGCTAGATACCTGCAAAGAGCGTGCGCTGTGTTTGGAGCCCCGCTTGAGCAGCCCCTTTTTTACGAGCGCCCCCACGTGCTCGAACGCGGTGATTTTTGTGAACCCGCAATGGTCGCCGATCTCCTGCATCGTCGGCGAATAACCGTTCTGATTGCGGAAGTCCCGAATGTATCGCAGGACCTGAAGCTGACGCGGCGTCATTGTTTTCTCGGCCATGGTGTGTCTCCCGTCTGAGGGTTGGTGATGGAACGTTGACGGCGGGGCGCAGGCTCAATGGCGAGAATGCCGGTAACCGGGCCACGTCCGACGAAGCGATTTTCAGCACGGCAACTTCCGTCTTGCCGGGGATATCCTGCCATTGCATGCCGGCCGGCCCGAAGCTGACCAGGGCAGGCTCCTTGCCCATTTGCCGCGCGATCTGAAGCAGGCTCGCCGGCGAAGCCGACACCAGCGGCGCGGCGGGCATAGGCTGGCCGGCGGATTCGGCAGGCCAACGGACCGTAAAGTCGCCGCCAGGCCCAAGGATACATAGCGGGTTATTCGTCATCATTCATACGCCTTTCTACCGCCCGCGGGTCTACGAGCCTGTTCAGGACACCGCATGGGCGAGACGCCCATGCGACTCACGGGCAGGATGCCCGTGCTACGTCCCGATCAGGCCATCACGCGGCGGGCACTTCCCAGAACCAGCCGCTCGTATGACCTTTGTTTGGATACTAGCCTAACATCGTCATAACCGCAAGAAAAAAATGAACTTTTTTTATATTTTGTTCGGGTCGGATCGACCACCACGGCCCGCGGAAGGAACTTCGGCAAGACGGCATCAAAAGGTTTAGCCCATTTAGAAGATGTTTACAACAGGGCTGGACACAACGGGTTGTGGATGGTCGCAAGCCAATAGCCAGTAGCCAATAGCCATCAGGTATGGCAAGGCTTGCCGTGTATCACGCGATCAAAAATTTTCCATATGCATCCTTTGCCCGCTTTCATTGCCGTTGGTATGCCGATTCCCAGGCCGAACGTCCCCGTTGAGCAGTCCCAGCCGACGTTGCAGTACGGCATCTGTAGTTTCGGCCCGATCAACCTGGGTAACGGCACCGAGTTTACCGGCGTGCATGGGGCCCATGAAGCGTCGCTCTATTCACTCGTCGAAACGGGCACGGCGATTTCCATCAAGGGCGGCTCCATCTCCGGCGAGTTGAACATCAGGCCGGACGCGAAAGCCGAGGTCCCCAAGAGCATGGCGGTCAGGCACGATTACGGAGACAAAAAACACGTGACCCCAGGGTTCGCGGCGTACCGCTCACCCGGGGCTAAAAACGGCGCCGCTGACGCGGCTGTGTGCCGGCGTTTCGACACGCGACCGGGAAGGCCAATCGGCTTGTTTTCCGAATCGAATTCACACACCTGCAACGCTACGGTCTTTTTTAATCACACATATCCCGCCACGATCGCCCGCAGTTCTTCCAGCCTGGCGATGCGGTGTTTGGGTTTGATTCGCGAATTCGCGTGTCGCCCCGTGGGGTCTTTGAGCACGCTAGTCATGCCGTTGCGGTTGGCGCCGTGGATATCCGCGTGGAGCGAGTCGCCCACGAAGAGCGTCGCGCCCGCCTCCAGCCTGGCCTGTGACAGCGCGACCGAGAAAATCCCCGGATGCGGCTTGCGATAGAACACCTGGCTGGAGTACACGCGATAGGGCAGCAGGTCCAGCAGGTCGACTTCCTGGAGGTGGCGGTCCAGCACTTCGGGGGGCAGGAACGTGTTGCTGACCAGGCCCAGCGTCAGGCCCTGGCTGCGGAAATCCTGTAGCAGTTCCCGCGTGCCGGATTCGACGGTGGCTTGCTGTCGTAGCGGCAGATAGAATTTCCACGCCAGTTCGAGCATCTGGTCGTTGGTGAGGCGATGGCCCATGGAGGTGCTCATTCGTCCCAGGAGGTCCAGCGAGTTGAACTCCCGGCGCGTGATGCGGCTTTTGAAGTAGCTCCAGCGGATCGCCCAGAGCTGCTTGCGGAAAAACTTGGGAAACGTCGTCAGCGGCTGGCGGATGGATTTGAGGTAGTCGTATCCCAGGGCCGCCCCCTGCTCGAACAAACCGAAGACGTCCACCTTGCCGAAGTCCAACAAGGTGTCGCCCAGATCAAACAGGATGCCTCGCAACCGCGTCATCGCGCGAAGACTGTACCAAATCGGTACGCGTTTACCAAACGAATGTGCGAAATTATAGGCTGTAGGCGGCAGCCAATATCACGGGCGCACGTCACGTTTGTAGGTGGCCCAACCTGGCCGCAGGCCCTGCCATTTTGCGTTGTAGAACGTGGTAAAAGCGAAGAGCTCGGCCCATGGCGACGTTCGAAACGCAAACGGGCAGGGCCTGCGGCCAATCACGCCAACCACAAAGGTCACGTAGCAAACCGGAAAATACACATGCGTTCGCCCTGGGGCCTGCGGCCAGGTTGGGCTATGCGACGATACCCACCTACAAACGTGATGTGCACCCCACAACCACGCGCCTTCCGTAAAAAAACTCCGGCCTGCCGCGATAAACGTGGTAGGCCGGAGCTCGCCACGGCTGAAAACAGCCGAATAGTAAAGTCACCTGTGACGCCCGTAGTATACGATTCCCGCGTCCCCCGTCAAGACGCCCTCTGGAGTGACCAATGGTCATTCTTTTATAACTTACCTGAACAGCACGAGATAAAAAGTTTTTCGATCCCGGGATTTTTTAAAAATAGTATCCGACTTTTCCGAATTTTCCGAATAAACGTGTGCCACGTGTCGCGGAAAAATCGTTCCACATGCGTCTATCGTTGATAGATCGGCAACTGTCGGCAGGAGACGCTCAGGGCCAATACGCTCATGGCCGTGGAGTAGCAGATGCCCGCGCCGGCCTCCGCGCCGCCTCCGACCTGCCACGAGCCGTCGGGATTCTGCTTGGGCAGCATCATCTCGTACTGATACGCCGCGAACTTCTCCCAGTACGTCCCGCCAAGCTGGAACATGCCCTGGCTGGCGTAATACAACCCGTAATAAAAATACCCCGCGCCGTACGTCCGTTGAAGATTGTTCAACAGGTAATCGCCCGCCAGGAGGCTTGCGGCGCTTCGGTGCTGGCCGCAAAGTTCCAGACACAACAGTCCGACCTGCGTGGTGGTCTCGCCGCCGCCGCCGGGCTGGTAACCGATCAGTCCGTTCGGGTGCTGGCTGACAATAATGTATGCAACGGCCTGGTCGATCGACTCCTTCGGCACGGCGGCCCCGTTGTTGCGGGCCGACCGCATGCTCATCAACGCCCAGCCCGAGCAGGACATGTCGCTGTCGTTGGACTGCGGCGTGTATCGCCAGCCGCCCTGCTGGCGGGCGTCGCCCTTGCGGACCTGCTGCGCGACCAGGATGATCTTCATCGCCTTCGACAACACCACGTCGATCCGCTCCTGCCGCTTGCGATCCACCATGCCGCTGACCTCCGACAACATCAGCGTGTTGATCGTGTGCACGTACATCGTCCCATGGCCTGGGTTGGGCCCGAGAATCTGCCCGTCCTCGGCGGCCGTGGTCAGTACGTAGTCAATGCCCTTGTTGATGATCTCGCCGTAAGGCCCGTCGCCGGGCGTGTGGCCCTTGGCCAGGAACGACATCACGCACAGGCTCGTGACGGCTGACTTGAACGCGCTGGCCTGGAACGAGCCGTCCTCCAACTGCTGCCGCGAGAGGAAAATCAACGCCTTGTCCAAGGCCAGCTCCACCTGATCCTCCTGCTTGATCAGGGCCTCGGAGATTTCATCCGCCGCCGCAGCCGGCGCGAACAGCATGCACAACACCAAGAGACCAGCGACCAGCGACCTGGCTACGCCAAGGCTACGCCGGGCAAGCAAGCGACGAGAGCTTCGCCGCTCAACCATGACAGAGTGTGTATGTGGATTCGCCATATTTTATGCTACCTCGCCATCGTAAAAACGTCATCATCGACAAACGCCACCTACTCTTGTCGCTTGTCACTTGTCGCTTGTCGCTACTCCCCGTGACGAGACCGCCTCGAAGTAGTCGCGGATCATCTGTTTGTATTCCTCGGGGCTTTTCTCGCCGGCGGCCTGGAGGACCTGGCTGCGAAGCTCGCCCTTGAGCAGGCCCCAGTCGCCGATCGTGTAGCCCATCTTCTGGAGTTCCGCCGTGCTCAGCTCGATCACCGCGTCGCGATATTGACCTTGGCCTGGGGACATGCCGCCCTCGGTCTGGGCGGACTGCCGGGCCTGTTGCATGGCGTTGGCCATCGACTGCGGCATGACGCCCAACTGCTGCGCCCTGGCTGCCGCCGCCTGCGTCATCTGCTCCAGCATCTTCGCCGCCTGCTCCGCCTGCGACAGCTCGCGTTTGATTGCCGCCTCGGTCGCCTCGTCCGTCGCGTCGGCCAGGTGGCCGCTCTCTTCCGCCGCCTCGGGATCCTGCGGCGCGGGGTCGCGACCGGCGACCGCGTTCAACTGATTCGCCATGTGCTCCAACGCCGCCGCCGCCTCGTTCAACTTCTGCTCCGAATGCTGCTGATGCCCGACCGCCTGCTGCGGGGCGTTCTCGGCCAACTGCTTCGCCGCCGTCGCCTGCGACTCCTGTACCGCCTTCATGTGCGCGTGGGCCTGCTCGGCGGCGTTCTTCACGACGTTCGGATCCGGCACGAGATCGCCGCTGTAATCACGCACCAGCTTGACGTCGTCGGCCAAATCGTCCGCCGCCGCCTTCACATCCGCCTGTCGCGACTCGACCAGTTCGTTGATCCGGCCCTTGTCCGCCGCCTCCAACTCGCGGGCCAACTGCTGCTGACGTTCCGCCAGCTTGGCCGTCTCCTCGCCCAACGCCTCGCGCTTCTCCGCCAACGTTTCGCCGGTCTTCAACTGATCCGGCACCAGCGCGGTCGATCCCGTAACGGCGGGCGACACCTTTTCCTCATCCGCCGGCTTGCCGGCCTCCTCGCCTTCGGGCTTGTCCGCCTCGGGCTTTTTCTCCGGCTGCTTCACCGTCGCCCCGAGCCGATTGGCCAATTGCTCGAGCCGCTCGCCTGTCGTCGCGGCCTCGCGAATCGCCTCGGGCATGTTCCGCTGACGCAAATTCTCGTCCGCCCGAACCGCCGACCGCGCCACCGAGAAATCAAGCCGGTCCTCCTGCGGCGACAGCTCCTTGTACTGATCGCTCACCTTGGCGATCTGCGCCGACAACTCCGCCTGCTCCGCCGTCAGCCTCGCCAGGTGCGCCTGCTTCTGCTGCTCCACCAACTGCGCCCGACGATCCAGATGCTGCTTCGTCTCCGCCGCGATCTGCGCCTGCTTGTTGGCGATGTGTTGAATCTGCCGCATCGCGTGATCATGCGCGCCCGCGTCCACCGGCTTCTCGCCCAACGCCTTCTCCATCGCCGCGGCCAGTTCCTTCAACTCCTCCGCCGCCTTGGCCGGCTGATTCTCCTCGTCCAATTTGCCTTGCCGGGCCTGATTAAGCGCCGCCTCCAGCGTCGCCAACGCCTTGCTCTCGGCCATGACCTCCTTCGCCGCCGGCGAAGCCCGCTCCCTCACCGCCGCCTGAATCTGCCGGATATGGGCAAGCACCTGTTCCTGATTGCCCGCCTGCTGCTGAACATGATGGGCCGCCTCCGCCGCCTGACGCGTCTGCGCGTCCTTCTCGGCGTTGGCCTTGTTGGCGGCCTCGCGGGCCTCGGCCAGCTTCTTCACTTCGCCCTCGGCCACTTCCGTCAACGCTTTCTGAACCGCCGCCTGATCCTCCGCGAGCTTCGCGACCGCCTTGGCCGTCTCCGCCGCGGCCGCCGCGTCCTTGGCCAATTTCTCGCGATTCGCCGTGACGTCCTCCACCTTCTTCTTCGTCGCGTCGAATTTTTCCGTCGCCGCCTTGGCCGCGTTCTCCGCCTGAGCGACCGCCGCGACGGCCTGATCCACCGCGCCCTTGGCCGCGGCCGCCGCCTGCTGCGACTCGCCGGAGGCCTTCTCCGCCGACGCGTGCGCCTCGTCAGCGGCCTGCACCGCCTTGGCCGCCGTCTCCGCCGCAGCCGACGCGTCGCCGGCAGCGCTCTTGGCCTGGGCGGCCTTCAACAACGCCTCCTGATGCGCCGCCGTCGCCTTCTCGGCGGCACCCTTCGCCTCGGCCGCCGCGTCCGCCGCGGCCTTCGCCGCCACCGCCGACGCCTGAGACTGCTCCGCCGCCGCCTTGGCTGCCTCCTCCTTCGCGCCCGCGTCCTCCGCGTTGGCCGCCTTCGCCGCGTCGGCGTCCGCTCGCGCCTGCTTGGCCGCCGCGTCGGCGTCCGCCGACTTCTGCGCCGCCACCACCGATTCCGCCGCCTTCGCCGCCGACGCGTTCGTCGCGTTGTTCGACGCGCCCTCCGCGTCCGCCACAGGCTGCTGCGCCGCATTGGCGGCATTGGCCGCCTCGGTCGACTTCTGCGCCCGCTCCGCCTGCGCCGCCTTGGCAGCCTCCGCAGCCGTCTTCGCCGCCGCGGACTTCTCGCCCGCCGCCTTGGCCGCATCCGCCGCCTTGGCGCTGTCCTTCTCCCGCTCGGCCTGCGCCGCCTTGGCCTCCGTCACCGCCTTGCCCGCCGCCTCCGAACCCGCCTTCGCCTCGGCCGACTCCTTGCCCGCCGCCTCCGACGCGTTGGGATCCTCCGCCGTCTTCTTCGCCGACTCCGCAGCCGCGGCCGCCTTGTCCGCGAATGCCTTCGCCTCATTGGCCGCCTGGGTCGCCTTGCCCAGCGAATGCGGCAGCGTGTCCGCGTTGGCCATGTGACCGGCCGCCTCGCCCATCGCGCCCGAAGGCCTCACGTCCCGCGCCGGTGCCAACGCGTTGTTCTCGTTCGACTGCTTCTCCAACTCCTGCGACTGCTTATGCAACTCCTGCTGCCTGGCCTGCAATTCCGCCAGCTTCTTGTTCCGCTCGGCCGTCAACTTCTCCGCCTCGGCCACCTGCTCCTGACGCACCTTCTCCGCCGCGGCCGCCGCCTCGGTCGCCTTCGCGCCCGCCTCGGCCCGCTCGGTCATGATCTTGCTGATCTCTGCCTGCCGATTCGCCCACTGCTTGAGCTGCTGCGTGAAGTCATGCGCCGCGCGGCCCTGAGTCGTCTGCTCGCCCTCCTTCTTCAACATCTCCTGAATCTCGGCATGTTTCTTGAACGTCGTGTCCGCGTCGGGCTTCTTCATCGCCTCGGCCGCCTCGGCCATCGTGTCGAGCGTCATCTTCGTCGCGTCGTGAGGCCTCGCCTCCTCCATCAGCCCTGTCTGACGATCCGCCAGCGCCTTGAGATGCCGGTCGACTTCCGTAATCTGGGCCGCATGCGCCGTTTCGTTCGCGACGACCGACTGCTTCTGCGACAGTCGACGCGCGTCGCCGATCAAATTCCGCGCCCGCTCCTCCTGCGTCCTGGCCCGCTTGCCCAGCGCGCCGGGCGTCTTCTGGGACAACTCCGCCAGTTTCTTCGCCATGGCGGCCTGCCGGGCGGCCCACTGATCCTCCGCCTTGCCCAGGTCCTCGTCCGACAGCGAGGCCAGCGGATTGTTCGGATCCGCCGACCGGGCGGTCGCGTCGTCGGCAGGCTGGCTTTCGGCCCCCGACGATTCATCATCCGCCGCCGCGGCGCGGGCGTCTCGTTCGGCGTCCAGCGCCGCCTTCTGGTCGGCCAACTCCTGTTGCTGCTGGGCCAGGTCGAATAATTCCTGGAGTTTCTTGGCCTCTTCGGTCATGACGGCCAATTTTTTGAGCAGGTCGCCGACGATCGCCAGGCTGCGGTCAACTTCGCCGTCGACGATGTCGGAGCCCGCGACGCGTTCGTCCTTGCTGTCGGCCAGTTTCAATTTGCTCGCCTCGCTGCCGGCGATGGCGATGTGATTTCGCACCAGCGAGGCCAACGTATCCGCCAGCGGCGCGTACGTGCCTCCGGAAATCTGCATGATCAGCTCGCGCAACTGCTGCTCGGTGCCGTCAAGGATGCCCCGCAGCCGGTCGATTTTTTCCACCGCCGGTGCGTTGAGTTCTTCCAAGTTTGGCATGACTTTATACAGCGCGGAGGATTCCTTCTTCGCCTCGGTCAGGTCGGCGTAGACTTTTTCCAGGACCTGCCGGATGACCAACTCGTCGGCGAGCTGGATCTGCGTCGCGTAGGTCGGCGAGTTGGCGTCGAGGTTGATGGTGATGGCATTGGAGACGCCCTCGTTAGGCCCGCCCAGCGAGGCGGGCCGGCGGTCGGCGGCGCGGATCGTCACCGTCAGGGTGCGGACGTCGCGGAGGTCGAACCGGGAGAGGTCGAGCACGGCGGTGTCGGCGACAAGGCGGTTGGCAGCGGCCGGTAGCAGCAGCGGCACGGGCGCGAGTTGGACGGTGTGCGAGTCGGCCTTGACGAGAATTTCCGCCTCCGCCACGCCGAAGTCGTCGGTGATGGTGAAGCCCAGTTGCAGGCGGTCGGTGGGGGGCAGGGTGAGCGTGGATTTTTCCGGCTTGACGATTTTCACGACGGGCGGCTGGTCGTCGACGGCCTCGGCGGGGTACGGTCCGACGATGGAACGGAAACCGAGTTCGTCGGTGAGTTCGATGTGCCAGTCGCCCTGGAGTTTTGGCGTGAGGGGGACCATGAAGGTTGCGCTGTCGCGGTCGGTGGCTTCGGCGCGGGGGAGCACGATTCGCGGCGAGCTTTCGATCACCAGCGACGCTTCTTTGAGCGGCTTGTTGGCCACGAGCGTGACTTTCGCGAGCGTGCCCGCGACGGCCTTGATTTGCATGCCGCTTTCCTGGGCGGGCGGCAGTTGCGTGTAGGGAAGATATTCGTAGCGGATGACGACGCTTCGCGCTTGCGGCTTGGCGACGACGGTGACGTTGAAGAATTGCGACAGCGCGTCGCCGGCGTGGACGCGATAGCGGAAGTTGTCCTCTGCCGGCGGGAAGGTGAAGGCGAACCGCCGCCCGCCGTCGTCGCCCTGCGGGGACATGGGCTCGATGTGTTCGCGCCCGTCGACGCCGATCCAGCGGATGCTCGCCGTGCCGACGCGGGAGTTTTTCACCACCACGCTGACGGGCAGCCGCTCGCCCTGGGCGATGGTCATGTCCTGCCCCGGCGTGACGATGAGGTCGGCAGCCCGCAGATTGGGAATGTCCGCGTTGGGCGCCACCGCGCGTTTGAGTAACGTCGCCGCCGTCTCGGGCCACAGCACGAACAGGCTGGCGAGAATGGCCAGCACGATGCCCGCGGCCAGCAGATACGGCCTGGCGGCGGCGAGGGAGACTTCGCGTCGCGGCTGGACGCCGGCGGCGGTGTCGGTGGCCTCCATCGCCAGGGCCGCGATGAGCTGCTCACTGCCTCGGATTTCCGGCGCGTCGCGGCTGGTGAGCAGTTGCACCGCCGAACTGAGCCGCTCCTGCATCTCGGGATGTTTGCTCTCCAGCAGCCGGGCCATGCCCGCCAGCGAGAAGCTCTTGACCAGCGGCCGAACCAGCATGACCGCCGCCGTCAGCATCGCCAGCCCCAGCACGGTCAGCGAGAGCGTCCATCGAGGCCAGGCGGAGAAAATCACCACGCCCGCGTCGACGGCCATGGCGGCCAACAACCCCGCCACCGCCACCGCCAACGTCGCGCACGCGCCCTTGATCGCGATCACCATCCGCGTCCGCCGAATCGTCTTCTGCAAGACGTCCACGATGGTTTGCGGGACTGCCGTTGTCGATAGATTAATGCTGAGGTTGCTCATGCCGGACTCCGTCGTGTATTCGTTAACTAGTTAACTGGTTGACTGGTTAACTAGTTGACTGGTCGCTTTTACCCACGAATAAACCAGTTAACTAGTCAACTAGTTAACCAGTTAACTAAATCGTTCCTTCGAACCAAACGTTCTATTTCACCAACGCGCTACGCAAGTCCAACCTTCTTCCGTACCAGCCATTCCGCCGAGACCAGCAGCAGGATCATTGTCAGCAGCGGCCAAGTGTCCCAGAGGGTGTGCTGGCGGGTCTGGTGCGTGACCATGACGCCCTCGCCGAGGGCGTCGAGCAGGCTGGCGGCCTGCCAGGGGTCGACGATTTTCCCGCCGCTGACGGCGGCGAGGTGGCTCAGCAGCGCGCGGTCGGCGGAGAGTTCCACCTGCTCGGCCGGGGCGGACGGATCGACGGAAAACTCCGCCGAGACCGTCTCGACATTCTCCGCCTCCAGCAGCTCTTTGGCGTCGGGGGCGTCCAGTTCCAGCCGATACGAGCCGCTGGGCAGCTCGCCCAGGTCGGCGGTGTACAGGCCCGGCGTGTCGGAGGCGGGCACCATCGCCCGACGCAGCACCATGTCCGTGCCGCGGTAGACGTTCAGCGACACCTTCGAACTCACCAGCGGCGAGTAATCCGCCTGGCTGAGCTTGGCCTTGGCGGTCATCCGGCTGCCGGGCGCGTAGCGGGCCTTGTCCGTGCCGAGCTTCACAAAGCTCGTGCCCGAGGGCAGTTTGCTCGACGTCGCCCACCGCATTACCTGGCCCCAGAAGCGATGATGATATGTGTCGCCCGCGCGATATCGCAGCCGCCACGTGCGGTCCGTGCCCAGGAACAACACCTGCCCCATGCCCACCTGCTGCGTGACGACCAGCGCGTGGGTGGCCTGGAACTCCTTGCGCTGCTGGAGAATCTGTTCCTGGCTGGCCAATTGCGACGCCGTCGTGCTGGCGGGGATATTCGGCAGGATCGGATTGGCGGTCGTCATGAACGACGGCGCGTTGAACGGCATGGCATACGCCAGCACGGCCGCGCCCGGCTTGACGGACCGGATCGGATACCGCCAGTACATCTCGGGCCTCTGCGTCCAGAACGTCCGGTTGGCGTCGGCGTCCACTTCCTGCCGCATCAGCACGTGCTCGACGCCCTCGTCGGTCAGCGCCCAGCGGTAGCTTTGCTCGGGGGCGGCGATGGTCTCCTCCGCGCCGGCGGCGCGAACGCTCACGGGCAGCAGATCCGCCAGCGGCGTGCCCAGGTACGCGTGCGGCATGTCGAACGGGCCTGGAATAATCACCAGCGTCCCGCCGTGATCGGTGACGAACTTGCGGATCGCGTCCAGCGCCGACCGCGGCAGCCGCTCCGGCGCGACGTCGCCCAGCAGAATCACGTCGAACTTGAGCCACTCCGCTTCATTGGCCGGCAGGCGGTCGCACTCGATCACGTCGGGCGGATTGGAGACGCTGGCCGTCACAATCTGGTCGGCGGGCTTGTCGGGAAGGTCCGCGATCCGGTCGGGCTCGAAGAGCACATACTGGAGCCGCAACGTCGTGTCGCGCGCGGCGAAGAGATTCTTGAGATACCTCGCCTCCCACCGGGGCCTGCCCTCGATGTAGAGCATCCGCGTGCGGTCGTCGGTGACGTTGAGGGTGAGGGGGTACTCGTTGTTGTCGGGGAAGACCTCGCCCTCGAACTGCGGCACACTGACACGGTAGGCGTGAGGTCCGACGCGTTCGGGCGTGTCGGCCAACTGCACGCGCGTGCGGACGCGGTCGCCCTCGACGCGGATTTCGCGCGTGTCGACGACGTTCTCGCCGTCGTGCAACTGCACCGCCACGGTTTGGCCCGCCAGGCCGTCGAGCTTCAACTCCACGCCGATGAGCATGCGGTCCTTGGCGTAGACGGTGTCGGGCGCGTCGATGGCGATAATGGCGGCGTCCCTAGGCGGGCGGGACGATCCCATCACCACCGAGCATACCGGCACCCGCTGCATGCCCAGTTGCCGCACGGCGTTCTCGACGGACGAGCGGGCGTTGTGCCGCCCGTCGGTGAAGATCACCACGCCGGCCAACTTGTCGCCGCCGTGATCGGTCAGGTCGCTCATCACACGTCGCAGCGCCCCGGCCAAATCGGTGCCGTCGGCCGTGGAGGGCTTGGCGTCCGCGGCGGGCGCGCTGGCGGGTTGACTGGCCGGGTCGTCCTCCGGGGGCATCGACGCCGCCCAAGGCCGATCGGGAGCCACCGCCCCCGCCGCCGGCAACGTCGCCGCAACGCCCAACGCTTCCGTCTGACGACGAAACTCCTCCACGTCCACCGGCGAACAGACCGTGTCGAACGTGTAAATCCGAATCGTGTATTTATCGAGCAACTGTTCCAGCATCGGCCTGTCGCCCTCGGCCGCCGAACGCAGCAGCAACTCCCTGGCCAGTTTATTCCTCGGCCAGGCGGAAATGGCGTTAATCTCCGCCTTCCGCGCCTCGCTCAGTCCGGCGAAAAGTCCGTCGTCGAGCGTCTGCGACGCCTGATCCGCCTTCGGCGCCGCCTCGCCCAACTCCGTGACCGCCGACCGCAGGGCGTCCAGCAACTCGCCGTACGACGCCCCGAGGTGGTCACTGTTTCGATCTCGCGTGAACTTGGCCATCTGCTCCAGCGCGGGCCTGGCGTTGAGATTCAGCCGCGCCCGCACATCCGTCAGCACGCTGCGGGCGTTGGCGCTCACAGGCGTCGGCCCCTTGTCGTTCAACGGACCATCGATCTCCCGCACGGCGTCGTCCAACGTTTCCAGCCCGCGGTCGGCCAACTTTTCCAAATCCTTGCGGCGGTCGGCCAGCCGCTGCTGACGGTCATCGGCATGCAACGGCTCCAGCGACGCCAGCGACTCCAGCGTCGCGCCCAACTCATCCCGAAGCCGCGTCAACGACGTCGCCACATTCTCAATGGGATACTTCCGCTTGGCCGACGACACGCCCAGCCGCTCCGCCAGGCGAAACTTCTCGTGCGGCAACAAGGCCGTGTCGTGAATCAACATGGAGGCTGACTCGTCCAGCAGCACCGCCACCTGCCGCTGAATGCGGTCGGTGAGCGTCAGACTCCGCACCGGCTGGGCGAGCATCATCACAATCAACAGCGCCGCCGCCACGCGAAGCACCGTCAGCGTTAACCCAAGCGGTCGAGCGACCGTCCGCCGCTCCAGCCGATACAACCCCGCCAGACTCTCCACCGCCACCGCGCCCACCGCCGCCGGCGCCCACAACGGCCAGGAGGTCGTCATCAACAACCACCGCTGCGCCACCAGCAACCCCAACAACACCACGCAAAATCCGCACGCCACCTTCGCCAGCCGCAACAACCAGCGAAACAACGGAATCGCCGGCGCCAACCGATGCAAAAACACCCACAACCCAACGCCCAGCGCCAACAGCAAAACCGCCAACACCGTCGGCACGGACTCAGGCAACGCAATATGTTGTTCAACCGCTAGCATAATTAGCCAATAGCCATCAGCCAATAGCCATCAGGTATGGATGAGCTTGCCACAAACCGAATCATACCTGTCGCCTGGCCAAATGTTGTTTGTCACCACTCGCCGTGGCTGTTATCCGAAGCCACACGATTCTGTGTCTGCTGATATTCCACACTTCCAATCAAGCCTTGCAAAACTTTCTTACACTCTGCCGTGCCGTCCAGCAATTCCTGCACATCGGCTGGAGCCATGAAATTCAACCGTTGCGCCAATTGAATCTGTGTCTCTAACTCACACAAACTGCCGCGTGCTATCCGCAAAAACCGCAGGTAATCACCCGTCGCGCCACGGCCCCACCCTTCCGCGATATTCGACGACACGGAAACAGCAGCCCGGCGCATCTGTTGCGATAATCCGTACAATTCTTCTTTAGGAAACTGTGCCGCCAAACCATAAATCGACACCGTCAAATCCATACTCTTCTGCCAGGCAATAATGTCCTGATAACTCTGAATTCCGCCCATCATAATTCTCTCAACATCGCTCCACTCTTGAATCACGCTTGCTTCTTATTGATTCGCCCTTATCGTGCCTTACCTATTGGCTATTGGCTGATGGCTATTGGCTTCTTTTCTCTCCGCCAGCAGTTCCTTCGCCTTGGCGCGATACTGTTGCGCGTCGAATGCTTCGGTGCCGAATTGGACGGTCACGACGCGGTCGGCGCGGCGTTGGATGGCGATCCATCGCGTCAGGGCGATCTCCGCCACCAGCGCCGCCAACGCCGCCACGGCCAGGTATCGCCACAACTCCTGCCCCGGAATTCCGCCCGCGACACGGCTGGTGAGTTCGTCGCCGCTCTGAACATGGAACAGCGGCAAAAACTCGCCCACGCGGGAGAGATTGGCACTCGAGAGCGTCGTCAGGCTGCTCTCGGCCACATCGTTGAAAACGGTGAACGGCAGCGTGGAGGTGGCCGCCCGTTCCGCTCGTTCCTCGGGGGACGCATAACTGGACTCATACACCACCGCGGGAAGGTCCACGCGGTACAGGCCTGGCTCTTCCAGGCTTCGAAAAATCGCGTGCGGCGTGCCGTCGAGCGTCACGACAGCCGCCTCGCCGTGCCGCCCCGACGGCGTGGTGACGGGCAACGTCCTGCCCTGTTCCGGCAGCGCGTCCGTCCCCTGCAACGACAGCGGCAGCGCCACCTCGCCCCCCGGCGGGAAATTCAACACCGGCGCCACCGGACTGGCCAAATAGTGCGCTACCTCGTGCGCCAACGTCACAAAACTGTTCGCCTGGCAGAAATTGCTGTCCCGCGCGTCGAGCGAAAACGCCGTCATCAACACGAAGCCCTTGCCGACTTTCCGCTCCACCAGCAGCGGCAGGCCGTTCTCCAGCAGCCCGGCCACGCGGACGGCCGAGTCCTTCGCGTCGGCGCGGAGATTCCAGTACGACCGCACGAGGACGCTGCCGGCGTCGGACATGTCGGCGTCGGCGACCAACTTGAGGGCCGGATGCGTGAAGCTGTTCAAGGCCAGGTGAACGGGCGTCTTGGGCACGTCGCGTTCGACGAGCGTTGCGGGCGCGACAGGCCCGCCGATGGGCGCCTGCCAGCCAGCATAAAACGCCGGATTGGCCTGGTCGCCGGGAGCAATCAGCAACCCGCCGCCGCGCGTGACGAACCGCGCGAGCGACTCCGCCGACGCCGCGTCAAGACGAGGCACGTTCGCCAGAATCACCAGCCGATACGCGGAAAAATCCTTCACGCGGGCAATGTCCGCCGCCGCGATCACCGTCGGCTGAATCAACGGCCCGCCGGCCGCCTCGTCCGAAGCCGCCTCCGCTGGCGGAGTGACGAGCCTGGCCCCGTCCACCGGCACGATCGGCTGGTCAATCCCCGCCACACGCGGAGGCCAGGTCGCCCGAGGCGACAAGGCCGTGTACAAAAACGCGCTGGCGGCCTCCAGCGACCCCGCCGCCGGACGGCCGTCCACCAGCAGCACCGGTAGCGTCTGGATCACATGCACCACGCGCACCGCCGAATCGTCCGCGGCCAGGTCGTCGCCGCCGCCCGACCCATTCGTCGCCGCCGAATCCGACGCGCTACCTTCTATAGTCATGTCACGATCGTCCTCCGCCGCGACCGCCAGCCCCGGCTGACTCGCCGTACGGAACGACTCCTGCACCACCCGCTGCGTCAACGTCACGTTCGACAACTTCGCCACCGCCGTGTGAAGCCCCGCCCGCGTGAACTGATGCTCGAACGACACCGTCTCCGACGCGCCCGGCGAAATCTCCCCCACCGACCGCACGCCCACTCGCGCCCCGTCCATCGTCAATTCCACGTCCGCGGGCCCCACCGTCTCCGTGCCCGTGTTCGCGATCGTCGCCTCGATCCGCACCGGACGATCCGTGCCGATAATCGCCCGCGAAAATTTCAAATCCGCCACCGCCAGGTTCCGCAGACTCTCCGGCAGCGCCAGCGTCCGCACCACCACCTCAGGCCGTTCCACTCGACTGCCCGACAACATCGCCGACGCCAACGCCTTCCACCGGGCCTCGTCGTTCACCCGCCACCCGATGTCCTGCGTGTCCGTAATCAGCACCACCTTCTTCTGCGGATTGTCGCCCTGATCCAGCACCGCCGTCGCCAGATCCAACGCCTCCAGCACGCCCAGGCTGCCGCCGATCGGCCCCACCTCGCCCAACTCGTGCAGCACCTTGGGCAGTTCGTACACCGGCGGCACGACAAGCCGCGGCGAAGGCCCCGCCAGAATCAACGCCACCCGATCGCCGTGCTTGCACGACGCCACGACCGCGCGGGCCTCCTCGACCGCCCGCTGGAAATTCGTCACGCCGTCTCGGGCCAACGTCATCGACGCCGACGCGTCCAACACAATCGCCACGTCCTTGCCGTCGCCCTTGACCGACCACAATTTCTGCTGAACCTGCTGCTCATACAACGAAACATACGCCGATCCACACAACAAACAGACCGCCACAACCAGCAACGCCAGCCGCACCAGCCGCACAAGCCCCTTGCCCCGCAGCACCGCCGCCACCGCCAGCGCCACCACACCCAGCACCACCCCGCCGATCACCACCGCCCAGCCGATGTTCGACCGGCTCGGCAAATAAGGCCTCGCCACCGCCAGCACCAGCACCGCCACGGCCAGACAGCGGAGGATCATCAACAAAATCTCCTCCAGCATGATCCGCCGATTCCGCGACGCCGCCGACGCCAACAAAAACCGCATCGCGCCCCACTCCACGACTTTCGCCCGGCGGCGATTCATTAAATGAATCAACACGGGAATCGCAATGGCGGATAAACCGAATAAAATTGCCCAGTTCAAAAACGTCATACGTGTTCCGTAGTGACAAGTGACAAGTGACAAGTGACAAGTGAAGGCACGTTTTGCCCACACTTGCGATGTTTTTCACAGGTCAAAGTTGTAAGAGACAAAAACATCAAACCCTTTCGTTGGCGGCTTGTTTCCGCTCAATGCTTTCAATCAAGCCTTGCAAGACTTTGGAACATTCACCGGAGGAGGCATTGAGTTCCGCCACCTCGCCGGCATGAAGGTAACCCAGGCACTCCGCCAATTGAACCTGCGTTTCCAATTCGCACAAACTTCCTCGGGCAATTCGGAGAAATCGCAAAAACTCCGTTGGCGCACCACGACCCCAGCCTTCGGCGATGTTCGACGAAACCGACACCGCGGACCGCCGCGCATGCTGGGCCAGTCCATAGATTTCCTCTTTGGGAAACCGTGCCGTCCTTCGATGGACAGCCACGCACAACTCCATGGATTTCTGCCATGCAATCAGGTCTCTATAACTCCGAATCTCACCCATGTAGACGTTCCTCATACAGCCGTGACCAGTGACAAGTGACTAGAGTTTCGCTTCTCGATCGTCGCAGAGCACTTGTGTGGAATCGCAGCATTTTTTGTTCTCTCGCTCTATCCAAAGCATTAAAAGTCTGCAAACGCTGCCTTCTCTTGTCACTTGTTACTTGTCACTTGTCGCTACCTCCCACGTCTCGCCGCGAGATACTGCGCCAACGCCACGTCGAACGGCTGGGCCGTGGACATCTGTACGTAGTCGATCTTCATCTGTCCGCAGCCGGTTTCCAGTTGGCGGATGAACCGGTTGATCTCCTCCAGATACGCCGCCCGGACGCTTTGCGGGTCCAGTTGGATCTTGCCGTCCCTGGTCTCCAGGTCGCGGAAATCGCTCCAGCTCTCGAACGGGAACGTCAGTTCCTCCTGGGCCATCACGTGCAGCACAAGCACCTCGTGCTTGCGATAGCGGAAGTGATGCAGGGCCGACAGAATCTCCGCCGGGTCGTCGAAGAGGTCGCTGATGACCACGATCAGGCCTCTACGGTGGGCGCGTTCGGCGATGTCGTGAAAAATGGGCGACAGCTTCGTCTCCTCGCCGGGCGTGGTGGTGGCGAGTTCCTCCAGGATCGCCCGCATGTGGCTGACGCGGCTGCGGCTGGGGATGTACCGCCGAATGGCCGTGTCGAACGTCACCAGCCCGACGGCGTCCTGCTGGTGCAGCATCAGGTGCGTCATGCTGGCGGCGAGAAATTGGCCGTACCGGAACTTCGACAGCGGCTGGCCTTCGTGCCGGGCCGCGGCGGTTCCGGCGTATTTCATCGAGCCGCTGGCATCGAGCAGGATCGTGCATCGAAGATTGGTCTCCTCGATGAACTGCTTGATGTAGTAGCGGTCGCTCTTGCCGTAGACCCGCCAGTCGAGATCGCGCGTGTCGTCGCCGGGCACGTACTGCCGGTGCTCGGCAAATTCCACGGAAAACCCTTTGTATGGGCTTTTGTGCCTCCCGCTGACAAATCCCTCGACAATACCGCGCGCAATCAGCTCCAGCTTGCCGATCTTGTTCAACGCCGCCGGATCCAGCAAGGCCGCGTAACCGTTTTGTCCGTTACCGTTGGGCATACCTTCCACCTGTGAACCTATCTTCTTTAACTCCGCTCCGGGCCGAGTGGACCCAGAATTTTATACCGCCGATGTGCACTGATCCTGTGGCCTTTGAAATCCCGCATACGTTCGGGGCGGCGGATGGTATAATCCTCGCCTGAGAGGTTGAGACGAGGGTGGAAATTTATTTATCCTGGCGGCCAACCTTTTATTACCACGCGTGTCTACTGTAACGGAAAGCATTGAGCAGAGCCCAGGCGATCGGGACGACGCCAAGCTCGTCGCGGCGGCCTGTCGCGGCGAGCGGTCGGCGTTTGACGCCCTGATCGTCCGGTATCAGCGGCAGGCGACGAGCGTGGCCTATCGCCTGCTGAACAACATGGACGATGCGTTGGAAGTCACGCAGGACGCGTTTTTGCGGGCATACGAAAAGTTGGCTTCGCTGGACAAAACGGAGCGTTTCGGCCCGTGGCTGCTGCGGATCGTGAGCAACATGTCGCTCAACAAGCGTCGAAGCCGGGCGCTGCGGCGCGGGATTTCGCTCGACACCGACGACGAGGACGGCGGCGGGATTCAGCCGGTCGACACGTCGGCGGTCAGGCCCGACGAGGCCGCCTCCGCCAACGACGTCAAGCGGCTGATGCAGCAGGCCATCGACGAACTGCCCGACATGCAGCGAAAGGCGCTGATTCTGTTCTGCATGGAGCAGCGGCCTCAGAAGGAAATCGCCGAAACGCTCAAATGCAGCGTGGAAGCGGTGAAATGGCACGTGTTTACCGCCAGAAAAAAACTGAAGGAACGACTGAAAGATTACCTGTAGAAAGCCGGAAGGAAAACGAGTAAAACCAGCGACGGTGTGCTATGGAAAAGCCCGAATACGACAACATGGAGTTCAAACTCAGCCAACTGCTCGACGGCGACCTCCCGCCCGATGAGGAGGCCCTCCTGCTCGCGCGGCTGCGGGACGACGACGAGTTGGCCAAGACCTACGCGGGCTATCGCCGGCTGGATGACATGCTCGAAGACCTCGCCGTCGCGCCGGAGCTGTCGGCCGTCGATTACGACGCCCAGCGTGCCGACATCATGGCCTGCATCGAGAAGAAGGCCCTGCTGACCTATTCACCGCGTAAACGAGTGCTGCCGTGGGTGTTCGGCGGGGCGCTGTCCGCGGCCGCCGTCGCCATGCTGGCCATCGGCGCGTTCATCGTCTTCCGAACCGCAACGGTCGTACCGACCCCTCCGCAGCCGACGGCTGGCTCCGTCGCCAGCGTCCTCGTCCCGCCGCACATGGCCGCCCTGGGCAGCGTCGAATCCGCCATCGAACCCTTCGCCGACGACAGCGAGGGCGTCTCCATCGTCCAGATTCGCATCAGCTATCCCAGCGACGACGAATTCATGCTCGCCGACCCCAACGACAATCCGCTCGCCCACGGCGACATCGGCCGAACAGGCCCCAGCGCAACCCCCCTGCCCGCGGGCACCGTCCTGATGGTCCTGGACCGACCCGACAGCTTCGATTGGTACGATATCTACTAACACGAGCGACGAGTGACTAGCGAAACCGTGACAAGCGATAAGCGACAAATGAAGAAGCCACTAGCCACCAGCCACAAGCCACCAGGTATGGCGAGTTCGGCCAAAGTCATGGCATACGGGTGGAATGGCACGATGACACCGAGCCATGAGTCCGCGAAGCATCGAGACTACTCTCTCGAACGGGATGTACGATTTTACCACAACGTGGCGAAACCCCTTGTCGCTTGTGGCTTGTGGCTAGTGGCTTTCGTCGCCTCCTCGTATCCCCTGTCACTACTCAGAGGTTTTTCCATGAACACAACCACCCGAATTCCCCGAACCCTCGTCGCCGCCGTCCTGCTGGGCGTGTTGCTTGGCCTGCCCGTGGCCGCCCAGAACGCGGCGGGGCTTCAACAGAACCTCGATAAATCACTGAACGTCACGATCACCGATCAGCCGATTCGCGACGTCTTCGACCGCCTCCAGCGCGAGAGCGGCGTGAAATTCGCCATCGACGCCGACACGTTCGAGCGCCTGCCCTGGGGCGAACAGACCCGCCTGCGGATCTCTCTCAAAAATATCACGCTGCGGAACGCCCTTTCGCCCATGCTCGCCCCGCAAAGCCTCCAATGGACCGTTGACGGCGGAGCCGTCCGCGTCAGCCCGAACGAAGCCCTCTTCCGCATGGGCAGGCGGGCGTCCTACGAGGAACTCCAACTCCTGGCCAAACTCAACAGCGGCAAACTGGACGCCGCCGCCGACAAAAAGGCCGTCCTGGAAAACCTCCGAAAACTCACCGAAACCCCCGATCTCGACCTGACCGTCAGCCGCTCGGAAAAGCAGGTCGAGGCCGCCTACGCTCGCGGCCTGGCCGCCCTGCCCTGCTCGCCGGCGGCCTTTCTCGACGCCATGTGTGGCACGGAATACTCGTGGTATCTCAACGACCAAACCGTCGTCATCCTGCCGAAAAAAGAACAGATCGAACGCCAGCTTCAGCAGACCGTAACGCTGCGGTATCAGAGCGAAAAACTCTCCACCGTGCTGCTGGACCTGGCCCGCAAGGCCCGCGTGCCGCTGAGCATCGAGCCCGGCGTGATGCAACTGCTGCCCTCGGAGACGCGGAGCAATTTCAGCCTGGTGATGGCCGACGCGTCGATCGCGCAGGCGCTGGAAGTCATCAGCGGCTCGACGGGGCTGAAGTTCACCGCCACCGACGTCGGTCTGAGCGTCGAGGCGGGCAAGCCCTCGGGCGCCGCCAACGCCGCCGCCCAGCCCCGCTCGCCCTGGATGCTCCAGATGGACCTCGACCTCAACGGCGAAACCGTCCGCGTCACCGTCCGGGCCGAGGAACTCCCCGCCGACCTCCGCGACGCCATCGAAGCCCATAAAAACGCGTATATCGAATCCCTCCGCAAACGACTGGGCACCGACGGCGGCGACCGCATCGACAACGTCACCATCGTCCCCGACGACGAGGAAGGCGGACATTGAGGACGACGACTATGGGTTTACGAAACACCACAAAACCGTCCCAAAACCATTCCCGCGAGGCACTGCAACCTTGTCGTCAGCCGGTGGACACGGGGGCGGCGAAAAAAGCGTTGTCCGCCTTCGTCACCGCGTGTCGCACCACGGCGGCAGCAACAACGATCGCGCTGACCGTAGGCCTTTCAAGCGGCTGCATGGGCACGCCGCCGCAAAGCACAATGGGCGCACCGCCTGCAAATCAGATCGACACACCGCCGACGGAAAAATCCAAAGAGCTGAGAGGCGAACCCGCATCCCTGCGAGGCTACGCAGCCCCCGCACACATCATGATGGACGACGAGTGACGAGACGTTACTCATCACTTCCCCGCCGCGGTCCATGTGTTGAAGCCTTGGACACGGAGGCTGCGGAGGGTTTGTTCCAGTTGTGCCAGGAGGGTTTTGTTGTCGGCGGGGCAGGCGGCTGTGACGGCGAGGGTGCGAAATCCGTCGGCGGTCAGCAGGACGAGGAGGGCGGTTTTTCCGTCTTGCGAGCGGGCATGGACGATGGCGGCGGGCAGGCCGTCGGGTAGGCGGAACGGCTCGCCCGGTTCGATGTCCTTGAGGCCCAGGTCGTCTCGGCGGAGATTTTCCACGCCCGGTTCGAGCACCTGCGCGAGCGTCGGCAGGAAATCGCGCGGGCGGATTTCGACGCTCACGCTGCCGCCGCCGGGGATGTCCCACGTCGTTTGGCCGGGGCGTTGCACGGCGGCGCGAGGCAGCGTCAGGCCCACGCCCAACGGCGCGTCGCGCCACGTCGAGGCGTCGCTTACGGCCTTCCAGCCCAACGCGTTGAGCGGGCCCGTTGGCAGGTCGGCCTTCTCACGAACGCTCGTCACCTCCAGGCCGCTGCCGGTCGACTGAATCACGCCCGCGCCCGCCGTCGCAGCCATCGAAAACTCGACGCGACGTCGCCGCACCAGGCCAGTAGCGGAGTCGATTTGCAGCGACAACTCCATCGCCGCCTTGACGGACCGCTCCTCGACGGGCACGAGCAACTCCACGCGACCGGCGACATCCACGGCGCTGGCCGTCCGGCTGGTAATGCGGAAACTCGCGTCCGTCGCCTCGCCGCGGATCCGCCCGCTCTCATTGGCCGACGCCGACCACCGCGACAACTGCTCCAGCGTCGGCTGAAGCTTCGCCGTCGCCGCCGCCCGCGCCGGCAGCAGCGACAAATCAGGCCTGGCGTGAACCTGCGCCGCGTCGCGCACGGCCCGCCGCAACACGTACATCTCCGCCGACGTCAGCGATTTCATGTCCTTACTTCGTATTGACTCCGTGTCCACCCGCCATGCGCCATCGGCGAATCGCAAATCCACCTGCACATTCTTCAACTCGACACGCTGCTCGAACGCGTCCTCCCTGGGCAGCGTCGCCTTAAGGTCCAGCCGGGCCGTCACGGTCAATCGCACCGCCGTCGGCACACTGGCCTCGTCGGTCTCCAGCACGGCCTGATGCAACTCCAGCACCCGCGACTGCGACAAATCCTTCACCGCCTGCTTCGTTTTGGCATCGAGCACCTTCGTCGCCGCCTGCGACTGCTGCACGGTGACAACGGCCTGCCCCTTCGCCAACGTCAGCGGCGGTTGAAGCACAACATCGTCCGCCGCCGCCGACAGGGCGACGACGCACGCGACGGCGAGGACAAGGCGTTTGACGAGACCTGTCCGCATTTCCACGTTATTGGATTCGTTATGCATGGCACAATGAAACGCCCGTAGGGCGTGTTGGTTAATCCTACAACGCTACAACCGTTCAAACAATACGGCCAGCTTTCTATGAAAAAGAATCGACCGGCCTCCCCGGCCTCGCGTGGACGTGTCGGCGCGTAGCCGCGACGGGGCGCCAATCGGCTGGTTTCACTGTTGTACAACGCAAAAAGACAGAGCCATGTCCATCATCAGGCGTCTCCCTCGTGGTGTGACTATTTCACAAACTGGATCAGCAGGCGGTCGAGTTCGGTGTTGTCGCTTTGGATGGTGATGAGGATTTCGTTGTTGAATTTCGTGAGGTCGAGGGTCAGGGTGACGTCGACGTTTTTTCCGGCTTCGAGCGTGACGGTTTTTGTGGCCAGCGGTTTGGGTGTTGTCATGGCGGCGGGACGGGTTGTCGTCGTCACGGAGCGCGTCGTTGTTGATGCCGGGCGTGTCGTGGCCGGTTGGCGCGTTGTCGCCGTGGGACGCGTTGTCGCTGTTGTCGCTGGGCGTGTTGCCGTGGCGGCGGGTTTGATCGCGGTGGCTGTTGCGTCGGCGGGGTAGGCGTGGAGGGTCAGTGTGATTTCCTCCTCTTGCGAGAAGTTGTTCACGCGGATGGCGAGAGGCCATTTTTTCGCGTCGCCTTTGGTGATCCGCCAGCCGTTGCTGGTCGCGGCGACGGTCGCGAAATCAGGCCGATGCTGCAACACGACGGGCGGCAGCACCGTTCGCGAATGATCCAGCCGGGCCTGCCGCGTCAGCTTCATCGCGTCGGTTTCCACTTCCAGAAATTTGTCCAAATCCCTGACGGCAACCAGCACGTACGCCAAGCCGTCGTTCAGTGGGATCATCTTATTTCCGTTGTCAACGAGGGTTAGTTCCCGGCCGTCGATGCCGAGGATTTTGATGATCGGCATATCCCAGCCCCAGTCGAACCAATGGCGAGGATGATCTTTGTCGGATTTCTCGTCCGGTTTTTCGGTGGCCAGTTTGAGCATGTCGCTGTAGAGGACGATGACGGCGGTGGCGTCGTCGGCGAAGACCGGCGCCCGTCGGACGATCTGCAGCCTTTTCTCCAGGGGCATCACCAGGTCGCCCACGTACGCGCGGTTGGTCAGTGTGGCGATGCACGCGCCGTAGGCCGCCAGGCTGCGGAGGGGCGTGCCGTCCTTGCCGGTCATGCCAAAATTTTTTCCGTGTTCGTCGAAGAAGGGCAGCACGAAGGGGAAGTATCGTTCGACGCCGCACGCGCGGGCTTCGACGGCCTTGGCGACGATCGCCAGCGCGCTGGCCGCATCGTCGGGCCTGGCGGCGCGGGCGCCCGATGTCGCAGGCCAGGGCTTGCCGCATTCGGAGATCCAGATTCCCGCGCCCGCCGCTCCGGCCTGTTCGAGCCACGCCCGGCAGCGGGCAACTTGTTTGCGAATCGACGCGCCGTCGTCAGCGTAGTTGTGGAAGCTGACGAAATCGACCGCCCGCATCAGCCCGCCGACGGACAGGCCTCGCAGGAACGCGTCGTTCTCCAAACTGCTGAGCACGCCGCCACCGAGGGGTGTGGGAATTCTCGCCCCCGACACGCCGCGCGAGACCGCCTTGGCGTACGCGACGTATTGATCCGCCGGCAGGTTGCCACCGAAGAAAATATCCGGCTCGTTCCAGATCTGGATGCCCGCGTGAGCGTTCCGCCAGCGGTTGGCGATGGCCGCCCATGCCTGCGACGCCGGCACGAGGTCGGCAGGATACGGATTTTGCTCCGTCGGGCCGAGATATTTCGGCGTGTCGTGGGCGATCTCCAGCACCCCCAGGCCGACCAATTCGTACCGCTTCCGCAGCGTGTCGTAGTCGCGGTCGCCGTCCCAGGTGAATCGGCCGAATCCGCCGTTGACGCTGCCCCAGTGCAGCCGTTCGCGCGCGATGTCGATGCTCAACTGCTGCATCAGCGTCATCAGCCGCTGCCGGTCGGCCGACTCGGGCGCCAGCCAACTCAGCCCCGCGTCGATGCAGAAAAACGGATCCTTCCGCCCGCGCAGCGGCTCGACGCTGATCACGCCGAACGTCTGCTTCAAGGCGGGGAACGAAATTTCGTAATACCCCGGCCCCACCGTGAGCGAAAGCGTGACGATGTTCGCGTCTTTCTCATTACGCCTGGCCTTGCCCTCGGCGACGTTCGCGCCCGCGTAATCGGAAACGACGTACGCCAGATCGTCGGCCTTGATCGACTCCGCCGTGACGCGGAATTCCAGCGTAGCCGCCCTCCCCGGCGCAATCACGCCCGTCGTCTTGGCCGCCGGCACGAGCTGTGCGTGCGTACAAAACGTCGACAGGGCAGTCAGCAGAATCAGGAGGCACGTCGGGATATGTATAACCTGTTTCATGAAGGCCGATTATATCGTATCCGCGACGGAGAGGGCAAACGCATGTATATTCTTCTTTTTCGCACGGGGGTGCTGTTCAGACGAACCGGGCCGCAGGCCCTGCCATTTTGCGTTGTAAGACGGTGTGAGCGACTGAACATTTCGTTTGTCACAACGATCTGCAACGCAAAATGGCAGGGCCTGCGGCCAGTCGAGTCTGAACACAACGATCACGCGAAAAACCGTCAATGCGCATGCGTTGCCCCTCGTTATTTTTTCTCCTCTTCTTCGACATACTCGATGATATCGCCAGGCTGGCAGTGCAGGGCTTTGCAGATCGCGTCGAGTGTGGAAAATCGGATCGCGCGGGCTTTGCCGGTTTTGAGGATGGACAGATTGTTCATCGAAATGCCCGTGGCTTCGGACAGTTCTTTGAGCTTGGCCTGGTTGTCCAGCAGCAGATAGGCTAGTCGTATTCGAATCATGGCAGCCCCCTTTTACACTACGCCCTTGGATTCTTCAATCACCGGCAACACGCGACGCAAGGTGAATGCCAACGTGGTGTACAGAAGGGCTCCGCCGATTCCATACGCCAGATTCCAGCCGATAGGCCATATCCATTTGGCTTCTCCATACAGGTCAAGCATCGTTGTGGAAATAATCACCACGAGCCCCACCCGGCTGACAATCGACAGGCCTGCCATGAACAACAGAACCACGCTGGCCTTACGCAAAATTCGGCCTGGTTTCAACCCGGGACCAATTACGTACACAAGCAACTGCGACAGCGCGATGGTCAGCAAACCAAACACGCAAAAGTTGACGCAACCGAACAGGGCGTCCCAGACCGCATACCAATGACGGGGATCTTCCGGCACGGAAGAACCAAACAGGTGAATCACCATCCCCACCCGTATGCCTCCTCCCACGATCATGAGTATCCCCAGGATCGTGATCCCTTTGGCGTAACGGGAAACCCACTGGTTATTTCTGACGAATGCTGGCCATCTCATGATTTCCTGACCTTTCCGGAGAACTTTTCGCCTTCATGGTGAGTTTTACACGATTATCATTGTTCCGTCAATGACAATTTTTATTAAATTTTCGATCATCATTTATTTTTTACTGATAAAATGTCAATTTACGTGTTGGTGGTAAGATGCCGGGTGTGCGTCTCGTTGCATCATCGCAAAGCCCAACCTGGCCACAGGCCCTGCCATTTTGCGTTGCAAAACGTCGTGAGCGACAGAACGTTTCGGTTATCACACCGACCTGCAACGCAAAATGGCAGGGCCTGTGGCCAGGTTGGGCTTTGCGATGATCGCGTGAAAACCCGGATAATGCACCTGCGTTCGTGCGGTGTGAATACGCACGCCCCTTCCCACCCGACCGCCTGACGTGTATAACGGTCTGCATTCCGAGAAAACAAGGAGTGCACACATGGAACTGCTCGTTCGCAAGACGGAAGATTTTGTTTTGACAGGCCGTGGGGATGCGCCCGCGTGGTCCAACGCGCCGTGGGTGGATTTGGCCCGCGTCGGCACGGGGCCGGGGACGTATAAGACTCGCACCAAGGCGCTCTACAGCAACACCGGGCTGTATCTACTGGTGGATTGCGAGGACAAGATCCTCACCGCCGACATGACGCAGGATTACGACATGCTGTTCACGCAGGACGTGGTGGAGGTGTTCCTTTGGCCTGAGGCGTCGCAGCGGACGTACTTCGAGTACGAAATTTCGCCGCTGGACGTCGAGCTGCCGATCATGGTGATCAACGCCGGCGGGCCTTTCCACGGCTGGCTGCCGTTCGGCTACGCGGGCGGGCGGCGTGTACGGCACGCGACGAGCGTTCGCGGCGGCGAGCGGCGGCCGTACGCCAAAGTCGATGGCTGGTCGTGCGAAATGTGCATCCCGTACGCGCTGCTGGTAGGCCTGCAAAACGTGCCGCCCACGTCCGGCATGACGTGGCGGGCGAACATTTATCGCATCGACTACGACGCCCCCGAAGTCACCCAATGGGCCTGGTGCCCCGACACCGGCGGGAATTTCCACGACTACAAGAAATTCGGGACGCTGACGTTCGAGTAGAAGGCGCGGGCAAGTGTATCGAACATTCGACACGGTGGCAATCGTTGCGTGAAAACGAGCGGATCGGCCTCCCCCGCCTCGCGTGAGAAGTACCGGCACACAGCCCCAACGGGGCGTCTGATGTAGCCCAGGGTGAGCGGTACGCCGCGAACCCTGGGGATAGAAGTTTTTGCTTCTCTTTCATCGTGCCTGACGCCACTGGCCGAGGTCGCCTACGCGGACCTGTACGGCTTCGGACGACGCGCACAAGGGCACGTGCAAGTCGTTCGAAGTCGCCTTCGCACGACGGTGCGCCCTCGGCCAGTGGCGTCAGGCACGATGGAGAGTTCTGGAAAACACTTGACCCAGGGTTCGCCGAGTACGGCTCACCCTGGGCTACATCAGACGCCGCTTCGCGGCTGTGGACCGGCACTTCAACGCGAGGCCGGGGAGGCCGGTTGGTTCTCTGCCATGTCACGCTGTTGCCGTACCGAATGGTTGGGCCAAATCACTCATTGCCTGCGCCCACACACAGCCTCTTCACGAAACCGCGCCCGCACTGGGACAAATATCGTTCAGCGGACACACCGGGCACTCGGGTTTTCTTGCGTGGCAGATTTCGCGGCCATGGAAGATGAGGCGGTGGGAGAAGTCGGTCCAGTCGGGTTGCGGGATGAGTTTCATGAGGTCGCGTTCGATGTCGGCAGGGTCGGTGTGGTCGGTCAGGCCCAGTCGGCCTGCGACGCGGATGACGTGGCGGTCGACGGCGATTCCCTCGGCCCGCCCAAACGCGTTGCCGAGCACAACGTTGGCGGTCTTCCTCGCCACGCCGGGCAGTTCCAGCAGCGCGTCCATGGAGTCGGGCACGCGCCCGCCGAACCGCTCGACCAGCAGGCGGCCTGTGCCGATCACATTTTTTGCTTTCTGCCGATAGAAACCGGTTGCGAGAAGATCGTGCTCGAGTTCTGCCTGCGTGGCGGCGGCGTAATCGGCGGCGGTGCGATATTTTTTGAACAGCCGCTCCGTCACGCGATTGACGCCCGCGTCGGTCGTCTGGGCCGAGAGAATCGTCGCCACCAGCAACTCCAGCGGTGTGGACCAGTTCAGCGCCGTCCGCGGCGCGGGATATTTTTTCCGCAGCCGCTCCCCAATCTCCACCGCCCGCACGGGCCGTCGCGATTTTTTTGTCGTGGCCATGGGGAGTACTATACCGAAATTTTTCGCGATTGACTCCGAATTCCCTTGCGGGTACAGTGTTTCGCCTTGCCGTGCGATTCCCGTATCGGCAGGCGCGCGGGTCATGAACGCCCGCGCGAACCCGAGCCGGCTTGCCGGGGACGCGCCGCGTGAGCGCGTCTGGACGCAGCCGGACAAACCATGGGAGCTTCACGCGCCATGTCTGACGAAACCAAACCGCAGGACGAAACCACCGCCGAAACCCAATCGCAGGAAACCGCTCCGACACAAGAGCAACCGCAGGAACAGGGCAGCATCGTGTCCGCCGACACCTCCATGGCGTCGAACGACATGCTCGAAGCCGAAAAACCCTTCGCCGTCGACGTGACCGACGCGGGCGCGCTGCGGAAAAAAGTCACCATCACCGTGCCGCGGAAGCGCATCAACGAGAAATTCAACGAAATTTTCGGCGAATTGGCCAAGAGCGCCCAGGTGCCCGGCTTCCGCGCCGGCCATGCGCCGCGGCGGCTGATCGAGAAACGGTTCGCCAAGGACGCTGGCACCGACGTCCGCAACGCGATGGTCGGCGAGTCACTCCAGTGGTCGGCCGAGCATGTCAAACTTCAGACGATCGGCGAGCCGTCGATCGACCTCGAAGCGATTGTGCTGCCCGACAACGGCGACATGTCGTACTCCTTCGAAATCGAAGTCGCGCCCGAGTTCGAGCTGCCAAGCCTTGACGGCATCGAGGTCAAGAAGGTCACGCTCGACGTCACCGACCAGCGCGTCGAGGAACAACTGGACATGTTCCGCCAGCGCGGCGTGACCTACGAGCCCACCACCGAGGCGACCCGCGCCGGCGACGTCGTGACCGCCGACGTGGCCATCCGCGGCGACGGCGTCGAGTACGATCAGAAGGACGCCGTCATGCGCGTCGCGCCCGGCCAGGTCGAGGGCTTGCCGCTGGTGGACCTCGCCACGCAGTTGGCGGACAAGAAGCCCGGCGACAGCATCGAGGTCGGCGTCAAGGTGCCCGAATCCCACGCCACCGAGGCCTGGCGAGGCAAAGACGCCACCGTCGCCATCACCGTCCGGGAAGTCCGCCGCCGCATCCTGCCCGAACTCAACGACGAGTTCGCCAAGCAGATGGGCTACGACACCGTCGAGGATCTGCGGAACCTCGTCCGTCGAGGCCTGTCGGCGCGGATGGAGCAGGAAACCACCGAAAACATGCGTGAGCAGGTGTCTCAGTATCTGCTGGAGAACGCGCAGTTCGAGTTGCCCGAGCAGATGGCCGCCCGCCACGCCGACGTCGCCCTGCGGCGGCAGTTCATCAATCTGCTCCAGATGGGCATCCCGCAGGAAAAGATCCAGGAAAACCTGGCCGAATTGCAGGCCCGCTCGATCGAAGTCTCCCGCCGCGAACTGAAGTTGCAGTTCATCCTCGGCAAAATCGCCGATCAGCGGGACATCAAGGTCGAGGAGGGCGAAGTCAACGCCCGCGTGGCGGCGATGGCCCGCGAACAGGACCGCCGACCCGAACGCCTCCGCCAGGAACTCCAGGCCGACGGCACGCTGGGCATGCTCGAAGACCGCATCCGCGAAGAAAAAGCCCTCAACGCCCTGCTGGAAAAAGCGACCATCACCGAAGTCGAACCGGAGGCGAAGCCGGCGGAGTAATCGTTTTTTACGATAGAGCGTGAAAATGGCTCTGCCTGTTTGCGTTGCAGGATGTTGTGTACTACAAAACGTTTGTGATACACAACACCCTGCAACGCAAACAGGCAGAGCCATTTTCATCGTCGGAGTTATTCCGTGTCGTTGCGAACATTCATCGCGGTGGAGTTGGACGTGCCGATCCTTGCCGGCCTGGTGCGGGCGCAGGGGGAGTTGGCATCGGTTGGTGGGAAAATAAACTGGGTGGCGCGGGCGAATTTGCATGTGACGATGAATTTTCTGGGCGACGTTGCGGACGAGGCGATCGCGGAGGTTTGCCGGCGGATGGCTGCCGCGGCGGGGCGGGTCGAGCCGTTTGAGTTCGCCGTTCGCGGCCTGGCGTGCACGCCGTCGCACGGGCCTGTGCGGATGATCTGGGGCTTGGTGGACGACCCGTCGGGGCTGCTGGCGGTGCTGCACGACGAATTGGCCAATCAATTCGCGTCGATGGGGTTGCGGCAGGAGAACCGCGAATATCGGCCTCACGTCACGCTCGCCCGCGTCAAGTATGTGGAAAACCCCGCCCGCCTGCGTGGCGCGGTCCGCGCCTTCGCCGACACGGAATTCGGCGCCCAACACGGCGAAGAACTCGTCGCGTTCACGTCCACGTTGACGAAAGAGGGCCCCATCTACGCCCCGCTGGCACGAGCCGGACTGGGGAAGTGAAAGCCAGCAGCCAACAGACACGGATGATATGGCCACGCGGAGGCTCTTGAAATTCGCGTTTCGGTTTTACGACGATTCCTTATCGTCGCGTCCCGGTGTTTCCGCGTCGTTTTGTTCACGGGCCGACTCGCGAAACGCCCGCTGGGCGTCGCGGACCATACGGTACATGCCCAGGGCGAACCCCACCACGGCCCCCGTCAGTATCAACGCCGGACTGGTGCCCCAACGATTGTCCAGCCACCAGCCCAGCAACACCCACAAGGCGAAAATAATCGCCAGTTCGATGCCCGCGGTGGCATACCGCATCATGCGGTGCAGCGGCGGCTTGGCCATGAAACGCCTCTCCGTTCCGTTATCCGGTCGTCTTGTGAAAGTCTAGCCGCCTATTTGCCTCCCAGCCTCAGCCATGCGCAACCGGCGGCGCCGATCGTGCCCGCGTCGTTGCCGAGTTGGGCGATTTCCAGTTTCGTCAGTGCCGGCGTGAGCGTCCAGTGCAGGTCCGCGTAGTGTTTGCGGAGCGGGGCCATCATGTCCTCGCCCGCCTTGGTCATCCCGCCGGCCAGCACGATCTCGTCCGGGTCCAGCATCCGCGCGATCGTCACGCAGCCAAGGGCCAGGTACCGCATCGCCTGATCCCACACCTCGGTCGACAGCGCGTCGCCGGCCTTGCGGGCCTCGTTGATGTCCTTGGCCGTGATCGTCCCGCCCGCGTCCAGCACCGCTTTGAGCGAACTGGCCCGGCCCTCGCGAACCAACCGAGTCGCCCACTGACCGATGTACGTCGCCGACGCGTACCGCTCCAGGCAGCCACGCTGGCCACAGCCGCACTTCTCTCCGCCCGGCTCGACGATGACGTGCCCGATCTCCGCGCCGATCTCGTGACTGCCCTGAACCACCTTGCCGTCGATGATAATCCCGCCGCCGACGCCCGTGCCGAGCGTCAACAGCACCATGTCGCCATGGCCGGCACCCGCGCCGCAGATATACTCGCCGAACGCGGCCGCGTTGGCGTCGTTCTCCAGCACGCCCGGCACACCCAATTCCTTGCATACCAGATCACGAAGCGGCAGATTATCCATCCCCGGAATATTCGGCAGCGCGATGACAATGCCCTCGCTGATCTTCAAAGGCCCCGGCGAACCGATGCCCACGCCGACGATATCGCTGACCGACAGCCCGCGTTTGGCTATCGCCTGCCTGCTGCCGGCGACCATCTGGGCGACGACATCCTTCGCCCCGGTCGCGGGCGTGGGCAACTGAAAAATATCACTCGCCCGCCGCTGCTCATCCAACAAACAAAACTTGATAAATGTCCCGCCAAGATCCACGCCAATGCAGTATTTTGACATTGTTCGACCCTTTTACACGAAATTCGCTCGTCGCTCCGAAGACGCCGCCCCACTTCTGTACTTCACCCCCACAAAAAAAGCAACACCAAGAAACCGCCAAATCGCAATAGGGCTCGCCTGTATGCATTGTAAAACTCGCGGGCGGTGAACCGCTCTTTTGTGGCTGTCTCTTGGGTATTTCAGGATTTTTACGGAATTTTCGAAACGAGGGAACTTTGGGTAAAAGTATTTTTTACATTGATTTCCACTAGGCATGCCTTACGATCACCCGACATAGGGACGTTGCTGCATTCATCGGCACATCGCCGACAAGGAGCCCCTGGCGAGTTTTCGTACCGTAAACGGAGAGTCCGCAATGCAATTGGCCTTTTGCCTCTTTAAATACTTTCCGTACGGTGGCCTGGAGCGAAATTTCCTGTGCACGGCGCTCGCCTGCCAGGCGAAGGGGCATACGATTCGCGTCTATACCCGTAAATGGTCCGGCAAGCCGCCGCCGGGATTCGACGTGCGGATTGTGCCCGTGCGGGCCTGGCGGAACCACACCCGATGCACCGAATTCGCCGCATGGGTGCAGGCCGACCTCGCCCGCCAACCCGTCGACTGCGTGATCGGATTCAATAAGATGCCAGGCCTGGATATATACTACGCCGCCGACGTCTGCTTCGTGGAGTTGGCCCGCACCCTCCACGGTCCGCTATACCGGTTAGGCGGGCGCTACCGCCATTTCGCCGCCTTGGAACGCGCGGTATTCGCCGCCCAGGGCCACACGAAAATTCTGACGATCTCCCCCGTACAGCAGGCCGACTTCGAACGCCATTACGGCACGCCACCCGAACGGTTTCATTTGCTGCCGCCAGGGATCGCCCGCGACCGCCGCGCCCCGCCCGATGCGCCCGCCATTCGCGAAGCCTTTCGGGCCGAGTTCGGCTTGGGCAACGACGATCTGCTTCTGTTGTTCATCGGATCCGACTTCGTGAGGAAGGGGCTCGACCGCGCCATCAAGGCCATGGGGGCCTTGCCCGAGTCCTTGCGCCGCCGCGCGCGGCTGTTCGTTCTCGGCAGCGGCAAGCCGCGGCCTTTCCGACGCCTGATTCGTTCGTCAGGCCTGGACGACCAGATCGTCTTTCTGGATGGACGCGATGATATCCCACGGTTCCTGTTCGGAGCCGACCTGCTCATTCATCCCGCGTACTACGAAAGCGCCGGCATGGCGCTGCTCGAAGCCGTCGTCTCTGGACTGCCCGTGCTGGTGACAGATGTCTGCGGGTACGCGCACTACATTGAGGACGCCCAGGCCGGCCGCGTGATCGCCTCGCCGTTCGCGCAGGCAGCGCTCAACACCGCCCTCGCCGACATGCTGGCCAACCCCGAGGCGCGAACACAATGGGCACGCAACGCTCTGGCCTTCGCCGAGCAGGCCGACCTCTACGGCCGACACGAAAAGATGGTCGAGATCATCACAAACACCCGCCGCACCCCATGAGCACCACCGTGGAATCCCTTACACACCGCTGAGTCTCTTCGGTGCGTGACGCAGCAGCAACTCCGTCGCGCGGGCGAGGATGTCCGCCGGTTCGCACATGCGCCCGGGGCCTGTGGTGCCGCAGGCAAGTCGGCCTTCGGCGGGGCCGATCAGGTGGACGCCGGGCATCGACGCCAATGTTTCGATGTTGGTTTGCACCGCCGGGTGGGCGAACATGCGGGAGTTCATCGCCGGGGCGACGAGGACGTCGCAACTCCCTGCCGTCGCCAGGAGCATGGTGCTGACGAGGTTGTCGGCCAAGCCGTGGGCGAGTTTGGCGATGGTGTTGGCGGTGGCGGGTGCGAGGATGGTCAGATCCGCCCGCTCGGTGAGCGAAATATGGCCGCTGTCGTGATTCTCCGTCGATTGCCACATCGACGTGAAGACCGCCCGCCGTGTGAGCGATCCAAACGTCAGCGGCTGCACGAACTCCACTGCCGCCGGAGTCATCGCCACCGTCACGCCCGCGCCGGCCTGCACGAGTTTGCTCGCCAGATCGGCGGCCTTGTAGCACGCGATCCCGCCGCTGACGCACAACAGCACTTCATAACCGTCGAGCGATTTGTCCATACGAAAAGTGTATCGCCGAATGCGGATATCCACAAGCCACTACAAAGCCGTCACGGGGTACACGTCACGTTTGTCAGTGGAGAACAGCCGATTGTCCTCCACGGCCTCGCGTCGTATTCGCCCGGCATCACTGTCTACATCGCCCGGCCTCTTTATGGTAGAATGTTCGCGATGCGAATGTGGGAGCACAATATCGTTCCGCGTGAGCGGGCTCGGAGTTATTTGGCCGAGGTCGTTCATACGGCGATGTTGCTGGCGATGTTGCTGATGCTGTGGCACGGCGCGGGCGTTGAGGGGTATGACCGGTATTTTTATGACGTGATCGGGCAGTTGGTGGGATGCTTCATGCCGGCGGCGTTGGCGATGTTGTTGGCGATGCGTTGCGGCGTGCTGGACGTGAGCGTGTGGATGAGTTGGTCGGCGGGCAGCGTGCTGGCGGCGGCGATTTTGCGTGCGGCGCTTCCGGGCGAGGGCGAGGTTCATGCGGGCGGCTGGCCTTGGTTGGCCTTCGCGGCGGCGGCGGGATGCGGGGCGGCCATCGGAGGCGTCAACGCGCTGCTGTCGCGGATTCCCAGGTTGCCGGCCGTGGTCGCGACGGCTGTGACGGCCCTGCTGGTCTGGGGGCTGTTGCACGCCGTGACGACGGAGCGGGAGATCCCCGTCCATCCGCGAACGTTCGACGCGTGGCACCTGGAAACCGACGTGCCCGTGGAAACCGAAGACGACGGCAACGAATCGGCGGACGTCATGACGGCCTGTGCGCCGCTGGCGGTGACGCGGATGCTCGCGGTGGCGCTGATGCTGTCGGCAGTGCTGCTGGCGATGCTGCTCCGCGTCGGCCGATCGGCGAACGCGTCGCTCGACCCGACTCCCCCGCCGTGGGTTCGCGCGGTGGCGCTCGTCGCGGGCGGGACCGTCGCCGCGCTGGGCGGGGCGCTCTGGCTGCTGGAACACAACACCGCCGCCGTCCCGCGACTGCCCGTACACGACCTGAGGATCCCCGTCGCGGTCGTGCTCGCCGGAGGACTCGTGCTCGCCGGCAAGGGACGCTCGCTCCTGACCGTGCTGTATCTGCCTCTGGCCATGCTCGTCACAACATTGTGGTACCTCGACGGCTGGGACCTCAACGCGCGCGGCTATGCGTTTCACCTGCTGGTGATGCTGGCGGCAGCCGTCACAGTAAGTCTGTCGTTGCGGGCGTTCGCGCTGTGGGGCACGGCGACGCTGAAACTCGCCGCCGCCTGCGCCGTCGCATCGACGCTCCTGCTGGTCGTGCCCACGCTGACGAATTCCGTGTCGCTGGCGACATACGCACACACCGCCGCCGTCGCCCTGCTGATCGGCGGAGTGGCGCTACTGGCCGTGGGGGTGCGAAGACAGGCTGTAGGCCGTGGGCTGTAGGCTGTAGGCGCGACGGTGGCTTATCGTTGTCCTGTCATGCGGTGGCGTTGGTAAACGTTTCCGCATGACACAACAACCATAAGCCACCACCGCGCCTACAGCCTACGGTCTACAGCCTGTCTCACTCCTCCGCCGGCTGCGTGGCGGTTTCTCTCGCGCGGACCGGTTCGGCCTCCGTTTCCGTCGTCTTGGCTGCGGAGGCTTCCGCGTCGCGACGGATCGTGGCCAATTTGCTGCTGGCGTCGGCGAGTTGATGATACGCCTCCGTCAAGGCCGCCTGCGCCCGCTCGACATCCGCCTCGTCCGCATGGCCCTGCGACTGCCGACGCTCCACGCCACGAAGCTGACGCTCCAACTCCCGAATCCGCGACTGCATCGCGATCACCTGCCGCTCGGCCTGCTCCGACTGCCGACGGGCCTGCGGGGACATCGCCTCAGGCTGATTGGCCTCCAGCAAAATCTCCTCCACCCGAAGATTCGCACGCTCCACCTCACGCTGATACGCCGCGATGGTCTTCCGTTCGATCTCGTACTGACAGGGCGTGATCTCGCCCAACGAGTACAACGCGTCCAGCCACATCGCCTTGCGATTCATCGACGCCGAGAGATCCAGCGCGCGCTGCTGGGCGGCCCGCAGATCCGCGTACTGCCGGGGCGTCATCGTGGAACTCAACGGCTCGGCCACCGCGCGCGTCCGCGCCGGCTCAGCCGACGCGTCCTTCGCCGAGCCGGTCTCGTGCGGCGACAACGCATTCACGCGACGCTGAGCCGCCGCCACCGCCTGACGAGCCTGCTCCGCCTCACGCTGGGCCGTCGGTACATCGCGCGACCCAACCGCTGACAGCCGCTGCACACGATCCAGCCGCGTGATCAGCACGTTGTTGGCGACCATCAACTCACGCAACGCAATCTGGTATTTCGAAAGCCCGTGCAACTCGCTGCCGTGCTTGCCCGGCGAACCGTCGCCGCCGTTGGCATCGCTGCCGCTGAAAAGCCCGCTCGTGCTCTCCCCGTCGGCGGCGTAGGCGTTGCCTGTCGTGGCCGCGCCGGGACTGGTGCCCCGCGGAGCCGCCGGCTGAGTCGCGCTCGAAGGCGGCGCCTCGGTCCCCGTCCGGACGGGACGCTGATTCCCCGTGACGATCACCGGCTCGCCGATGGGCGACCGCTGCCACACCTGGTTCGGCGCCAGTTCGAACGCCCTGCCGGTCGAGTTGTCGATGACAAACCGTCCGCGCGTCGTCTGCACAAACGTGGTCGTGCCGCCGTGCTGAACGGACGTCGCCCGCACCCCGCGGGCTATCGGCGTCCGCCAGAGCACCGGGTTGCCCGCACGACCCGCGCTGCCCATCGCCCTGCCCTCGGCCGTCAACACGCCGTTTCGCACCGTCACGTTCACGCTCACGCTGGGCCAGGAACCCTGACCGACCTCATCATCCGCCGCCGCCATCGCGTCCGTCGCAACCGCCGCAGCCATCACCGCCGCAGCCCCCGAAACCAATACAACGATGCACCGTCGCTGGAAACGTGTCATTGGGTAGTCTCCTTCACGCACCCCCGTGTACCCATCCTTCGTTTCATTGTAGGTGCATCGACCCGCCGGGATGGCCATCGCATCGAAATTGCCTATGTCTTCACAAAAAGGCTGTAGTCGCAACAGCCTTTTCGATATCGTCTTCGACACGGCATGTCGCGCCAACAATCTACAGCCGATTGGCGAGAAAATTTGACACGATAGCCGCGTTACATAACAAAGGATGGATTGGCCTTCCCGACCTTGCGTGGAAACGGCGGTACACAGCCCCGAAGGGGCGACGTTGGGTAGCCCAGGGTGAGCGGTACTCCGCGAACCCTGGGAACGGAATTTTTTCTTCTCTTCATCGTGCCTGACGCCACTGGCCGAGGTCGCGCACGCGGGCCTGCACGGCGTCGAACAACGTGCACAGGGGGAATATGCAAGCCGTTCGATGCCGCCTTCGCGTGACGGGGCGACTTCGGCCAGTGGCGTCAGGCACGATGAAAGAGTTCCGAATAACACGCGACCCCAGGGTTCGCGGTGTACCGCTCACCCTGGGCTACCCAACGTCGCCCCGTCGGGGCTGTGTGCCGCCGCTTCCACGCGAGGCCGGGGAGGCCATTCTGTTTTTTTCATGTAACGAAGCTACCGTCTCGAAAACTCGCGAGAATTTCATACGTTCGTCCCGTCTTACGAGCTGCGGCGCGACGGCGCCGTGGCGTGTTCGCGCGATTCCACGGTCTGGCGGTAGATGGCCGTCATGCGGCGGACCATGCCGGCCGGGCTGTGGTGCTCGCGGAGGTAGTCCAGCGCGCTTTGCGTCATCGCCGAGGTCCGGTCGCGGTCCTCCAGCACGCCGATGAGTTTTTGCGTGAGGTCGCGCGAGTCGCCCGGCTGAAACTTGACGGCCGTTTTGCCGTCCTCGACGAAATCGTCCGTGCTGTCTGCCGGCGCGAGCACGGGGTCGCCCGCCGCCATCGCCAACAGCGCGGCCACGTCCACCTGCGGCAGCGTCACCGGGGAAATGTAAATGTCCGCGGACTTCAGAATGCCTTGCAGTTGCAGCGCCGGCTGGCGGTCGATGAACGTCAGCTTCGGATTGAGTCCCATCTGTTCGGCGGCGGCGCGGATTCGCGTTTCCGCCTTGCCGTTGGCGATGATGAAAAACTGGCAGTCGAAGTTGCGAATTTTGATTTCGTTGAACGTTTGGAGCAGCGTGTCATACGCGGCAAAATCGTCCATCTGGCCGCCCGCGATGACGGCGACGCTTTTCGTCGTGTCGCGGAAGCACGTGGGTTTCGACACCTGGTAGACGCCCGGCCTGATGAGGTGGACGCGGTCGGGCGGCACGACGTGGGTTTGCAGCAGGGCCTGCCGGATCGCTTCGGTGGCGGGCAGGACGGCGGCGGCGTGGTTGTCGAGTTCGCCGAGTTTTTCCGCGTCGAGCAGGCTGTAGCTGCTGACGACGTATTCCAGTCCGGTCGCGTGCGAGAGTCGTTTGGCCTGGTCGGAGGCCGACGCGTCCAGCGCATGCAGCAGGTCGATCTGGCGGGTGGCGATTTCCGTGGCCAATTGCGTCACCGTCCGCGCGCGGAAGAGTCGCCATCCTGTTCGGCTGAAGCGGATCACGTCGATCGGCAGCGTGGGGATTTCGCGTTCGTCGGCCCGTTCGGGCAGGAAGATGGTCACGTTGACGAGTTCGTCCATCAGTCCCACGGCCAGCGGTTGAAGGAGTCGCCCGATGCGGTTGAACGTCTCCGGCCCGGCCAGCCACGCGACGCGAATCGGCGTGGGCGCGACAGACGCCCACGCGTCGTCCGCGTCCGGAGGCGTCACGGACGGCGCGTTATTTTCGGGCTGAAATTGGGATTCGTCGGGCATCATGTCATTCTAGCGCAAACACGAAACCGCCGGCCATGGCGGCGGCGAGGACGACAACGATCATTACTATGTATCGGCACATGGAGCCGTCCATAAATAGAATATGGCTCGCCTTTTTGCGTTGTGGAACGTTCCGGTCACCTGATGACGTCCTTTCGACTTCACGAAGACCGAGCGGGATTACACGGATTAACCGATTACAGGATTGAGGTTCCAGTACGACAATCCGCAAATCCTTGAATCCGTGTAATCCCGCTCGGTCTTCGTGAAGTCGGCAAGATGCACATATCACCGACTACAGCGTTCTACAGCGCAAAGAGGCAAGCCATATTCGCATCACTTCTCATGATCCCCGCATAATTCGCGACGGAATTACACGGTGTACTCGCCTTTCTTCCGTGGCGAGGTGAGTTCCTGCCATTTCGGATCCAGGCCGGCGACGCCGTACCAGGCGCGGGCCATGAACAGGGCGTCGAGGATGGCAATGGCGGTCATCGACTCGCCCACGGGGTACCAGCGGGACAGCAGGGTGATGTCGCGGCGGGTGATGGCTTCGAGTTGTTTTTCTTCCATCGTCATCATGTCGACGGTCCGCTGCGGCTTGGAGATCGTGGGCGTCGCCTTGACGATCACTCGCATGACCAGATCCTCGCCCGTGCTGTAGCCGCCCAGGAAGCCGCCGGCCCGGTTGGTGTGGAACCGCACGCGGCCGTTATCGAGGAACGGCGCGTCGTTCCATTCGCTGCCCAGAAGACGGGCGGCGTCCCAGCCGGCGCCGAACTCCAGGCCCGTCATCGCGCCCACACTGCACAGGGCGTGCGCGAGGGTGGCTTTGAGCTTGTCGAATACCGGCTCGCCCAGCCCCGCCGGCACGCCGCGGGCGATAATCTCGATCGCCCCGCCCGCCGTGTCGCCGTCCTCGCGGACCTTCAGCAGATCCTCGATCATTTTCGGCCCCTGCTCCAGATCGCAGCAGTTCAGGTCGTTTTTGCGGTAATTGGCCTTGACCTCCTCGAAGGTCATCGTGCCCTCGGTCACGGAGCGGCCCTTGATGCCGTGGCTTTCGATCACGTGCGCGAGCACCTCGATGCCCTCGCGCGCGAGGATCTGCTTGGCCACCGCGCCGCCCGCGACGCGGCCGACGGTCTCGCGGCCGCTCGCCCGGCCCGCGCCGCACCAGTCGCCGTGCTCACCGTACCGGTAGAAAAACGGCAGCTCCGCGTGGCCGGGACGGATGACGTCCTTGACCTGCCTGTACTGTTCGACATGGATGTCGTGCGTGTCGACGTTGCGGACGATCAGCCCCACCGGCGCGCCGGTCGTGATGCCTTCCTGAAGGCCGCTGACGGCTTCCACGCGGTCGGTTTCGAGGCGAGGCGAGTCGATTTTGCTTTGCCCGGGGCGGCGCTTGTCCAACTCGTATTGAATCTTCGCCATGTCGAGTTTCAGTCCCGGCGGCACGCCGTTGACGATCGTCAACAGCGCCCCGCCCCATCGGCCCGTGTCCTCGGCCGTCATCCGCCAGCCGTAGGACTCCCCACAGCACGTCACCTGAAAAATCCGCCCAAACGTATTGCCAAGCATCTTTGCTCCTATCTCTAGAGAAGTACCCCGGCGATCCCGGACCACCCGGGTCCCGCGACGGAGACGAATCTCTACGGGAGATTCTACCACACATCATGAAAAAAGTAAGACAGGAAGCGTCGATCAGCAGGGCAATCGCACCTAAATCCGTCCGTTTTTTCGCAAAGAGACTGTTAGGCTTTTAGGCTGTTAGACTGTTAGGCGCAGGCTTATGTAGGATTTGGCCAAATTTTTCATAAACCTCTCCCTAACAGTCTAACAGTC
>Ga0123353_10000444_pt1 | contig 51411 bp, 40 predicted proteins | sample TergutLab28metaG_3_FD_92763 | JGI IMG/M metagenome (GOLD analysis project Ga0123353, IMG submission 92763) | Labiotermes labralis P3 segment gut microbial communities from Petit-Saut dam, French Guiana - Lab288 P3 | ecosystem: Host-associated > Arthropoda: Insects > Digestive system > Gut ... | reverse complement strand
GCGTGTGGCGAGGGCATCTTGCCCTCGCGGACTGTTCCACACGGCTGATCTCATGCAAAAACCAAGGCGTTTCACCGCCGGACGCGGGCGCTCGCGCCCGCGAGACACGCGGGCAAGATGCCCACGCCACGAGAATGCGATGGCCCTGCGTCGCTTTCGCTCGCCCTTGTTTTCCCGGCGAGTGTTCATACAATGCGGTTTCGTTGCCGATGCGTGCATGGAGGCCGCACGGAAACCGCCGCCGTAATGGAATCAAAATGTCCTGGCGCAGCAAAACGTACGATGAGTTGCCGGCCCTGAGCGTTCGCGGGCCTGAGTTGCGACGCAATATGCGGATCGTGACCGTCGCGTGGATGTACGGCGTCGTCTGGTTTGCCATTGTCAATTCCAGCCCCGTGCAGGTCTTCGCCAAGACGATCGGTTTTTCGTCCCTCGAATTCGGCCTGATGGCGGCCATCCCGTTCGTCGCGACGTTCACGCAACTGCTCGCCGCCGTCATCATCGAACGCACCGGGCTGCGGAAATATCAATTCATCCATTGCGGCACGATTCACCGCCTGATGTGGATCCCCATCCCCATCGTCGCGCTGATCCTGCCCTGGGGCGAAAAACTCACCATTTACCTCATCCTGGGCCTGCTCCTGCTGAGCTGGCTGCTGGAGTCCATCGCACGCCCCGCCTGGCTGACCTGGATGGGCGACCTCATCCCGCGGCGAATCCGAGGCCGATATTTCGCCTTCCGCACCCGCATGAGCCAACTCGTCATGATTATCACCATCGTGGTGATCGGCCTGCTGCTGGACCACAACTGGAAAATCGTCTCCACCGTGGCCGGCTGGGTGGGACAACACATGCCCCCCGTCGACCAGGCCAGCGACGACGCCAAAACGCGCGTGACGATGTACGTCGTCTGCGGGCTGTTCATGGTGGCGGCCTTGTTCGGCGTGCGCGACATCATCGGCTTCCGCCGCGTGCGCGACGTGCTGCCGCCGCGAAAAACGCCCGCGCCGATCGCGCCCCAGCGACGCTTTTTCCCCTACCTCAAATACATGCTCTACGACCCGCTCAAGGAACGCGTCTTCCGTCACTACGTCGCGTACGCCGCCACGATGGCCATGAGCATCACCTTTTCGGGCATGTTTTTCTGGCAGCATTCGATGAACCACGGACAGGGGCTTGGCTTCAACCAGTTGGCGGTGAACCTGTTGTTCATGGTGATTCCGCCGCTGGCGGACATGGCCGCCTCGCCGGTCTGGGGTCGGCTGATCGACCGCTTCGGCCGCCGGCCGATTTTGATGATCGCCACGGTGGGCGCGTCGCTGTCGCTGCTGCCGTGGCTGTTCGTGCGTCCCGACACGCCCTGCCCCGGCTTTGTCGCGTGGATCGTCGAAGCCGTCGCCGGCGAGATCGACCCCGCCTGGCCCGTGGGCGCGTACTTCTACGTCGCCTGCGCGTGGGTGGTCAGCGGCGCGAGCTGGTCGGGCGTGAACCTGGCGCAGTTGGGCGTCATGTTGAGTTTTTCCGACGGGCAAGGCCGCAGCCGAATGGTCGCCGCCGGCGGTGTGCTCGTCGCGATGTTCGGGGCGCTGGGAGGCTATCTCGGCGGCGTGGCTGCCCAGGTCTTCGGCGACGGCAAGCACATTCTGCTCGATTACGGCCCGATGCTCTGGACGAGTTTCCACATCACGTTCATCGTCTCGATCGTCGTCCGGCTGCTGGCGATCGTCTGGCTGATCGGCATGCCCGACCCGCACGCGCGGAGCGTCCGGGCGCTGCTGTCGGCCTTCAATAACACCGTGTTCAACGCCGTCCGATCGCGGGCGGTGCTCTCCCTGCACGTGTTCGGCTGGGGAAAATCGGCCGAGGACAAAAACGAATCGGAGGACTCCGATGGCCAAAAAGACGAGCCGGAAAAACCGCCGCGAGACGACCAGCCGCCCGGCGGCGCACGAGATCGAGGCCAAGATTAAGGTCGCGTCGTTGGCTCCCGCGCGCCGCGCGCTGCGGCAGGCCGGCGGTGTGTTTTGCGGCACGGTCGTGCAGACCGACCGCTACTTCGACAGCGACGACCGCCGCCTGCTTGCCGGCGACATCGGCGTTCGCATCCGGCTGACAAAGGTGCTAAAATCCGCCGCCGGCGCCGCCGTCGACGCCCGGCCGCTGCTGACCTTCAAAGGCCCCGTGCGGGCCGACGCGAAACTCAAATCCCGCCCCGAAACGCAGGCCCGCGTGGACGACGACGCCATCGTCGACCGCGTGTTGGCCGCCGCCGGACTGGCGCCGACCGTCACTGTCGAAAAACGACGCGAGTCCTGGCGGCTAGGCCGATGCACCGTCGAACTCGACACGCTGCCGGGCATCGGCACGTTCGTCGAAATCGAAGGCCCCGACGAAACGACCATCGAAAACGTCCGAAAAAAACTGAACATCCAAGGCCTGCCGACGCGGGAACATTATGTCAAATTGACGCTGGACGCGCGGGATCATCGCACAGACAAATCGAACCTTCCGCCGAACGTCACGCTTGTCACGATAATTCCCACGCTGCCCAAACGAAAACCCGCCAGTCACAAAGGCGACTTCGGTCACGTGCTCGTCGTCGGCGGATCAGCGGGCATGGCCGGCGCGTGCGGGCTGTGCGCCAACGGGGCGTTGCGAGGCGGCGCGGGGCTGGTGACGGCGGCGACGCCCGCCACCGTGCAACCGATTGTCGCGACGCTCGCGCCGTGCGCAATGACGATTCCCCTGGCCGTCGACGCCCACGGCACGCTCACGCCCGAGGCGGTGCGGCAAGTCACGCACGCGCGCGGCACCGTGTTGGCCGTCGGGCCGGGAATGGGAGTGGGCACGCCGCAGCAGCGGCTGGTGCAGGCCGTCATCGAGCAGGCCGCCGTCGAGAGGCCACGGCCTGTCGTTCTCGACGCCGACGGCCTGAACAACCTCGCCGCCCTGGGCGACTGGCCCGCACGCCGCCGTGGCACAATGATTCTCACGCCGCACCCCGGCGAATTCGCCCGGCTGACTCACGCCACAACCCACGACGTGCAAACCGACCGCGTGAGGCACGCACTAGCCGCCGTCAACCGATGGCTGAACGCGGGCGAGTCCACCCTGCGTAGCCTTAGCGGAGCAGAGCTCGTGCTTGTGCTCAAAGGCGCCTCCACCGTCGTCACCGACGGTCGACGCCTGTACGTCAACCGCACCGGCAACCCAGGCCTCGCCACCGGCGGAAGCGGCGACGTCCTCACGGGCCTGCTCGCCGCCCTGATCGCCCAGGGCATGCCCCCCTTCGACGCCGCCGTCCTGGCCACCCACACCCACGGCCTCGCCGCCGACCTCGCCGCCAAAGACGTTGGCGAAACGTCGCTGATCGCGACCGATTTGCTCGATTATATTGGCCGGGCGATGAAAACCTGACAGAACTCTTCGCCCCGGCAGGGGCGCCTTGGGTAGCCCAGGGTGAGCGGTACTCCGCGAACCCTGGGAATAGCGGCTTTTCCTCAACAAAATCATGCCTGACGCCACTGGCCGAGGTCGCACCGTCACGGAAACACGACTTCGAACGACGCGCACATGGGAATGGCATGTCGTTCGATGCCGACTCCATGCGATAGTGTGACATGCGGCCAGTGGCGTCAGGCACGATAAAAGAATTCCCAAAACACTTGTCCCCAGGGTTCGCGGCGTACCGCTCACCCTGGGCTACCCAAAACGCCCCGTTGGGGCTGCGTGCCGGCGACTGCCGTGTGAGGCTGGGGAGGCCAATCTATTTGTTTTCAACGTTCTGCAACGCAAAAAGGCAGAACCATCGCGAACAATCTCGCGAATACCTTGTGCCACTCTGTGAATTCTCTGTGTCTCTGTGGTAAAAAAACACCCGCCCCGCCTACCGCAGCACGGGCAGTTCGAAGCTGAACGTGCTGCCTCGGCCGACTTTGCTGGTGACGGTTAACTTGCCGCCGTGAATCGTTTCGATGATGTGTTTGACCAGCGCCAGCCCCAGGCCGGTGCCTTTGGCGAGTTTGTAGTTCGCGCGGACGCGGTAGAATTTGTCGAAGATGTGGGGCAGGTCGTCGGGCGGGATGCCCGCGCCGTTGTCGGTGATGTCGCACACGGCGATGTCGCGACGCTCGTCCACCGTCACGCCCATCGTGATCGTCCCGCCCTCGGGCGTGTACTTGATCGCGTTGGACAGCAGGTTCAGTACGGCCTGGTGAATCATGTCGTGGTCGGCCTCCACCTGGTAATAGACCGGCGCGAGCCGCTCGACGAGCCGTTGATTCTTCGCCTTGGCCTGCGGCTGCACGACGTCGATGACCTGCTTGACGATGGCAGTGAGACTCAGCGGCTCCTTGACAACCTTGACCACGCCGCTTTCGATTCGCGAAATGTTGAGGATGTTCTCGATCAGCCGATGCAGACGATTGGTCTCGCTCTGGATGATGTCGTAGAACTCCTGCCGCGTGTTCTCGTCGTGGGCTTCGCCGTCGACGAGCATCTCCACGTATGCCTTGATGGACGCCAGCGGCGTTTTGAATTCGTGCGAGACGTGCGAGACGAATTCGGATTTCAGCCGGGCGACTTCCTTCTCGCGCGTCACGTCGTGAAGCACCGCCACCACGCCGCTGACCTCGTCGTTGGCGGCCATCACGCACGAAAGAATGATCGTGAACACCCGCGGCGAGCCTTTCTCGTCGATGGTGTGCTCGACCACTTTTCGCGTCTTGGCGAGCGTGCTGCCGCCGTGGCTGCGGGTCTCGCGAATCAGCCGCACCAGCGTGTTGTCGGAGAGGATGCCGTCAATGTTCTTCCGCAGACTGGTGGCGAATTTGAATCCCAGCAGCCGCTCGGCCGACTCGTTGGCGAGCACCAGTTCGTCGAAGCGGTTGGTGACGATCACGGCGTCGGAAATCGAAAAGATAATCGCCTCGGTGTGATTCTTCTCCGCCGACGCGATGCGCGACTGGATTTGTAGCTCGCGGTTTTCGCTCCGCAGGGCGTCCATCTGCCCCATGAGCATGGTGAGATACTCATTCAACGGCCGCGTGATTCGCGTCAGTTCGTTGTTCTTCTCGACCATCACCAGCCCGATTTGCCGGCTGTCGGCCATCCTCTCCAACTGCTTGCCGACCGACCGGACCGACAAATGCAGCGCCCGCCAGAAGACCAGGAGCACGAGCGTCGCCAGGGCGGCCACCAGGGCAAAGACCAGGAAGTTCAATCCCGACGCCATCGGCCTGCCCTGAAGCGCCATCAGCGTCGCGTAGTACGCGGCGCTGGCGCCCAGGGAAATCAGGGCGATCGTCGTTAATCCCAGTCGTTTGGCGGTAGTCATAATGAGAAGGCTGTTAGACTGTTAGACTATTAGACTGTTAGGCGCAGGCTTATGAATCATTTGGCCTAATGCTTCATCAGCCTCTCCCTAACAGTCTAACAGCCTAACAGTCTAACAACCTTGTATTCGTTAGTTGTGAATAATCACAATCCGTTGCGTTTCGGATTCGCTCGTTGTGCGAAGCAGTTCGCGGGCGAGCAGATTGTCCGGTTCGATGGCCAGGGCTTTATTGTAGCATGCCTGGGCCAACTCCGTTTTGCCGGCCAGTTGGTGGCAGCGTCCGAGCACGAGTTGGAGTTGCACGTGGTCGCCGTGGCGAGCCACCGCCTTGCTGAGGATCTCCGTCGCGTCGGTAAGCTTGCCGTTGCGAAGCATCGCGTAGCCGAGCACCAACGTCGCGTCGACATTGTTGGCGTCGATCGACAGCGCCGACCGGGCCGACCGCATCGCACGCTCGTCGTCGCCCAGCGCCAGCGACGCCTGCGCCAGGTTCACCCACGCGCCCGATGAATTCGGATTCACCTCGGTCGACTTCAGATACGCGTTGCGGGCGTCGACATGCCGACCGACGGCCATGAACGAATCGCCCAGCATCGCGTACGTCGTCGCGCCGGCGCGGTAGTCCTTGATGGCCAGCAGATGCGTGAACGTCTGGACCGCCTCCGCGTAATCGCCCGACAGGAACTGCGCTTCGCCCAGTAACTCACGATAGCGAACATTGTTGAAATCCAGATCGTGCGCATCCTGGAAATACCGCTCGGCCGCAACGTAATCCTGCCGCATCATGGCGATTCGCCCAGCCGTCTCGTACATGGCCGGCTCGTTGCCCGCCCGCGCGATCGTGTCGTCAATCAGCGATTTGGCGGCCTCGACGCGATCGGTAAGCATCAGCACTTCGGCGGCCGCGTTCACCGCGTCAAGCCGACTGTTGTCCAGCATGTATGCCTTGCGATAACTCACCAGCGCCGAATCGTACTGCCGCATCTTCTCCTGCGCCACGCCCAGCAGATAGACCGGCTCGGCCGCCTGGGGCAGCTTTTCGCACACCGTCGCCAACACCGTGATCGCGTCGGCGTAATTACCCTGCTCGATGAGCACTTTGCCCAGCAGAATGCTCGCGGGATGGAATTCGGGCGCCAGCGCCAGCGCTTCGCGGGTCTTGATAAAGGCCTGATCCAGTTGACCCACGCGGAGATGCTCCGACGCCACGCTGTACAACATGGTGGCCCGCGACTGGTCCCACTGTGCCTTGACCTGCTGCTTGGAAACGTCCTGCGGACCGCCGCAGCCGACAGAAATGATCATGCCAACAACCAGAATCCACGCCAACCGCGCCGTTGTCTTCGTCGTCATAATGCAGACTCCTTATTTGCGGGCGACTCTGTGCCGCCGCTTCGTCCTTGATGATTCTTCCAACACTGTCGGAAGGCAGCCCTCCAGGCTTCTTGTGGTAGAGGCCTCTTGCCCGCCACGATCAATCATTGCGACTCTACGTTTCACGGGACCAGCCCCCAGCCCGTGAAGGCTGGGGGCTTGCGTCCCGATTTCAGCTAGTCTTCCATCGGCAGATCCAACGCCTCGGATTCTTCCCTGACGGCCTGATCGCTCGGGCTTTCAAGGAGTTCAGTCTCCTCATCGGCGTTCTTGGCTTCGTCCTTAATTTGTTTGCAGGATTTCACCGAACACCGGACCTGTTCCTCAATCGCCAGCCACTCGCGGGGCATGAGGTTCATCTCCGCCTGAATGCCCGGGTCGATCTTCGCGACGTCCCTGGGTTTGCACGGCGTGATGATGAGTTCCACCGGCATGCCCAGATCCTGCATCATCATCTGCTGGATGACGATCCGGGCCGTCGAGGGGCGATCCTGCCTTGCCCAGTACGCGCGATCCTTGATGCGTTCCTTGAGGTGAATGGCCTCGATCATTCGCGGCTGGAGGTTCAGGGCCATGTCCAGGTGGCAGAGCGCCTTGTCGGTTTTGCCCTGGGCGATGGCTTCTTTGGCCCAGCGGAGGTACGTCTGCGCGAGCTTGGGTCGGCCGAACCACTGCATCCCGTTGCGGGCGCCAACACGCATGCGTTCGATGTCGTCGGCGATCTGGGCGCTGGTGGCCTCATCGACTTCCTGACGGATGATGCGCGGCGTGATCAGGATGATGACCTCTTCGCGTTCGGACCGGTCTTTGGTGTTGCGGAAGGCCGCGCCGAGGAACGGAATGTCGCCCAGCAGGGGGATCTGGCCTCGGCCTGTCTCCGTGCTTTCGCGGAAGAGACCGCCGATGACGATGGTGTGGCCGTCGCGGACGAGCACGTTACTGGTGACTTCCGTCGTCTGTTCATTCGGCAACGCGCTCGTGCCGACCAGGCTCACGCTACCGGACGAATCTTCGGGGTGAATCTCCATCCGCACGTAGCCGTCACGCCCGATGAAGGGACGGACGATCAGGCGAGTACCGGTTTCCAGGAACTGCACCGACTGCGTGGTCGCGGTCTGCGTAGTCACCGTGGTCAGGTAGCCGTCACGTTTACCGACCATCACCTCGCCGCGCTGCTTGTTGACCACCAGCAGCTTGGGATTGGCCAACACCGTCGTGTCCGTGATGGATTCCAGTGCCCGCAGGAACATGTCCACGTTGTTGCTGAAGAACCCCACGGACAGGCCGCCGGACGGCACCGCGCTGGTGAAGTTGGTGCGGAAGTCGCCCCAGGTGTCCTTCGTGCCCATGGTATGGACGTTCACGCCAGCCAGCACGTTGAAGTCGATGCCCAGATCCATGCCTTCCAGCAGCCTCGCACGGAGAATGGTGGCCTCGATCATCACCTGTTCGGGCTTGACATCCAGCTCGCGAAGGATGCTCTCCACCGCGATGATGTTCTCGTTGTAATCGCGCACCACCAGCACGTCGTCCTGGGAGTACGTGTTGCCGCCGCCATCGGTCTTCGACGTCGAGATGCCCGTCGTCGACGAGGGCGTCACCGCGACCATGCCGTCTCGCGACAGCGCCGGCGCGATCAAAACCTTCGCGTCCGCCGCCGTCAGATACGCCAGGCGGAACGTCCCGACCGTCAACTGGCGCTTGGCCTCGTTGGCTTTTCGCTGCTGCTCGACCGTCATGACGTAGATGAAGTTACCGTCCACTTCATACACGTAGCCGGCGGACTTCACCACCGCGTCGAGGGCTTCCTGGAACGTCACGCCGTACAGGTCGGCCGTCACCTTGCCGGTGACTTCCTTCGTGGCGACGATGTTCTTTTGCCCCTCGCTCGAGAGCAACTGGAACACCTGACGCAGGCTCGCGTCGCGGAAGTGGATCTCGCGGAACACGCCAGGCCGTTCCGTCGCGTAGTCGGTCCCGTTATCCGGCGCGATCGGTTCGGTGGAGACCGCGTCGGGCGATTCGGGCGTGTCGGCTTCTTCATCAATGGGAGCGACGGGGTCGGCGGCGACAGCGGGAGCGGCCTCCTCGGCCTGCTCGGGCGTGGCCACCTGCTGAGCGGCCACAGTTGTGATCGTCAACACAATGACGATCATTGCCAACATTCCCCATCGCCATGGGCGTGATTGCTTATGCATCCTAGTTCTCCTTGAACTGGTGGTCGCCTCCAGGGCAACCGGGTAAAGTTTTGTCGTCGCACGCAATGGCAACGCACTACTCGATCGTCAACAACACGGACACACCGTTCTTCTCCACGGTGCAGCTGCCGGACTGAATGTCCGTCACCCGAAAACCGGCAATCTGGTCGCCGACGGAGAGCATCTGATCATTGACGCTCGCCACCGTCCGCGAACCGGACATCGTGCTGTGCAATTTCAACGCCCTGGCTTCGGCGAGAGTGTGCCGACGCAGGACTTCCTGGTGCACGTCCTCCGAAGGCGCCGTCGTGGTCATCACCACCGGCGATTCCTTCACGCGCGGCGTGGGCGCGGGAGGAATGGGGAAAAACTTTTCGTTCGGCTGGAACAGATCACGCGTCAGATTGCGATTGATGCCGCTGATATATTCCGCCCGCTCGGCCGTGGTCGGATGGGATTGCGATTCGGCGGCGGCAATCGACTTGGCGGCCGCGGGACGTTTGGAGGCCGCCTGCGCCGACACAGGCCCGCCCACGAGAATCATCGCGCGAACCGCAACCACAATCCCGACCGCCAGCAGCACGGCCACCACCGCAAGCCGACGACGATCGCGCTTCAACTCCGCGAACAGCCGCCTCGCCTGGGCCGTCACAAATCGGGTTTGTTTCATGGTCCGCATCTCCCGCGAAGCCCACACAGCCTCGCTCACCAAAAAAATCGACCAAATCAGCCACCGACTGAAATAAGCCATGAAAATCCATCAGCCAGCCGCTACAACGCCCGCGCAAAACACGCAAACGCACACACTGCACCACCCGTTACGTCGAGCGTTTCACTAAGCGACTTGAATAAGAACCCACGCAAACGTAGCATGAACGCACGTCACATTTTGTATGTACAGCAACGTGTTCAATCAGGCGTGCGTGCAGTGGAAAGGCGACCCCGTCAGGCCTGTCGTTGCCTTTGTCCGCCGGGACCGCTGGTGCTACGTCAACGAAGACCCCCTCCGCCCGCCCAACCTGGTCACCTGCCGCGACGCGACGCTCGACGTCGCGGACGACGGTCTGCCGGCGGAGGTGGCGTGGTCGGATTCCGAGTACATCCAGGCGGAGGAAGGCGACACGCTGGGAACAATCGTTTATCGCCTGGCCGTCTGGATGAGCGACTGGCATGGCGAGAACACCAACTGGTGGCCAGCCGACGACGAAGAGGCCCCGCCGGACCCCACCCCGGAACTCATCGACCGGCGAATCGAAATTCGCAAAACGTACACCGAAGACCTCCGCCGCCTGAATCCGAAACTGCCCGCCAACGACCACGAAAAACTTCCCGAAGGCACGCGGGTGATCATTCGTAAGGACAACGAGGAATAACGTCTACCTGTTTTCACTGGCTCGCCGGTTTGCGCTGTAGAATTTTGTGAACTACAAAACGTTTGTTCGTACACAACGTTCTACAGCGCAAAACGGCGAGCCAGTGAAAACATTTCGGCAACATTCCGACGTTCTACGCCGGCGCGATCAGCGCGAGATACTCGCGGTTGCCGCCTTTGCCAAGGATGGAGCTTGGCGTCAGGCCAAGGATGCGGCAGGGGAAGGTTTGCGTCAGTTCGTCGCAGACGCGGCCGGCGATGTCGGCGGTTTGCGCGGGGTTTAAAACGTCACGCGGTTTTTTTCCGAGAAATTTCTCGGCCTCGTAGTGCGGCTTGATCAACGAAATGACCAGCGGACCGTCGAGCGGCGAATCGGCACTTTCCGGGCACGGTTTCAACCAACGAAGCGCCGCCGGAACGGCAAGCCGTTGGGGCGTCCACGCGACGTCGATGGTGACGAGATCGACCGTCTCCGCCACGTCGCAGTAGAGGGCGTTGGTGCGTTCCATCACGGCCACACGAGGATCCTTGCGGAGCGTCCAGGCCAATTCGCCGTAGCCGGTGTCGATGGCGAACACTTTGGCGGCCCCGGCTTGGAGAAGGCAATCAGTGAACCCGCCGACGTTACACCCGAAATCCGCGCACACCCGCCCGGCGACGCGAACGCCAAAGGCATCCAGCGCCCCCTGCAACTTCTCCCCCGCCCGGCTGACGAAACGATTACTCATAGGCTGTTAGACTATTAGACTGTTAGGCGCAGGCTTATGAAACATTAGGCCTAATGATCCATGAGCCTGCGCCTAACAGTCTAATAGTCTAACAGCCTAACAGTCTCGGCCTACGCCTTGGCGGTCATCTTGTTGAGACGTTTGGCCAGGCGGGACTTTTTGCGGGAGGCGGTCTTTTTGTGCAGCGTGCCGCGATCGGCGACGCGGTCGAGCTTGCGGTAGGCCTCGCTGAGCAGCGTGGAGGCTTCTTCCTTCTTGCCGTCGTGAATGGCCTTTTCCAAAGCCTTCACCGCCGTCTTGACCTGCGCCTTACGCCACTGGTTACGCCCGTGACGTTTGGCATTCTGACGATCCCGCTTCTGAGCCGAAAGCGAATGAGCCACTGAATCCTTCTCCCTGCCGTTGTTGGCAATATCTCACTAACCGTTAAACCGCTTGAAAATCAAACAGGCGTTGTGCCCGCCGAAGCCGAAACTGTTGGACAGCATCACGTCCACTTTGTCCTGGCGATGCGTTTTGGGCACATAGTCCAGATCGCAGTCGTCCGAAGGATTGTCCAGATTGAACGTCGCCGGAATCACGCCGTCGACCAACGACTTGAGGCAGACAATCGCTTCCACCGCGCCGCTGGCGCCAAGCAGATGGCCGTGGGCGCTCTTGGTGGAGGAGACCATCAGGCCGTTCGTGGCATACGCGCCGAAGGCCTTTTTGATGGCCTTCGTCTCGGCCAGGTCGCCCAGTTCCGTGCTCGTGCCGTGCGCGTTGACGTACTGCACCTGCTCGGGGGCGAGTTCGGCGTCCTTGAGCGATCGCCGCATCGCCAGCACCGCGCCGTTGCCGTCGGGGTCGGGGGCGGTAATGTGATAGCCGTCGCCGCTGGACCCGTAGCCGATCAGCTCGGCGTAGATCCTCGCGCCGCGGGCCTTGGCGTGGTCAAGCTCTTCCAGCACCAACGCGCCGGCGCCTTCGGAAAGCAGGAACCCGTCGCGGTCCTTGTCCCAGGGACGGCTGGCGCGTTCGGGATCGTCGTTGCGGGTGGACAGGCCTCGGAGGGCACAGAAACTCGCCAAGCCGATCTGCGTCAAGGCCGCCTCGCTGCCGCCGGTGATCATGACGTCGCACTCGTCCCGCTGGATGCACCGCAGGGCTTCGCCGATGGAATTACCCGCCGACGCACACGCCGTCACCACCGCCTGGTTGGGGCCTCGAAGCTTCCAGATGATGGAAATGGTCCCGCAGGCGGCGTTGGCCATCAGTTTGGGCACGGTGAACGGGCTCACGCGGGACGGGCCTTTTTCCATCATGCGCGTGTGCTGATCCTCGAGCTCCTGAAGCCCGCCGATGCCGCTGCCGTAAATCACGCCGCAGCGATCGACGTCTTCTTTGGCGAACTCGATCCCGCTGTCGCGAACGGCTTCGATCGCGCAGACGACCGCGAACTGGCAGAACCGGTCCATGCGTTTGCCTTCGCGAGCGTCGAGGAGGTCGCTGCCGGGCATCTCCCAGTTGAGGACCTCGCCGCCAATCTTCGACGTAAACGCAGCGGTACCGAACCGCTGGATGCGGCGGATCCCGCTCCGGCCGGCCATCAGCGCGGACCAGAACTCGTCCACGGTGTGGCCCATGGGGTTGACGGTCCCCAAGCCTGTCACGACTACGCGGCGTTTTGCCATGAAGTTTCCCTACGCCTTGGTGCTGTGTTCTTTGATATAGTCGATGGCCTGGCCGACCGTTTGGATTTTCTCGGCCTCTTCATCGGGGATCGACAACTCGAACTCGTCCTCGAACTCCATAACCAACTCGACCGTGTCCAACGAGTCGGCGTTGAGGTCGTTGACAAACGACGTTTCGCGAGTGATCTCGCCCTTGTCCACGCCCATCTGCTCGCTCACGATCTCGATAACCTTGTCTTGAATCTCGTCAGCCATACTAACCTCTCCATAGGGGTTTTCGTCTACATCCTGAAAAACATCACAAAATGGCCTGTTTTCTTTCGGCCACGACACTACGCGTTCATAACACATCCGCCAAAGACGCGGTACTATAGCGAAACACCGCACGGCACGCAAGTCAAAAAAACCAGCCAATAGCCAGTAGCCAATAGCCATCAGGTATGGAAAATCCTGCCGTAAATCACACGATCCTGATCGATATTACTTTTTCGCCAGTTCCCGCTTTCGCTACCTTTTCGTCAATACCGTTCCCTACCTACTGGCTATTGGCTGCCGTTTACGTATGCATGCCGCCGTCGACGCTGAGCGTCTGGCCTGTGACGTACTGGCTGGCGTCGCCGGCCAGGAAGGCCACCGCCTGCGCGATGTCCTGCGGCTTGCCAAACCGTTGCATCGGAATCTGCTCCAAGGCCATGTCCTTGGCCTGCTGCGGCAGCACGTCGGTCATTTCCGTCTGGATGAAGCCAGGGCAGACCGCGTTGCATCGCACGTTGCGTTTGGCCAGTTCCTTGGCGGCGGACTTCATCAGCCCGAGCATGCCCGCCTTCGACGCGGCGTAATTCGCCTGCCCGCGGTTGCCTTCCAACCCGCTGTAGCTGCTCATGAAAATGATGCTGCCGCTGCGCTGACGCATCATGATCTTGCCGGCCGCCCGCGTGCCGATGAACGCGCTCTTGAGGTTAACCTTCATCACCAGGTCCCAGTCGTCGTCGGTGAGCATCAACACGATGTTGTCGCGCGTGATGCCGGCGTTGTTGACCAGCACGTCCAGTCGGCCAAATTTGTCGGCGACGTCTTCGATGACCTTCGGAAATTTCTCGCCGTCGGTCACGTCACAGGCGGCCGTCTGAAGTCTGTCGCCCGGATTGCCCAGCGCCGCGGGCAGTTCGGCCAGCAGGTCCTCGCGAAGGTCCACCGCCACCACGGTCATGCCCGCCGCCAGCAACTCGCGAACGATCTCACGTCCGATCCCGCGGGCGCCGCCCGTCACAATCGCCACTTTTTCACTGTGTTTGTCTGCCATGATGTCTCCTTTCGTAGCATGGGCGTCTCGCCCATGCGTCCCACGGGCATCTTGCCCGTGGCGAGGTTTGCGGGCGCATCGTATCAAAAAACGCCGCCACCCACACCGACTTCAAACCGTTTCTTCCAAGGCCATGTTACATGGGCGAGACGCCCATGTGACTCACGGGCGGGACGCCCGTGCTACGATTTATTCGATTCAATACGTTTTTCCAGCGATTCCCTGCTGTTGATCGTGACGACCTCGGCCTTGCGGTGGATTCGCCGCATCAGGCCCGCGAGCACGCGGCCGGGGCCAATTTCGTAGAATGTCTCGACGCCCTGGGCAATCAGGAATTCCATGCTCTGCTGCCAGCGGACACCGCCGGTAAGCTGCGTCATGAGCAGTGGTTTGGCGCGGCAGAGGCAGCCGTACGGGGCGGCCTCGACGTTGGAGATAATTTCTGTCTGGGCGGTCGCAAAGGGAAGTTTCGCGCCGGCTTTGTATAGGTCGTTCTCGCCGCATGGGATGCTGCCGCCGCTGCCCGGAGCGCGGAACGACACGCCGTCGAGCGCCCGGCCCAGTTCGTCGGCGGCCGGGGCCATGATCGGGCTGTGGAACGCCCCGGCGACGTTGAGCACCGTCGCTCCGCTGGCGCCAAAATCCTTGGCCATTTCCGCCGCCCGTTCGCAGGCCGCCTGCGTTCCGCTGACGACAATCTGCCCGGGCGCGTTGAAATTCGCCGCCACCAACGGCTCGCCCTGGGCGGCAGCCTGGCACAATTCGTTCACTTTCGCCTCATCCAGGCCCATGACCGCCACCATGCCCGAGCGGACGGCGGTGGCTGCCTTTTGCATGGCCGCCCCGCGAAGCTGCACCAGCCGCAATGCGTCGGAGAAGTCGATGCAATCCGCCGCGTACAAGGCGGAATACTCGCCCAAACTCAGCCCGGCCATGAACGCCGGCCGAAACGCCGCCGCCTTTTCCGGCTCCAGCAGGCTGTCCAGGCACGCCAGCAGCGCCGCCGACACCGTAAAAATTGCCGGCTGAGCGTTGTCCGTCCGGTTAAGCTCTTCCTCGGGACCTTCAAAACAAAGTCGTTTGATCGGCAGGCCCGTGATGACCTCGGCCTGATCGAACACCGCGCGGGCGGCGGCGAGGGCCTCGTACAGGTCTTTGCCCATGCCCACGGCCTGCGCGCCCTGGCCTGGAAATATGAATGCGGTTTTCATCGTCATTACATCCTCACCACGGCCCCGGCCCACGTCAAGCCCGCGCCGAAGGCAACCATCACCACCGTCGAGCCGGGCTTGATTTTCCCCTCCTGCCGGGCCTCCACCATCGCCATCGGAATCGACGCCGCCGACGTGTTGCCGTACTTGTCGATGTTCACGTACACCTTCTCCGGCGGGAACGAGAGTTTCTGCGTCGCCGATTCAATGATCCGGCTGTTGACCTGATGGGGCACGACCAGATCCACGTCGTCGACGCTCAGGTTGCAGGCCTTCATGCAGTCCTCCAACAGCCACTGCATTTTGTCGACGGCGAATTTATACACGTCGCGACCCTTCATTTTGATGTAGTGCAGCCGCTGGGCGACCGTCTCCGCCGAGGCGATCTGCCGCGACCCGCCGGCGGGCACGTGAATGAAGTCCCACCCGGCGCCATCGGCGAAGAGGCAACTGTACTGCACACCTTTGGATAGATCCTCGGTGGCTTCGAGCACGGCAGCACCCGCGCCGTCGCCGAAGAGGATGCAACTGCCGCGGTCGGTATAGTCGCTGAACCGCGAGAGCGTCTCGGCCCCGATCACCATCACGCGGCGATACATGCCGCTCTCGATGAATTTTGCGCCCACCGTCAGCGCATACACAAAGCCGCTGCACGCGGCGGAAATGTCAAAAGCGGGGATGCCCGTCACGCCCAGATTGGCCTGCACAAAGCAGGCCGTCGCGGGAAAAATCATCTCCGGGCTGATCGTCGCGACGAGAATCAAATCCAGTTGCCCCGCCTCCAGCCCCGCGTCGGCCAACGCCAGCCTCGCCGCCTCCGTCGACAGCGAGGCCGTGCTTTCCCCCTCGCCCACGATCCGCCGCTTCTTGATCCCTGTGCGCTGCGTGATCCACTCGTCGTTGGTGTCCAGAAATTTCGCGAAATCGTCGTTGGTCATCACGCCAGCGGGCACCGCCATGCCCAGGCCTGTTACACATGCTCTCAATGCCGTGGGCATTATGCGATTACCTCGACTCGCCGGCGAGCAGGGTGGTGATCCGCTCGTTGACGCCGGTTGTGGAGAACGTCTTGGCCACCCGCACCGCGTTCATGATGCCCCGGTGATTGCTCGACCCGTGACAGATGATGCAGATGCCGTCCACCCCCAGCAGCGGCGCGCCGCCGTATTCGTTGTAGTCGTACTTGCCCATGATGGTCTTGGCCGCCTTCTTCGCCTGCGGCGCCAATTCCGGCGGCAACCCCGCCGCCATCTCGCCCGCCATGCCGCGGACCACGCCCTCGGCCATCCCTTCGACCAGCTTGATGATCACGTTTCCGACAAAGCCGTCGCACACCATCACGTCGCAGGTGCCGCAGAACAGGTCCCGCCCCTCGACGTTGCCGATGAAATTTACGCTCGCGTCGGCCTTCATTAGCTCGTGCGTGCGTTTGATGAGATCGTTGCCCTTGCCCTCTTCCTCGCCCACGCTGAGCAGGCCAACACGGGGACTCTGGATGCCGCAGATCGTCCGCGCGTAGACCGAGGACATCACCGCGTACTGGTGCAGGTGCTGCGGCTTGCAGGCGACGTTCGCGCCCACGTCGCACAGCGCCACCGGACCGTGGAAGGTCGGCATGATGATCGCGATGCCGGGGCGATGGACATTGGCCAGGCGTCGCAGCCGCATCTGGGCGGCCGCCACGCACGCACCGGTGTTGCCGGCGGAGATGCAGGCGTCGATCGTGCCGTCGCGGTGCAGTTGGGCCATGCGGGCGATCGAGCTGTCGGGCTTGGCGCGCAGCGCCTCCACCGGCGAGTCGTCCATGTGGATGACCTGCCCGGCGTGATGGATTTCGATCCACTCCGCCCAGTCGGCGACGCCGCAGCCGGCGAGTTTCTCGCGCAGCAACGACTCCGGGCCGATCAGGACGATACGGTCCTCGCCGCCCAGCAGAGGTCGGGCCGTCAGGGCGCCCTGAATCTCCACGCCGGGGGCGTCGTCGCTGCCCATCGCATCGATGCCGATACGCATCGAACTACTTCTCCTCTTCAGTCTTCAGGCTGAGGCCGCGGCGGACATAACCGCAATTCGTGCAGGCCGCGTGAGGCAGCCGAGGCTGATTGCACTTGGGGCAATCGGCGTACTGCACGGGCGTCTTGGCCTGATGGGCCCGGCGGCACCGCGTACGGCCTCGGGACAACTTTTGTGTCGGTAGCATGGTTAATCCTTGGACCTCCAGCACGTTATCGTACAACATCCCACGCCGTGACGACCGCTGGAGGCGCATCTCTCGCCACGACGGAATTTCGAAAAAATAGTGGACCGGACGCGGATTGTCAAGCAAAAAAAGAGACGGAGTAGGCTGCAGGCTGGTCAAAATGACCAGCCACTACGTGTGGGCCGTCGTCTTTCGTCGGCGCAAGGCGGGACGTCCATGGGCGGCGGTTTTCGTCGACACCCGCCGGCCTTTGCGCGGCGGTTCCGGCGGCGGATTCAGGGGGTATATTTTCTGCAAGTAGTCACCATAGGCTTCGGCCGTCTTGAATTTACGGCTGATCTCTTCGCGAATCGCACGAATCTCTTCCAACGGGTCCATATCGGCATAGTTTTTTTTCATATCGTTTCCTCCAGTAGTCGTTCCGGCGTGATGACCTTCGCCGGAGTCAGTCCCCATCCCCGGATCAGCTCTTCAATGCGGGAGCGGAGATCAAGATTGTCCAGATGTTTCTGATTCCACGTTACCAGGTAATCCGCCCGGTGAAAAGCCGCAGCAGCCAAATGGTACGCATCAGCGACCGACGTCGGCGGTACAAGATTTCGATCGATCAACAAAACCGCCAAAGCCCGTATTTCGGGCGTAACTGGCATTTCGGGAAGCGCTCGCGCAGTTTCCGTTCGTTGCGAGGCCGCGACAGGATCGCCCAGAGCGATTTCATCCAGCACGGTCGTCGCCACAAAGCATTCCCAATTATGATGGACCGACCACCACTCCGCGGTGATACGCTGCCGGTGACGAGGAACCGGTTGACTGGCCGGCCTGGCGGTGAGGTAACTAATCACCGACGATTCGACATAGACGCGTTTTTTGACCATACCGTATCCCTGCTTACTTATCTCAGTGTACCCAGTCCTCCACGGAGTGACAAGAAAACGGCGTAGGAAAACAGGGCCTACGATGTCGCAAGGAGGTCCCATGCCCTGGAACGATTACATTACGCTCCTGCTCATCAACATGGCCGCGGGGATGTTCGTGCTGGGAGGTTGGCTGATTTGTGCTGCCGGGGCGGTCGAGGGACGGCATTGGGCGCCGGCGTTTGGGGCCGTGGGGGCCGTCGCGGGCGTGACGGGGGCGGCGATGGTACTGACCTGGCCCGTTCGAGGCGCGATGGAGGCGGGCGGGACGAGCATGAATCTGGCCTTCGCGAACGTCGCATTCGGCGAGCCGACCGTCCTGCTGGGCGTGGCCTTCCTGGCCGCGGCGGTGGCGATCGGCAAGGGGTGGCCCGTCTGGCCTGTGGCGATATACGGCGCGGTGGCGGGGCTGGCTGGTATCGTCATCGGCATGCGAATTCTCCACGCGGGCCTGACGCAGGCACCGATCGTGTCGGCGGTGGGATTTATCGCCACCGGCGTAACCGCCCTGCTCACCCTGCCCGCCCTGGCGTGCGCGTCAACGGCCCTCCGCCGCCTGACAGGCATCCTCGCCATCCTCACGGGCCTGTTCTGGGGCTTCTCCGCGGTTATGGCCTACTGGATCCACGTCACCGCGGCGGCGAAACTCACCTGAGGGCCCAAGGCCATCGCATCTAAATTTCCGCGTTTTTTCGCAAAAAGGCTGTAGGCTGTAGGAGACATGCCTCTGCGACAGATGTTTCGCAAAGAAAAATCAACCTACAGCCTACAGCCGAAAAATGGGCCTTTTTAGATGCGATGGCCCTGCCTGAGGCGTTTCCGGGCGATGCCGGCCACCCCGGCCATCAGGAACGCGATCGTCGCCGGTTCGGGGATGGGTTGCGCGTCCCTGCCCGTGATCACGAAACCGTCGTAGAGGATCTTGCCCTGAGCGAACCGGTCGTGAAGCGTGCTGCTGATGAAGGACAGCGTGCCGTCGTCGTCATACGTATACACCTCCGGGGAGAACTTGACCCACGTGTTGTCGGAGACGCGGTGCTGCCAGAACACCAGTTCCTCCACGTCCAGCCCCGTGCCGACGTTCAGCGTGAACATGGCCTGAGCTTCGACGGCGCCGCCCACCGCGATGGAATGCCACCAGCCCGCCAACACCGTGTACGTCTCGTCCTTGGCCTGGATGTGATCGAGGTCCGCCTGCGACACCGGCCTGAACGACACCTGGAGTTGCGAGGTATAGACGGCCCACTGCGAACTGTACGTCAACTCCTGCCCGGTGGCGGAGTCCGTAATGACGGCCCGGTCGCCCCAGTTCACCGCAAATTTCTCGCCCGCCTCGGCCGTCAGCGCGTCCTTGACGGTGAAATGACCCACGCCGTACGAGTCGTTGATCCAGGAACCGCCAAACGACACGAATCCCGTATTTCCCGACGTGAGCACGCTTTTGATGGGCTTGTACGTGCCGCTGGCCAGCGTATTGTCGGCCATCAGGAGCAACTTGCCGCTATTGGAACTATTGTACCACCCGTACATCGTCAGCATGTTGTCGCCCGTGACCTTGATCCCGACCCGGCCGTTGGTGCCGATACGCAGCCGCCCGGTCTCCAACGTCGCGCCGCCCGACAGCGTCAGCATGGCCCTGCCTCCGTTGGTGTCGCTGCTGATATTGGCGGAACCCACATTCACATAGCCGCCGTCAAAACTCCACTTCGTTCCGGTGCTCAGACGCGCCCCCTCGCCCTGAAGACGCACCGACGCCACGCTGCCGACGGCAACGGCAATTTCCATCGCGTTGACCTGCATCGTGCCGCCGTCGAGCACATGCAGCCAACTGCGGTTGCCGTTCAGGATAAGGTTGTGGCCCAAACCATCCCACGTCGAGCCTGGCCCATGGATCGTCAACACCCCCTTGCCTGTGCCGTTGCCAAGAATCATGGTTTGCGACGGGCCATACACCGACCCGTCGGTAATCCACATGTGGCCAGGCCCCGTGTTGCCTATATGGGACTCGTCCACGTCGCCGTCCGTGACAACCGCCCCACACACCGGAAATACAAGAAATACCTGAAATGCCCACACCACAATAAACGAACTCATGACCCTGCGAAATTTGCGACTGTCCATTTTTTCTCCTTTACCGAATTCTAAAAGGCAAAAGACGCTAAAAATGATACAAGTAAAATATCATTTACACTTTAATAATATTATATATTATACCTGACAAGCAAATTATTTCACAATCATGTGAATAATTTATTAAAGAATTGCATTTCAAGAAATCACTCCGTTCGCGCCGATAGTTTTGGTACACTGGAGTCGAACGCAACGCGCTGTGTGTTGGGACGCGGCGCGCAGGGAGGCCGGCCGTTTGCGCGGCGGATGGACATGGGATTTTTTCAATACGTATCGCAAAAACTACGCTCCCCCGCTCGAACACCGCACGAAGGCACGACGCGGGGCGATCAGCCGTTGCGGCACACCCGTTGGCCTCTCCTCGTCGCGGGGCTGTTATTGGCCCTGCTGACGGTCACCAGTTGCGCCAGTTGCACCGGAGGCAAGAAAGGCCTTGGGCCGCCCACGCACGTCGACACGCAGGGCGTGCCGCTGATTCGCGTCAAGCTCGGCCAGGCCGTCCGGGGGGCGCAGGTGGCCACGTCGGGCGAGTACAGATTGATCTCCGACGGGAAGGTGCTTCGTACCGGCAAGAGGCTGTCGGCGACGGTCGCCCACGCCAACGGCCAATGGCAACTCCTCGGCGAGGGATTGCCCGCCACGGTCGGCGCGAGCGTCCTGGTCGTCGACAGCGGCGAGAACGGCCTGGTGAGCTACGCCCCACATGACGCGTCAGGCCAGCCCACCTCCGCCGTCCAGTATCGCGGCGCGATGCAGTTTCGGACGCAACCCGACGGCCGATTCATCGCCGTCAACCAGGTGGACATGGAGAGCTACGTCGCCGGCGTCGTGCCGAAGGAGCTCTACGCGAGCTGGCAGTACGAGACGTACCGCGCCCTGAGCGTCGCCGCCCGAACGTTCGCGCTGTACCACAGCCAGCAGTCCGCCGCCAAAAACCGCCCCTACGACGTCGGCGACGGCGAGAGCAGCCAGGTCTACGGCGGCTACACCGCCGAGCACAAATCCGCCCACGCCCGCAAGGCCGTCGAATCCACCCGTGGCAAAGTGCTCACCTGGAAAAATCAAGTCATCATGTCGCAGTACAGTTCCTGCTGCGGCGGGCGGGTGAATCCCGCCGCCGTGCTGCGGGCCGACGCGCCCACCGATGGCCCGTTCGCCGGCGGGCAGGAGTGTCGCGACTGCCGGGCCTCCACGCGATTCGCCTGGGGCCCCGTGCACGTCAACAAGGCCCAACTGCTGACGGCCCTTCGCGCCCGCTACGCCGCCGCCAACAGCCTGTCGGACATCACGGAGATCCGCGTGAAAACGCAGACCTCCTGGGGCCGGGCCGTCATGATCGAAGTCCTCGGCCCCGGCGGCAGCATCACGATCCGCGCCGACGACCTGCGGCTGGCATGGAACATGTACAACGGCGGAGCCAACAAGCCGGGGTACCTCAACTCGATGAACTGCCAATGGCAACTGGCCGGGCAGCACGTGACGTTCCACACCGGCAGCGGCTTCGGCCACGGCGTCGGCCTATGCCAATTCGGCGCCGAAGGCAAAGCCCTCCGCGGCTGGCGAGGCGAACAGATCCTCGGCGCGTACTACCCCGGCGCGCAGCTGACGACGCTGTGGAAGTGACGATCTCGCGACCTTTCAGTTCTCGTGCAAAGACAACGTTTTTTCTTACCACAGAGACACAGAGAACCACAGAGAAGGGCGTTGGGAAGATGAAACGCTTCACGAATCCGAAGCGTTTGTCGAATTCCCAACGCCCTTCTCTGTGGTTCTCTGTGTCTCTGTGGTAAGAAAAAACGTTGTCTTTGCACGAGAACCGGAAGAGCCCGATGGCCTCGGTCAATGCGACACCGGCTTGCCGAGGATTTTCCCGAGTTCGGCCAGTTTTTCGTCCATGCGTTTTTTGTCGCGGGCTTCGAGGTTCAGTCGTAGCAGCGGTTCGGTGTTGCTGGCGCGGACGTTGAACCACCAGTCGTCGAACTCGACGGTCACGCCGTCGAGGTGGTCGATAGACCGGGCCTTGGCGTACGTGGCTTGCAGTTGTTTGAGCACGGCGGCCTTGTCGGGCACGGAGAAATTGATTTCGCCGCTGGAGGCGTATCGACGCAGCGGCGCGATGAGTTCGCTCAGGGGGGCCTGCTGTCCCGAAAGCACCGTCAAGGCCGTCGCGAAGGCGATCGCCCCGCTGTCGCAGTTGAAATTGTCGCGGAAATAAAAATGTCCGCTCAATTCGCCGCCGAACACGCCCCGGCCCTCGGCCAACGCTTTTTTCATGAATGCGTGGCCGACCCGCTCGCGGCGCGGCACGCCGCCGGCGGCCTTGATCTCCTCCGCCACCGCGTGCGAACTCCGCAGATCGTACACGACCATCGCGCCGGGATTGTCCTTAAGGAAATGCTTCGCCAGCAAGGCCGTCATCAGGTCGCAGCGGACGATCGTGGCGGCCTCGTCGACGAACATGCAGCGGTCGGCGTCGCCGTCGAGGCAGATGCCGAAGTCCGCGCCATGCTCCTTCACCGCCGCCTGCAACTGCGCGAGATTGGCGGCGATCAGCGGATCGGGCGGATGACTGAACCCCTGGCCGATCTCGTAATTCAGCTTGATGATTTCCAGGTTGGGCACGTCGTCGAAGACCAGCGGCATCATTTTGCCGCCCATGCCGTTGGAGGCGTCGACGACGACCTTCATCGGCCTTTTGAGCTGGAGGAATTTGTGCACGTGGCGGCGGTAATCCTGCCACAAATCCACCGACTGCGTGCCGCCCAGGCTGGCTGACTCGGGCATGCGGCGCAGCGTGCTGACGAGGTGCTTGATCTCCCGCAGCCCGCTCATCTCGCCGATGGGTTTGGCCTTGAGGCCGCTGACCTTGAAGCCGTTATATTGCATCGGATTGTGCGAAGCCGTCACCTGGATGCCGCCGCACGTCTGCAAGTGGTTGATGGCAAAATAGACCATCGGCGTGTCGCACATGCCGATGTCGAAACAGCCCGCCCCGCTGGAGGTGACGCCCTCGATGAGGCTTTTCAGCAGCGCCGGACTGGAGGGCCTCATGTCGTGACCGACCACCAGGCGGTTGCTGGAGGCCTGCCCGCGGTCGTAGCCGCTCAACTGGCTGCGAAGAAACTGAGCGGCCGCGTGCCCGATCTTCCACGCCAGGTCGTCATCAATGTCCTCGCCGTACACGCCGCGAACGTCATACGCCTTGAAGGCCTTGTCTATATTCGCCATCGTCGTCCTTTCCGGTTGGGTGGATTATGCACTATATCGCCGCCGACGGCCAGCCTCAAGTCACGAAGAGACTGTTAGACTATTAGGCTGTTAGACTGTTAGGGTGAGGCTTATGAATCATTAGGCCAAAACATTCATAAGCCCGCGCCTAACAGTCTAACAGCCTAATAGTCTAACAGTCTCTTAAGGCCTCGCCCTACTTCCTGCTGACCGCCACCTCGTCGGGCAGTGCAACTTTTTTGGCGGCGGCTTTTTCGCCCGCCGGGCCTCGCAGGAACAGGTACAGCACCGCCGCCACCACCGCGCCCGCCAGCGGCGCGACGATGAACATCCACAACTGCGAAATCGCCCACCCGCCGACAAACACCGCCGGGCCGAAACTGCGGGCCGGATTGATCGACGCGTTCGTCACGTTAATCGCCAGCAAGTGCCCCACGAACAGCGCAAACCCGATCGCAAGCCCCGCCACGCCGCCCGCGCCGTGACGCGAATCCGTGACCATCAACACCGTGAAGACCAGCAGGAACGTCGCCAGCACCTCCACGATAAAGCAGGCCTTGGCGCTGTACATACCCGGCGAGTGCTCGACACCGTACCCGTTGGCGGCCAACCCTTTCACCGCGGTGTCATACCCGGTGGCGCACTTGCCCGCGTTGGCCTGCGCCTGCATGGCGGCCTGAATGGCCTCACGCTCGGACACCACCTTGCCCTCTTTGAGGGCCTCCTGCTTGTGCAGATTCGCGGATTGCATGACGTCCGCGGTGGGCAGGCCCTGGGCAATCGACAGCACAATGGCCGCCCCCGCCAGCGCGCCGGCGAACTGGGCAACCCAGTAACTCCCCGCCTGCCCCACCGACACCTTCTTCGACAGCAGCAGCCCCAGCGTGACCGCCGGGTTCACGTGACAGCCGGAAATCGGCCCCAACGCGTACGCCAACACCGCCAGCGTGATGCCAAACGCCAACGCCACGCCCAACGCCCCGGCAAACTCCCCGCCGCCCAGCACCGCCGTGCCGCACGCGACCACCACCAGCAACAACGTCCCAATAAACTCCGCCGCACAAGACCGTACGTTCATCAGCGTATCTCCTATAAGGTTGGCGAAATTGTACCGCCACCCACGAGACGACGACAAGAGCGGACACGGATCAAAACCATTGCATGACGTCGCCAATGTCACGTCTTTCATGAGGAATACCCTGTAAATCCGAAGTTCGAAACACGAAATACAAAACAAATCCCAAAGCAAAAATCATTCGTCATTGGGTTTTCGTCATTGTTTCGGAATTCGGGCTTCGTCATTCGGACTTGGCGATGACACGATCCACAAACATGACGTGCACCCGTCCGTGTTACGGCATCTCGTGGAAGAATCGGTTGCCGCGGGGCAGCCAGTTGTCGCCGAGAGAGAAGACGATGCGGCTGGCCCGGCCCAGGATGTTGGCTTCGGGGATCGCGTAGTTGATGCTGTCGAAGTAGCGGCAGTCGCGGCTTTCGTCGCGGTTGTCGCCCATGAGGAAGTACGTGCCCTCGGGCACTTTGAAAGGCCCGAAGGAGCGGATGATGCCGTCGAACAGGCGGTTTCCCCATTGGTCCAGGGCCGGCGTGCCGTCGGGATAATACGCCGGCTTGCCCGACCGGAACTCGCCGTTTGGGCCTGGCTTGACGAACGCCACCAGGTGCTTCGTGCCCAGGAGGTCCTCCGTGTAATACTGGTACGGGCGAGGCTCGAACAGCCCCTTTGTCGACTCGGGCGGCGTGGCGGGCGTGTAGGTCAGCTCCTGGCCGTTGATGACGAGCTTGGACATGCCCGGCGTGGCGGGATTGTCGCTGACGTCGATCAGTTCGATCGTGTCGCCCGGCAGGCCGATCACGCGCTTCACCAGCCGCGTCTTGCCCATCCAGTCGCCCTCGGTGGGGTGCAGCCAGATCACGATGTCGCCGCGTTGCGGATGGTCCCATCGCGCCAGCCGCGTCAGGGTGAAGGGCACCTTGAGATCGTACGAAAGCTTGTTGACGAAGATGCGGTCGCCGACGACGATGGTCGGCTGCATGGACCCGCTGGGCACGTCGTTCCAGTCCACCAGCGACGACCGCAGGGCAAACACGACCACCACGATGGCGACGATCGGCCACAGCCATCGCACGAACGCAATGGCGTACTCTTTCGGCGTACGGGGCTTTTGGCGCGCGGGCTTGCCGCCGCCCTTTCTGGGTTTGACGTTGTCATCCGTCCCGCTGCCGTCTTCGGTCTTTGTCATGTCGTCGTGGTTCCTCTGTGAATCATGTATTGTACGAGAACCGCGACAAGTGACAAGCGACAAGTGACAAGAGACCAGGGCGGGGTGCACGCATCTACGTTCCCCGTTTTTTCGCGAAAAGGCTGTAGGCTGTAGGCTGTAGTCGCGGCCGTTTTTGCAACATCGTTTTCGACACGGCATGTCGCGCCTGCAGTCTACAGTCTGAAAACGGGACTTTTACGACGCGATTGCCCTGTATTCTCCTCTCTTGTCGCTTGTCACTGGTCGCTTGTCGCTGGTACCATACCGCCGTGAAGATCACGCACCCCATAGCGATTGGCATGACGGCCCTATTGGCCAGCGCGGTGTTCCGCGGGTGGATGGGCACGCTGGATGTGCGGTATGTCGCCAAGCCGGCGGAGGACCCGACCACCAGTGGCAGGCCGTTGCTGTATTTGTTTTGGCACGAGCATCTTCTCCTGCCGGCCTACACGCACGCGTCACGGAAGATTCCGGTGTTGATCAGCCAACATCGCGACGGCGAATTGATCGCGCAGGTGGTTCGGATGCTTCGAGGCTTGGCGGTCCGCGGCTCGACGACGCGCGGCGGCGCGGGCGCGATGCGGGAGATGATTCGGCAGGGGCGGCTGCGACATTTGGCCATCACGCCCGACGGCCCGCGAGGCCCGCGACGCGTGCTCCAGGACGGCGCGATTTACCTCGCCAGCCGCACGGGCATGGCCATCGTGCCGGCAGGCTGTGCGTTCGGCGACTGCTGGCGCGTGCGAAGCTGGGACCGGTTCGCGATTCCCAAGCCCGGCACGCGCGCCCACTGCCTCGTGGGCAACCTCATCGAAATCCCACCCGACCTCGACCGGGACGGCATCGAAGAATACCGCCAACGCGTGCAGGCGGACATGGATCGAATCCAGGCCCAAGCCGACCAGCAGGCGGGGCAGTAACGGCTAACGGCGAAAATTCGAAACCCGAAAGACGAAGCAAATTTCAAAAAGAAAATCTCCACATTCCAAACGGCACTTCAACGTCCAGGACGTTGAAGTGCCGTTTGGAATTTTCTTTTTTTGGTTTTTGAAACTTACTTCGTCTTTCGGATTTCGAATTTTCGCCGCTAGCCGTGCCGCACGGCGGGGTGCGTCGCGAGGGCGGTTTGGGCAGCGTCGAACAGTGGCAGGCCCTCCTGGGCGCGGGAAATGTAGCGGGCAAGATTCTCCTCCCGCTCGCGTCGGGCGAGTTCATCGAAATCTTCTCGCGGCGTGAATCGGCTAGGCCGATACGCCCGTTCCGCTCGTTCTTGCGCCATATGCCGTCCTCCCACAACCCATGACATGTGCCAAAAATCTTTCCAAACCAGCCAAACAGCCTTTGGCCAGGCACAGACGGCACCGTCAGAAGTGCGACTCAGGCCGCTGCATCAAAGATTCTTGCACGCCGAAACGATAAATCAAATTCCGCAGATAGGTCAAACAGCAATCTCCATACATTACTATCGGGGACACCACGAAATATGGCAATAGTGATTTTTTCTTTTTCTAGGGGAAAACCCCCAGAGCCGGGAGTTTTTTTTCCCGTAACGACGTCGCCAAGCCGTCAGAGCAATTCACGGGTGAAATGTCGTCTCTTTTGCCGCGAACGGCGCGAATGATGTGAGTTTTTCAAAAGAAATTCGCGTCATTCGCGGCAAAACAGATACACCGTTTCATGCAAGAGGACACGAGGTCGGATTTCGTGCTTGGAATTTCGTATCTGCGTCACGGGGCGCCGAGCGCCTCGTCGAACATCGCGACGATATTTTCCGGAGGCGTGCCTGCCTGGATGGCGTGCGCGGGACCGCAGATGTAGCCGCCGTTGGCGCCCAACGTGTCAATGAGCATGCGCGTCTCGCGGCGGACGTCCTCGACCGTACCGAACGGCAGTGTGTGCTGCACGCTCACGCCGCCGGCAAAACACAGCGTGTCGCCGTGTTGCCGCTTCAGTTCGGCCGGATCCATGTTGGCGGCGTCAAACTGTAGCGCCTCCAGGATGTCGATGCCCATGTCGATAAACCCGCCGACCAGCGGCATGATCGAACCGTCGCAGTGGTAGGCGATTTTCGTGCCGAATTCGCGAATGGCCGCGTTCAGCCGGACGTGATGAGGCATGATCTGTTCCCGCCACATCGCCGGCGACATCAGCGGGCCCGTCTGCGAACCCAAATCGTCGCCGGTCAGCGCGATGTCAATATCGCCCCGCCCCGCCCGCAACAACCGACGATAGTGCTCCACGTAAAAATCCGTCACGCGAGTCAGAATCGCCGCCGCCAGTTCCGGATGGAGTACAAAATCCATGAACATCCGCTCGAAGCCACGCATGTACCACGCGGTCTCGAAAATATTCCCCCAGCCGTACGCCCAGATCGCACAGTCTCGCCGCCGAAGCGCGTCAATCCGCGGCCGCATGGCTTCGTAATCGAACCAATCCGCCGTCGGCCAATCGTGGGCCAGCACCTCGTCGACGCTGCCCGCCTCGGCGAGCGGATAGTGCTCGATTTCGTCGTAGCACCCCAGGCCATAACTAACGGGCCGACGCCGGACGCCCCAGAGATCAACGCCCTCCGCGAGTGCGGGCCCGACATACCCCGGCGCGACGGCCTGCGCATCGAGCGAATCCTCCAGAAATGCATCCGCGGACACCCCACGCCGCTCCCGCAAATAGGCGTCAAGTTGTATATACGCCGGCGCGTTGATCGCCGAGCCAATCAACGAAATCGGCACATGATCGGTCGCCTCATGCGCCAAGGCCAATCGAACGCGCTCCCGACGTGTCAGTGCATTGTGTGCCATGGAACGTATGTTTACCATGGAAGCACGGAAAACGAAAGAGAACGCGAAGGCGAGCTGGAAAGGATACACGTGGATACACATACACACAAAAAATTTTCCCTTGACCCAGCCGCCAAACTCGCTACAGTTACCTGACTCGGACACGCGCCGTTAGCTCAGCCTGGCTAGAGCAGCTGACTCTTAATCAGCGGGTCCCTGGTTCGAATCCAGGACGGCGTAGTCGAAAATCCTTGTAAGTCAACGACTTACGAGGGATTTTCTTCGGGTCTGAATCGGCGGGGAATTTCTGCGCTACACCTGCGCTACGTTCACGGCGAAACGGCCGGGAAAATTTTGGTTTGCGGCGACCGCCGTTTTACAACCTGCCGCCCGGCAGTGGGGCAATGAAACAATTTTTTCGGCCGGGTCGGCGGGTTGCTCTGTTCACCATTTTCTCCGCAGGTCTTCTTGGGTGTAGCGTTTTCATGGGCGGCGGGAGGGAGGGGGCATGACCGCCAGAGTCGCCCCCTGCATGGAGGCTGCGACGGCGCAGCCAGTCAGGCAGTCCAGGTATGCGGTTGTCTGTGTACGTCGTTCGAAACCGCACAGGCCCGCGTGAGCGACCTCGGCCAGTGGCGTCAGGATCGTGTCGGCAATGCTGGCGACAAAGGACAGCAGCGGCGGTATCATAGTAAGCATGGGAAGGGATCGGCAAAAAGAGAGCGAAATCATGAAAAACGGCGGCAGGATTTTTGGGTGTCTTGTAATGAAAGGGTAAACAGATGAAAAAGATTCTCGCGAACACACGTAGAATGAACGATGGCATGATGGGGCAGAACTATTGGTTCAACGGTTGTATGGACTATGTGATGGAATGTTTGGGGGAAAGCCGTGAGTATAATTATTGGTTTTTCTCCGGCGTGACGGGCGACTCGTTCACGCAGGTGTACAGCAAAAATCCCCGCTGCTCGACGCTGTGCCTGACGGATCGGCTTCTGTCCGACGTAATCGACAAGGCGTTCGATGCCTGCGGGTACAATTATGATTTCGTCGTCGGCATCAACGCGGACAATCGCGCGGCGTATTATGATCGTATTCGCGAATACATTGACCGTGAAATTCCGGTGATTGCCAAATCGGCCGGAAACAACGAATTGAACCGTTACGGCGTGATTTGTGGATATGAAAACGATAATTTTTATTATCTGCTCGGCGAGGACACCGAACCCACCGTGTATCCTGAGCGTTTTTTTCAACTGGTTTTCGTTGGCGAAAAAAAGGACTGCCCATCGCCGGCGGACGTGTACCGGCAAACCGTGATGGCCATTCCCGCCATGCTGACCAAGCCAGCAACGAAGGATTTTTCCTTTGGAAAACAAGCGTTTGTCGATTGGGCCAACAGTTTTCAGAACGGAATGTTCGACAACATTTCCATTGACGATCCGGTCTGGTACACCCACAGCAGCCCTGCGTTCGCTTGCTGGAGCATGCACGGGAACTATTTGTGCATGGTGGGCACAAATGGCTGTGCTATGGGCTTTTTGCACCGTGCGCTGGAATTGAATCCAGACATGACGTTCATCGAACAATTGTTTCCGCTATTTCAAAAGCACAATGGCAACGGATTTCACACGTTGATCGGCATGGAAGGCGGCTTTGGTCTGCCTCCGAAAGTCATCAAAAACAAAGCCCGCATGAAGCCAATCAGCGACGCCATCATGACAACCGGAAACATCATAGATGAAATATGTAATGTTTTTGCGAAACAGTAAGGTATGAAGACAGCCACAATAGACAATAACGTCACGATGATTTTCTAAGAAAGGCGTCCAAACCATGAAAATGAAGATCACGACCGCCTCGATTCCGTCCGACGCCATGGCCGATCCCTTCGCGGGCGGCCAGCCGCCTCATGTCTCGAATCGTATACGCGAGTATCGTAAAATTTCGAATTGGGAAAACTATTTCCTTTGTTCGGCCATTTGTTCGGTGGGGAAATCGCTTGGCGTGGCCATCGACGACTATCATTTTTATGCGGCCTTCACCGGCGATATGTTTACGTATTTGTATTCCGAAAAAGTAGGGAACCCGGACGGCAGCCAATGCGATAGCGGTGTGACGAACTCCTTTATCGATCCGCTGGCCGTGAAAAAAGCGTTCGCCGCCATGGGATATGAATGTATCTATCTTTCCAACGCGCAGATCAAGAAGGATTTCCGGGCGGCAATGAACGCCATCAAGGCCTCCGTGGACAAGGGAATTCCCGTTGTGGCGTGGGGCATAGGAAATGTGACATTGAGAGATGGAAGCCGGTACGACCCGCTTGGGGAAGGGTGCCTGATCGGCGGCTACGATGGCGATACACTGTATGTAAACCTATATACAGGCCCGGAACGGTTGCCGGAAGGTTCGGTGGACGCCGACGGCTATTCCGCCATCGTGAACGGCCTTGATACAACGAACGGCCTGTTTTTCGTTGGGAAAAAGATCGAAAATCAGGATAGGCGGCAGGTGTATCAGGATGCGATTAATTCCATCCCGGCGTTTCTGACACTCCCGCCGTCCCAGAGTTATGAGGTGAACAACGACAAAGAAAAGTTTGTCGCCGGCAAACACAGATATGTTTTCGGAAAACAAGCATTCGAAACTTGGGCCGCCACGCTCCTGGCGGATGAATATTTTGAAGGCAAAACGGATGAGGAACTTGGCGGGATTTGCTGGAATCTGCATTGTTCTCCGTATTGCTGCGTGTGTACAAGCACGGCCTATGAATGGATGAAAAAAGTGGCCGAGGACTATCCCGACATGGCCATGGTTGCGAAACTCGTGCCGCTCTACAAAAAAATGCAGGATCATAAGGATGAAATCTGGGCGTTGTCCGGCGGTTTCTATCCGCCCATGGACAAATTCAGAACACATGAATTCCGGGCACAGATTGCAGAGGTCCTGCGACGCATGGGCGGCATTTGTGATGAGATCGTGCAGGCGTTCGAGAAGGAGTAATACACATTCCGTTTCGAGCGTTTCACGATTGAGACGTTACATTTTTCGCCACGAATTACACGATGTACGCGAATTTTACTGGGAAATTCGCATCCTTCGCGAAATTCGCGGCGAAAAGGAGTCGAAAGGCCATTCGTAAATTGCTCTAGTTCTTGCGCAGCCGCCAAACTTAAATGACGAGTCTATCCGCCGGTCCAGGCACTGGCGGTTCGGAATACCCAGTTCAATCTCCACCCTATCCAGCCAACTGCCATGTTTGGGTGTATATCTTTGGCAATTCGATTGCGATGGCCTTGAATCCCCATGCGGCATGTCGTAGAGTGGCGTGTTGCGCTGTTTGGGGAGGCCAGGCGGCGTTTTTGGAGACGCATGTGAAGATCAAGTCGTTGGCAGGTTTGTACCGTGATGAGTTTGACATTGACACCCGCCGGCGGGGTGAACGCTACTGGGCAAGCGGCGCGGTGACGCCGACCGATTTCCAGGCCAGCACGCTCCATGCCGACGTGCGGAACTCGCCGGATTTACAGGATACGCAAACCTGGCACGTCGAGGTGGACGTCACGCGCGTCAACTGCACCTGCACCTGCCCGGATTTCGCGACGCGAGGCCCGTGCGAGCACATCTGGGCCGTCATTGAACTGACCGACACGCACGACGTCACGTTTCGCGGCGCTGACGAACCCGATCCCCGCGAGGCATCGCCCCGCAAAAAACCGCCCGCCGACGCGGCCTGGAAGCGGCAAGTCGACAGCGTGCTGAAATCCGTCGCCGACCTCGAACTCGACGACCGGTTTGACCGCGAGGAGACACAGCGCCTGCCCGAGGGCGCCAAACTGGAATACGTGCTGGACCTGGACTATTTTGGCGACGGCACGCAATTGCTGATCCGCACACAACTGCGAAAACCCGCCAAACGAGGCGAAGGGTTTCTCGCGCCAAAAACCCTCTGCCTGCATCCCGACCACCTGCCGCAACTGTCCGACGTGGACCGCCCGATCGTGTTGGCCCTGCTGGGGGCCGAGTCGCAGTGGTCCTACAGGCCCGACCCGCGCGACGCCCACACGCTCTTCGCCGCGCAGCAGGAGATCCTCCTGCCGATGATGGCCCGCACCGGCCGATGCTTTTACCGCAAAGACCGCAAGCTCTTCCCGATGTCGTTTGACGAGGGCGAGCCCTGGCAGTTCACGCTCGACATCCGCGGCAACGGCAACGTGTACCGACTCGACGCGTCGCTGCGGCGCGGCGACGAAACGCGGTCCCTTAGCGAGCCAGTCGCCATGTTGCGTACCGGCTGGCTGATCTGGGAGGACTGCCTCTCGCGCTACGACGGGCGGGAACATTTCCCGTGGATGCGTCATTTTCGCGGCGGCGAGCCGTGGATTTCCGTGCCCCTTTCGCACGGCCCGCAGTTGGTGGAGCGGATTCTCGGCGCCCAGCGGCTGCCGAAACTGAACGTCCCTCCGGAGCTTCAGTTCGAGGAGGTCGCCCCGCCCTGCCTGCCCGGCGTGGAGATCACCGATCCGCGTCACGACCGCCTGACGGTCCGGCTGGTGTTCGACTACGACGGCTTGCGGATTCCCGAGGGCAGGCCCGGCGCGGGCATGTTCCAGCTTTCGCAAAAGCGGTGGATCCGCCGCGACGGGGACGCGGAGGCCCAGGCGTCGGGCCAGCTGACGGACCTGCGGACCCGGAAGGAGTATGACGGCACGCGTTCGATCGTGCCCGCCCGGCTGCCGGCGCTGGTTCGCGAGTTGGTGGGGCTGGGCTGGCGCGTCGAGGCGCAGGGCAAGACGTATCGTCGCGGGGGCAGGATGAGCGTGGCGGTGTCGTCGGGCATTGACTGGTTTGAGGTGCAGGGCAAGGCGGATTTCGGCGGCGCGGACGCGTCGCTGCCGGATGTGCTGGCGGCGCTGCGGAAGGGCGAGACGTTCGTGCGGTTGTCCGACGGCAGTTTCGGCCTGCTGCCGGAGGAGTGGCTTGAGCAGTACGGCCTACTCGCCAAGACAGGGCAGACGCGGGGCGACGTGGTGACGTTCAAGCCCACGCAGGCGATGCTGCTGGACGCGATGCTCGCCGAGTTGCCCGAGGTGCGCGTCGACGAAGCCTTCACGCGGGCGCGGAGCCGCCTCGAATCGCACGGCCGCGTCCAGCCCGCCGACGCGCCGGAGGGGTTCGTCGGCCAGTTGCGTCATTATCAGCGGGAAGGGCTTGGCTGGCTTGATTTTTTGCGGCACATGGAATTCGGCGGCTGCCTCGCCGACGACATGGGGCTTGGCAAAACCATCCAGGTACTCGCCCTGCTGGAGTCGCGGCGGATGTTTCGTAACACGGGCGTCTCACGTGACGAGGGCGTCTCGCCCTCGTGTCCCGCGGGCGTCTCGCCCGCGTCTGGCTGTGACGGCGAAGGAGTTTTGACGTCTTCAAGCGGTCAAGAACATGCTACGCCAGACGCGGGCGAGACGCCCGCGTCACGTTGCGTGTCCGTCGGGCCGTCGTTGGTCGTCGTGCCGCGGTCGCTGATTTTCAACTGGCGGCAGGAAGCCCAGCGGTTCACGCCGCGCCTCCGTGTGCTGGATCACAGCGGCACCGCGCGCAGCGAAACCCTCGCGTATTTTCGTAACTACGATTTGGTTCTCACCACCTACGGCACGATGCGGCAGGATATTGATCTGCTCAAGGAGGTCCCGTTCGACTACGTGATTCTCGACGAAGCGCAAGCCATCAAAAACGCACAGACCGCCTCGGCGAAGGCGTCGCGGCTGCTGAACGGACGGCATCGGCTGTGCCTGTCCGGCACGCCCGTCGAGAACCATCTGGGCGAACTCTGGAGCCAGATGGAGTTCCTCAACCCCGGCCTGCTGGGCACATGGGCGCTCTTCGGCGACGGCAAGGGGATCTCCGACGACGACCGCCCGCGGCTGGCCCGCGCCCTCAGGCCGTTCATCCTGCGACGCACCAAGGAACAAGTCGCCACCGAACTGCCGCCCTGCACCGAGCAAACCGTGTACTGCCAGCTCAAAGGCCCCCAACGTGAACTGTACAACGAACTCCGCGCCCACTACCGCACGAGCCTGCGAAGTTCGATCGACTCCGTGGGATTGGCCAAGAGCAAAATGCAGATTCTCGAAGCCCTGCTCCGCCTGCGACAGGCCGCCTGCCACGGCGGACTCATCGACAAAACCCAGGCCGACGGACCCAGCGCGAAAACCGACGCCCTGCTCGCACAGCTTCAGGAAGTCACCGCCGAGGGACACAAGGCGTTGGTGTTTTCGCAATTCACCAGCCTGCTGGCGCTGGTCAAACCCAAACTGGACGAACTGGGGCTGACGTACGAATACCTCGACGGCCGAACACGCGACCGGCAGGCGAAAGTCGAACGATTTCAGAATGACCCCGCGTGCCCGATTTTCCTCATCAGCCTCAAGGCCGGCGGACTGGGCCTCAACCTCACCGCGGCCGGGTACGTGTTCCTGCTGGACCCGTGGTGGAATCCCGCCGTCGAAGCGCAGGCCATCGACCGCGCCCACCGCATCGGCCAAACCAAACCCGTCTTCGCGTACCGACTGATCGCGCAGGACACCATCGAGGAAAAAGTGCTCCAGCTCCAGCAATCCAAACGCGACCTGGCCGACTCCATCATCACCGCCGACAACAGCGTCATCCGCGATTTGACGAGGGACGATCTGGAGATGCTGCTGGGGTGAGATAGAAAGCCACTAGCCACCAGCCACAAGCCATCAGGGTTTTCACGGTACGATGGTAAAATCACACATCCCGTTCGAGAGAGAGGCCTCGCGGCTTCGCTGACTCGTAAAGTGAATCCTGATTCGCGCGCCGACAGTATGCCCTGGTTTACGGGAAATCACACCGTACCTAGACAGGGTATCTTTTCCTCTCTTCCTCGTGCCTGACGCCACGGGCCGAGGCCGCGCACGCGGGCCTGTGCGACATCGAACGACGCGAACAGAGGAATGTGCGCGTCGTTCGATATCGTATTCACGCGACGGATTGGCCTCGGCCAGTGGCGTCAGGCACGAGGAGAAATTCCAAAAGCCACATGATCCCAGGGTTCGCGGCGTACCGCTCACCCTGGGCTACCCAAGACGCCCCGTTGGGGCTGTGGGCCGGCACTTCCACGCGAGACCGGGAAGGCCGCTCTGCTCTTGTCCATGCAACAATACTACCGTGTCAAAATTCGCGAAAATTCGCGTAATTCGCGGCGAAAAAGGAATGTCGTCTACTCTCCCGCCTTCTGAATTTGTTTCAGCCTCAGCACCATCACGGCCAGGTTGAGGGGCAGGTCGGCCTTGTATTGATTTTGCAAATCGTTGTCGAGTTCCTCGCCGGGATCTTCCAGGAGGAGGTCGGTTTTTCGGCGGATGTCCAGCCAGCGGCGGAGCTGCTTGGGCGTCATCGACACGCGGATGTCCGGGTCCACGCCCCATTGCGTCGAGCCGGTCTCGCGGTGCAGCCGCCGGCCCTCCGGCAGATAGTAATACGCCGTCGTCAGTTTGAGGTACGCCTTGTCCCGGTTGATCTCGATCACGTTCTGCACGCTGCCCTTGCCGTACGTCCGTTCGCCGATGATCGTCGCGCGTTTGTAATCCTTCAACGCGCCCGAGACGATCTCCGCCGCCGAGGCGGACCCCTCGTTGATCAGCACCACCAGGTCGCCCTCAAGGAACCGCCCGCCCTCACGCGCGTTGATCTCCTGCGCGTTGGGCGTCTGCTGCCCGGCCGTCGAAACGATCCGGCCCTTGTTGATGAACTCGTTCGCCACCTCCACCGCCGACCGCAAATACCCGCCCGGATTGTACCGCAGGTCCATGATCAGCGACCGCACGCCGTCTTTGGCCATCTTGTCGAGCATCGCCCGCAGATCTTCGGATGTATCCTCGCTGAACTGCGTCAGCCGGACGTACGCGATCTTGTTGGCTTCGTCGATCAGGAAATCGTAGTTGCCGTCGGATTTGATCTTCCAGCCCTTGACGGTCTGAATGCTGATTTCGCGACGCTCGACCACGACGGTGATCGGCTCGAGCAGGCCGCGACGCTCGATCTCGAATGTCACCTTCGTGCCCGCCGGCCCCATGATCATCGTGATGAGCTTGTCGAGCTTGATCTTCCGCGTGCTCGTGCCGTCGACCGTCAGAATCAGGTCGCCCGCCTTGATGCCCTTCTCGAACGCCGGGCTGCCGCGAAGCGGCGTGACCACCCGCAGGGGCTCGCCCTCGTCCTTGGTGATCTGGATGCCCACGCCGAAAAATTTGCCCTGCGTCGATTTCTTGAAATCGTTCAGATCGAACGGCCAAATCATGTTGCTGAACGGATCCAGCTCCGACAGGAACCCGTCGGCGAATTCCATCGCCAGCACGGCCTTCTCGATCCCCACCGTCCGCTGCGACGCCCTGTCGACGTTGTTGAGATTCAAGATCAGCGCGGAGTACTCGACGTTGTCCTTCTCGCGGACGTTCTCCGTGAGCCGGTCGATCGCGGCGATGAATTCCAGCCGCAATTTTTCATCGGCGAGTTTGGGGAAACTGTTGGCCGACTGCGGCGTCTCGGCCAACACCCTGATACTGCGGAGCGCGCCCAGCGTCATCTTGCGGTAATCGGGTATGGTGACGTAATCGACGCTGGTCCGGGTAATGGCCTTTTTCACCATCTCCAGGTCGATGCCTTCGGTCATGTCCTTCCAACTGATCTGCGTGTCGTCATCCTCTTCTTCGTCGGACTCCGGGACCTGGGCCGTCGCCGGGCGGGTCGTCGTCGTGGGAGTTCCGCCGTACAGCCGCAACACGCGAACGTGCGAACGGACCTCCTTGCAGCGTTCCTGGAACGTCGTGTTGTCGTGCTCCAGATCTTCCAGGCCCGCGAACGCCGTCAGCGAGTCGTACCACTTCGTGCTGTCGAACTTATTGGCGCACGCCTGGCTGCACGCGACGGCACCGTCCTTGACCAGCAAGGCCCCGTCTTGGGCGACGATCGTGTCGCACGCGTCGCACTTGGTATCCGCCGGCGCCGTGTCCGACCGCCAGGGACGCGAGGCCAATTCCTTCGCCGCCTCGCCGCGGGCCTCGACCTTGCCGATCATCTCCACGTACCAGGCCTGCTCGCGCATCTTGTCGGCTGGCGCGGCGATCTGCTTGGCCACCCGCGCCTGAATCAGCGAGATCTTCCACGGCTGATCCGCCACCACCGTCTCCAGATCCGCCAGCGTGTCGTAGAGCGGTTCCTCGGCCTCCATCAGCGCGACGGCGGTTTCCTTCTGCTCGGCGGGCGTTTCGAATGTGGCGTCCTTCCACACCGCCTCCAGGGCCTCCATCGACGCGTCGGCGGATTCGGAAAGCTGGATGAACGTTTTCGAATATGTGCTTTCTTCGGGCAGTTCCTTGATGATGGCGGTGGCTTCGGCGAGGGCTTTGCGGCTCTCCGCCAATTTGGCCAGGGTGGTTTCCTGGAGTTGCGGCAGCGTTTTTTCCGAGGCTTCGGCAAAGGTTTCGCTCGTGACGGCCCTGCTGTAGGCGACGCTCATCTCGCGGATTTTCGTCCGCAGGGCCTTGCGACGGTCGCCCAGGTCGGCGACGGCGTCCTGGCTCATCATCCCCCGCTGGATGCGGAGGACGGTGGTGGCGTACTCGGCCTGCCGCTGCGCCTCGGCGGCGGCGCTGACCTCATGATACGCCGTCACGGCCCGTTCGGCGGCGGCCGCCAACACGTCGTCGGGCGAACGCTCGTGCGCCCGCTTGACGTCCGCGATGCCCTCGTCCACCTTGCCGGCCAGGATCTCGTCAATGCCCGCCCGCAACGACTTGGGCGACGCATCCACGACCGCCAGCGCCGTCGACTCGCCCGCCGGCGACGTCGTCTGCCCGCTGGCACTGCCACAGCCTATACCCAACGCCACCCACAACACCGCAAGCGACGCCCACGTCATTCGTCCGAAATTCTTCACACCATTCTCCTGCACACAGCCGCCGACGAACCCGCCAGCCGCCTGGAATACATACGACACCCATCGATTATATAACGTACGACGGAACAATAAAAATGCAGAATTCCAAAAGCAGCGACTCGTGGCAAGCGACCCGTGACAAGAGAAAACACAAGGAAATCGAAAAACGTTTCGTAACGGCTTGCCTTTTTACGCCGTAGAACGTGGAAAACAACCGATCGGCCTCCCTGACCTCGCGTTGAAGTGCCGGCACACAGCCGCGAAGCGGCGTCGGATATAGCCCAGGATGAGCGGTACGCCGCGAACCCTGGGTTTTCAGGCGTTTTCTGAGCTTTTTCGTGCCTGACGCCACTGGCCGCATATCATGCCGACGCAGGAGTATGGCATCAAGCGACGCGAACAGGGGGGTTGTGCGCGTCGTTCGCCGCCGTCTTCATACGACGGTGCGACCTCGGCCCGTGGCGTCAGGCCGCGACGAGGAAAAACAAAAACACCGGTCCCCAGGGTTCGCGGCGTACCGCTCACCCTGGGCTACCCAACGCCGTCCCTTCGGGACTAAGACAGGACACACCAACATCGCACATCGTTCCGGAAATTTTTGTCACGCTCTTGTCACTTGTCGCTGGTCGCTCGCCGCTTTACAGTACTCGCCATGAACACGCACAAACTACTTCCTCTGTATCGCGGCGAGTTGGTTGAGAACGTCATTCCGTTCTGGGAGACGCACTCGATCGACCGCGAGTGCGGCGGATTTTTCACCTGCCTCGACCGCGACGGCGGCGTCTACAGCACGGACAAATACATGTGGCTCCAGGGCCGGGCCGTGTATATGTGGTCACAATTGCACCGCCACGTCGACGCCTCGCGCGGCTGGCTGGAACACGCCAAACAAGGGGCGGCGTTTCTCCGCGCCCATGGCCGCGACCGAAACACAGGCCGTGTCTTCTTCAGTCTCGACCGCCAAAGCAGACCGCTGCACATCCAACGGAAAATCTACAGCGAAGTCTTCTACGTATTGGCGATGTGCGAAATGTTCGCCTCCACTGGCCAGGCGGAGTTCCTCGACGAGGCGCAGGAAGTCTTCTGGCTGACGTACGACCTGTGGCAGCACCCGGAGAAACTGGGCCGGCCGCAACTGGCCGGCACACCGCGGCTGTGCACGCTGGCCGACCCGATGGTGTTTTTGAGCATGATCGAAGCCCTCCGCCCCGCCACCGGCGACTCGCGGTACGACGACATCGCCGTCCAGATGCAGGCCACCACGCTCCGACACATCCGCCCCGACCGCCGGCTCGTGCTCGAAAACGTCACGCCCGAAGGCGCCGAACTCGACACGCCAAAAGGCCGACTGCTCAGCCCTGGTCATGCCATCGAAATGGGCTGGTTCCTGCTCCATCACGCGCTGCACACCAACGACGAGTCGCTCACACGGCAGTCCCTGGACATCATCGAATGGTCGTTCGAGCGAGGCTGGGACGAGGAATTCGGCGGCCTGTTCTATTTCCTCGACGCCGACGGCAGGCCGCCGACCCAGTTAGAGTGGTCGATGAAACTCTGGTGGCCGGCCACCGAAGCCCTCTACGCCACCCTGCTGGCATGGAAAATCAGCGGGCCTGACCGTGGTCAAAAATTCCTCGCCATGCACGAGCGGATGCGCCAGTGGAGTTGGCAACACTTCCGCGACGAAACGCACGGCGAATGGTTCGGCTACCTCGACCGCCAGGGCCGCCCCACGCACACCCTCAAAGGCGGCGAATGGAAAGGGTTTTTCCACCTGCCCAGAGCCCTGTTGCTCATGACGATGCTGCTGGAGAAGAGGTAACGAGTGATGAGTGACGAGTAACGTTTGCAGGTGGAAATGTCGCATAGCCCAATCCCGGCCGCAGGCCCTGCCCGTTTGCGTTGTAAAACGTTCCGGGCGACAAAACGCTTCGCTTGTCACCGCGATCTACAACGCAAACGGGCAGGGCCTGCGGCCGAGGCGAACGCATGGTACGTGACGTGCACCCACTCATCACTCACCATTCGTTACTTCTTTGCGTCCCCAACGGCGAAACACTACAATGCGTCGCACACCCTTACACAGGAAACAACATGAGCAAGGCGATTCTCGACATGGCGAAGCAGCTTGGGCAGGCGATGGTGGAGTCCGCGCAGTGGCAGGCGTTGCACGCGGCCAGGGCGGCCCTTGAGGAACAAAAAGACGTGCTGGAGGCGCTCAACGCGTTTCAGCAGCAGGCGGGGAAGATGCAGCAGGCCGAGCAGCAGGGCCGACCCGTCGAGGTCGCCGACAAACAGAAATTCCACGCCCTGCACGACAAACTCGTCGCCAGCGACGTCTTCAAACGCTACACCGCCGCCGAAATGGAATTCTCCGACCTCATGCGGCAAGTCCACGTCACCCTCCGAAAACAGGTCGCCGAGGCGGGGAAGGGATGAATTTTCTTCAGGGCGAACGCATGGTACCTTTCGCACGTGGCGTGACTGGCCGCAGGCCCTGCCATGTTGCGTTTCAAACGTTTCCCGGGGCCAGGTTTTCCGCGTTTACCACGTTTTACAACGCAAACTGGCAGGGCCTGCGGCCAGTCACGCCACGTGCCAAGTCAGCGAACGAACAGAGACACTACATGCGTTTGCCCTGGTGAATTTTCTCCCGCCCGATGGACAGAAACCGGAAGGGTGGTACAATGCACCTGAATTGATTGGTTTTATCGTTTCCATTTCAATCGTGCTTGAGGAAAGAGGAGAACCTATGCGAACGACATGGTTGGCTTTGTTTGCGGGCGTTTTTGCGATATCGGCGTTGCCGGTGGCGGCGGCGGAGTACGAGATCTGGAACACGGGCGAGACGCGGTACAACTGGCTGCTGGATCGCGGCGTCACCAGTTCCTGGGGCCTTGTGGGCGGCGACCCCACCACCACCGGCAGCGGGCACGGTTCGGTGGGCGGCATCCAGACGTCGCTCAGCAGCGCGCAGCGCGTGTGGATTCCCGGGGCCACCCTGACAGGCCGGGGAACCAACGGGTACTGGGCGGAAATTGACCTCGGCGAAGTCAGACCTATCGACTTCCTCCGCGTTCAGACGTTTACCCAGGAGATGACCTACTCCGAGTTGATCGTCCAGTTTTCCACCGACGGCGTGAACTACGACCAACAGTACTGGATTTACAACGATCACGCGAACCCGATCGCGGCCGGAACAACATATAACCTGACGTTTGAGAATGTGTACGACGCCCGCTACGTGCGCGTGGTGTTCCCCGCCGGCACGTACACATCCACCGCGGCAGGCTATTCCGAGTACGGAGGCCCAGGCTTGTTCGGCATCGAACCGTACAGCCCGAAAAACACCGACATCGAGATCAACAGCAACTTCAACATCGCGCTCAACGCGTTCAGCGGACACAATCAGGTTGCCGTGGGTTTTGACGTCGCGAACGCCACAAACGGCGCGGTGTTGGGCGATGGCGGCATGAGCAACAGTCAGGCACGCGCCGGCGCGACAGCGGCGGGCTGGGCCGCCGGTGCCAGCCTCACCGTCCAACTGAACGACGTCTACGACGTCGATGCCGTCCGCATCGTCTGGAACGACGGCGCCCACTACTCCCGAGGGCTGATGCTGGAATTCTCCCTGGACGGTATCGTCTGGGATAAAATCGACCCCGTCATCGTGACCGACGACAAAGTGCTCGGCAGCGGCACCGTGCCCGCCTGGATCGAATTCGAAGCCCGCGAGGCGAAATTCGTCCGCTGGACCCAACTCAGCGACGTCCCACAGAGCGGATACGCAATCGCCCAGGAATTCATGGTTTACGCGCAAATCCCCCCCATCCCCGAACCCGCCACCATGACCCTGCTGGCCCTGGGAGGCCTGGCGCTGCTGCGGCGGAGGCGGTAAACGGAAAATTCAAAATCCGAAGCTCGAAATTCGAAACAAATTCCAAACGACAAAAACAGAAAACCCCAAACCAAGACGGCGACGCCATGTGTCAAGGCACATGGCGTCGCTGTAACTGTTTGGAGTTTTTGCTTTTGCCGTCTGGAATTTGTTTCAGATTTCGGATTTCGTGCTTCGGTTTTTTTACGCCACTCACCCAAGATATGGTTGAAATCCCACCCGCTTACCCCATATACTGTATTCAGAGGCCGATCATGCAATGCCCGTTTTGTGGACAGGACAACGATAAGGTCGTCGACTCCCGGAGTTCCGAAGGCGGGCGCGTCGTGCGCCGGCGCCGCGAGTGCCTGCACTGCTCCCGGCGGTTCACCACCTACGAAAGGCCGGAGGAGACGATCCGGCTGTCGGTGATCAAAAAGGACAGCTCGCGGGAACCTTACGACCGGCAGAAGATCATTCGAGGCCTTCAGCACGCCTCCTACAAACGCCCCGTGACGGACGAGCAGATCCTGCGTGTCGTGGACAGTGTGGAAGAGGACATCTTCGCCCACTACGACCGCGAGGTGCCCTCGACGTTCATCGGCGACTCGGTGAGCGTGCATCTGCGGAATGTGGACAAAATCGCCTACGTGCGGTTCGCGAGTGTCTACCGCGAATTCCGCGACGTCGGCGACCTGATCCAGGAAGCCCAGGAAGTCAAAGACGCCGCCACACCAGGCACCACGCAACGGCCGTTGTTCGACCCGTAAAATGCCAGCCACTAGCCACAAGCCACAAGGTATGGAGAAGTTCGCCATAAATCATGGCACACTGCCGAACGAGCAGATGGGTAGTAACCGTGCGCGTCAGCGAAGCCGCGAGACCACTCTCTCGAACGGGATGCGCGAGTTTACCGTCGCGCCGCGAAAACCCTGGTGGCTGGTGGCTAGTGGCTTGTGGCCTTGTCGCTTCCGCCGAAAGGATCCCCGATGATCCTTATCGAAAAACGCGACGGCAGCCGGGAGGGGTTTGACCATCTCAAGGTGTCGGCTTCGTTTTGGCGGGCGCTTGGGCCTGCCGGCCAGCCGTACGAGCGGGCACGCTACCTTGCCGATGCGGTGGCGTTTGTTCTATCCACCAGGCCCGCCGAGTGCGTCACCAGCGCCGCCGTCTTCGAGATGGGCGTCAAAGTGCTCGCCCACGCGGGGCTGCATCGGTCCGTCGAGTTGTACGCGGGGTATCGCAGCCGGCGAAACGACCGGCGGAAACGGCTGTGCATCCGCCACGAACGGGGACTGATCACGCAGTGGGACAAATCCTGGCTGGCCGAACTGACGCGGCAGGCATGGAGCGTCCGCCCCACCACGGCCCGCATTATCGCGGGCGCCGTCGAGCACGACCTGCTCGCTATGGACGACCCCCACGCCACCATCTTCACCCGCCGGGAACTGCCTCGAAAACAGATCATCGACCAGCTCACCGCCCGCATCGCCGAACTCGGCCTGGCCGACACGGTAACCGTGTAGGATGGGGCTTTCCGTTCCGTCCGAGACAAAGATTTCCTTACCGCAAAGCCGCTCTGTGGTAAAAAACGCCTCACCTCACACGAGAATTGAAAGATCCTGAAAAAAATCCTGATGGGGCTTGCATTGGGGGCGAAACCGCGGTAAGTTAGGCGTGTGTTCTAGTGGGATTGATGGGCTAATTTGTGCATTTCAGAAAGGCATGGACGTGGTCACATTGTTCAGTCGTGTAGCGGTTTCGGTTGTTCTGGCCAGCGGGTTGTTGTTGGGAGGCTGTCAGGGGGGTGCGATCGGCGTGGCTGGTTCCGAAGAAACCGCTGGCGGGGCTCTCGTCGGTTCCAAAGGCATTTCCGCCGCCGGGGCCGTCGTTGACATCCCCCGTATTTCGGCGAAAGCGATCGATGCGGCGGGGTGGGGGGATGTTGGGTTTCGTGTGGTGACTCTTATGGATACGGATTTTGGTGCCGTTTCCAAAGATTCGGCGGACTTTCATGCGGCGTGTGGGCGGTTGGGATGGAATGATGATGGGTTGTTGATTTACATGGAGATTCATGACGCCACGCCGGTTGAGGGAATCAAGCTTTGGGAGGGCGACTGCGTGGAGATTTTCATCGGGCGGGAGGCGAAGCACAATTTCGATCGCATTCAGTTTCTCATCACGCCCGGGCGCACGGCGGAGTTCGCTCAGCCGCGGATCGAACATTTTCACATTCTCCGGTTAGGCGAGGGGCTGCGGCCGCTGCCTGAAGGGACCCAGTACGCGGCCCGCACGTTTGACGGCGGGTATGCGGTTGAATTGTTGGTTCCCTGGGCCACGTTGGGCGTGGTACCGGCGGCGGGGCTTGAGTTGGGGATTCAGCTTCAGACGGGCGATTTCAATTCCGGTCGGCCTCAGTTTGCGCGGTGGTCGCCGCAAATTGCCGGTGCACGCCGCCAGTTGGATCTTCAGGCGATTCGTTTGGCGGAGACGGCCAGTCCGCCGATGCTGGCCGCGATGGGCCGAGAGACGCAGCCTGTCACGGCGGATTCGTTGAATGTGGTTCATTCGACGTTGCGACTCGTGGCTGACGGCAGCTTCGCCGGCAAAACGGCGGCAGTGGAAATCGGCGGCAAGATCGTCGGCAAGGTTACATTCGGGGACGTCCGCGGCGGCAGCTGGACCGAAGGCGCACTGGTCTGGTCGGCGGAGCTTTCCGGCGACACACTGTCCGGCAACAAACTGCCCCGCGAGGCGGTGGTGATTCTCCCCGGCGGCACGCGGCAGACGCTGGCGATCGGCGACGTGCTCGCGGCGCGCCGCCAACAGTTCCATTCGCTGGAATTCACATTCCAACCCTGGGTATTCGCGGGAGAGACGCTGCCGCAGTTCGCGTTCAAACAACCGTTGCTGGCGGACATCCTTTCCGGCGGCTACACGATCACGACACGATACTTCGACGCCGACGCCAAGCCGGTGGACAAGGCCGACAAGCCCGGCCGCTACGGCGCGGTGGTGGAAATCACCGCCTTCGGCGAGACGAAAAAACAATTCTATACATTGTACCGCGTCGCGGACGGCAATGCCCTGGCCTGGTGGCCGACCTGGTATCAACTGGAACCCCATTTCACCATAAAAGGTATGCCCGAGGGATTTGGTGTGGATTCCAGAGTGTGGACAGACGATCCGGGGCGGCTGTTCAGTTCCCAGTTCAAATGGTTTTTCCGTGGCAGCCTGGACAATGAGGGCATGTTCGCCTCCGCGCTGGCCGGGCTGTCCGAGTTGCCGGCCGACGTGCTCGCGGGCCAGACGCCGCCGCATCCCACGCAGACACCCGACGCCCGTCACCAACAGTATATCGTTAAACTCAAACAAGCCATCGGCGACGATCCAGGATATCCGTGTTCCCTGATCACGCCAAAAACCTACCAGGGCGACCCGAACAAACGCTGGCCACTGATCGTGTACCTGCACGGCAGCGGCACGAGGGGCTCGGACCCGATCCAACGGTATGAGGGCGACTCACCGTACCTCGTGGCCTTCCCCCAATGCCCCGCGGACGAATGGTGGACGCCGGCCAAAGTGGTGGCGATGGTGGACCAACTGATCGCGACGATGCGGATTGACCCGGACCGCGTCTACCTGACCGGCGTAAGCATGGGCGCGTTCGCCACGTGGAGCACCGCCGCCAGCTACCCCGACCGCTTCGCCGCCATCGCGCCAGCCTTCGGCTGGGTGGACATCGACCAGGCGACCTGGCTCAAGGACATGCCCGTCTGGCTCGTCCGCGGCGACGACGGCAACCCCGACGCCCGCGCCCCCATCGACCGCCTGCGGGAACTGGGCAACCCCAACGCACACGACTCTGTCCAACCCCGCATGCTCCCTCACATGGACTACTACCTCTACCCAACCGAACAACTGTTCCAATGGTTCCTGCAACAACAAAGGCCAGGAAAACCGTGACCGGGCGACGGTAAGCCCCGTTTTATAGAGGCCCTGGCGCGATTCACGATCGAATGGGACTGGCCGTCGTGAACCGCGCTAACCAAACCGGCCATGGAGTTCTTCACTCCATGGCCGGTTTGGTTAGACGCCCGTCGTCCCGCCTGCGCTGGTTGTCGCGCGCATCGGCGTCTACAGCCGCACTTCCTTGCCGGTTTTCTGGCTCTTGTACAGGCCTTCGAGAATGGCGATGACGGCCCGGCTTTGCTGGGGCGGGACGGGAACTGGCGAGTCGGTGAGCACGGCCTGGGCGAACGCGCGAATCTCCTCGTGATGCGGCGCCGCCTTGCTCGGACGGACGCTGATTTTCGTGTCCACGTAGTCGGAGGCCGTGTGATCGTACACCTCGCACTCGGGCCAGGAGGCCCCCGCCTCCGTGCCGAACAGATCCACGCGGAACTCGCCCTTGGGCTTCATGTTGAGCATGAAACTGCACTCCAGGCTCAAGGCGGCCCCATTTTTGAACCGGATCATGCCGGCGGCGAAGTCTTCCACGTCGATATTTTTACGGTCGATCTGGCCCCACTCACTCCAGGAGTCGGGCCTCTTGGCCAGTTTCGTTCCCATCGCGCCCGTCACGCTGACGGGTTCGAAATTGTCCATCAGGTGCAGCGTCAGGTCGAGCACGTGCACACCGACGTCGATGCAGCACCCGCCGCCGCTGTTGCGCTTATACATGAACCCCGGCGTACAGGGCAGGAATCGCCGCCGGTTGTACCACGCGCGGGCGTAGTAAATTTCGCCAAGGCTGTGTTTGGTGATGTACTGCTTGACCGCCCGCGAGTCGGCCTGGAAACGCATGTGCTGGGCGCACATCAGTTTTTTCTTCGCCTTGGCGGCGGCGGCGATCATCGCGTCGACGTCCCTGGCCGTCAAGGCCAGCGGTTTTTCGCACAGGACGTGCTTGCCGGCAGCCAGCGCGGCGATCGTCTGCGCCTTGTGAAACATATTCGGCGTGACGATGTCAACCACGTCGATGTCGTCCCGCCCGAGCAGGTCGGCCACTTTCCGCTCGACGACGTCAATCTTGAACTCCGCCGCCCTCGCCGCCGCCGCGTCGTGGTTGATGTCCGTAATCGCCACCAACTCGCACTCCGGCAACGCCGCCCACCCCTCGCAATGAATCTTACTGATCCCGCCCGCGCCAATCATCCCAACACGCAATTTCCCGCTGGCCATGTCACTTCTCCTTGTGGAATGGAACGATTATATTGTTTTCCCCACCAATCATGCTACAGTCTTCCCATGGTCAACAATATTCTTGAAACGATCGGCAATACGCCGGTGGTTCGGATTCGTAATTTGAATCCGAACCCCGCCGTGGAGATTTACGCCAAGCTGGAGGGCTTTAATCCGACCGGCAGCATCAAGGATCGCATTGCGTTGGAGATGGTCCGGCAGGCGCAGGAGGACGGGTCGCTCACGCCGGGCAAGACGATCATCGAGGCGACGTCGGGCAACACGGGGATCGCGCTGGCGATGATCGGCACGGTGCTTGGTTACGGCGTGGAGATCGTGATGAGCGAGGCGGTGTCGGTCGAGCGGCGGAAGATGATTGCCGCGTTCGGCGCGACGGTGACGCTGACGCCTGCCCGCGAGGGGACCGACGGCGCGATTCGCAAATGCCGCGAGTTGGTGGCGGCGGCGCCGGAGAAGTATTTCAACCCCAACCAGTTTTCGAACGTGTACAACAAGCTGGCCCACTATAACGCGACGGCGGCGGAGATCTGGCGGCAGACTGACGGGCGGGTGACGCATTTCGTGTCGACGCTCGGCACGTCGGGCACGCTGATGGGCGTCGGCATGGGGTTGAAGGAGAAAAACCCGGCCATCAAGATCATCGAGGCCCATCCGGTGAAGGGACACTATATCCAGGGCCTCAAAAACATGCAGGAGGCCATCGTGCCGGAGATTTACGACCCGACGCAGATTGACCGCAGCGTGATGGTCGAGTCGGAGGAAGCGTTCGCCATGTCGCGGCGGATCGTGCACGAGGAGGGCATTTTCGTCGGCATGAGCAGCGGCGCCGCCATGCTCGCCGCCCAGCGGGCTGTGATGGATCTGTCGGCCGGCCTGGTCGTGGTCCTCTTTCCCGACCGCGGCGAAAAATATCTCAGCACTGATTTGTTCAAGGTGTGAGCGTTACCCAAAGGGAGACGTCATGGCGGAGCTTGAATTTTTCGGAGCAGCCGGCACGGTGACGGGGTCGATGCATCTGCTTCATCTCGACGAGGGGTGCTACGCGCTGGACTGCGGGCTGTACCAGGGCCGGCGCGAGGACGCCCGCAAGCGGAACACCACGTTTCCCGTCGCGCCCGACGCGCTGCGGGGCGTCCTGCTTTCGCACGCGCACATCGACCACAGCGGCAACCTGCCGGGCCTGACCAAACGCGGGTTCACAGGCCCCGTCCACGCCACGGCCGCCACGTGCAGCCTGGTCGACGTCATGCTCGCCGACTCGGCCCACATTCAACAGGAAGACGCCCGCTTCTGGAACGAAAAACGCGCCACCCGCCCCTCCGAACGCATCGAGCCGCTCTACACCATCGACGACGCCAAGGCCGTCACGCCACTCCTCAACGGCATGCCCTGCAACGAACCGTTCGAGTTCGCGCCCGACTGCAACGCGACCTTCCTCGAAGCCGGCCATCTCCTCGGAGCGGCCGCCACCCTGATCAGCCTGCGCCAGTCGCGCCCGATGCGCATCCTCTACACCGGCGATCTCGGCCGGGCGGGCATGCCCATCCTCCGCGACCCCGCCAAACTGCCGACCGTCGACTACCTCATCACCGACAGCACCTACGCCGACCGCCGGCACGCGCCCTCGGCCGACATGAAGCAGGCCCTCGCGCGCATCATCAACCAGACCCGCGCCGCCGGCGGAAAAGTCATCATCCCCGCCTTCAGCGTCGGGCGAACCCAGAACGTCGTCTACTATCTCGCCCAGGCGCTGGCGGAAAAACTCATCGAGCCGATCCCCATCGTCGTCGACAGTCCCCTCTCGGCGAACGTCACCGAAATTTTCCGCAAGCACACCGAGTGTTATCGTCCCGAGGCCCGCGACCTCTGGTGGCATCACGGCGGAATTTTCGGCGAGGGCGTCGTGCGGTACATCACCGACGTCAACGAATCCAAGGCCCTAAACGACCGCAACGAACCCATGGTCATCATCGCCAGCCAGGGCATGTGCGAGGCGGGACGCATTCTGCACCACCTGAAAAACAACGTCGAAAACGAACGCAACACGGTGGTGATCGTCGGGTTCATGGCCCAGCACACGCTGGGGCGGCGGATCGTCGAACGGCGCGAGGAGATCAAAATTTTCGGACGCATGTACCGCCTGCTCTGCCGCGTGGAGACGCTCAGCGGATTCTCCGCCCACGCCGACAGCGCCGACTACGCCCGAATGCTCGGCCCGCTCGCCCCGCAGCTGCGAGGCGCCTTCATCGTCCACGGCGAAGGCCCCCAACCCCTCGCCATGGCCGACCTCCTTAAAAAAGCCGGCTGCAAAAACATCGCCATCCCCAAACCGGGGCAACGATTCGAGTTGGCGTAGTTGGGGCGGTACGAGACAAAAACGGAGGCAAGCCAGATCTACATCACGCTTTTCTCGCCGCGCCGTGGTCCAATAAGAATGTCGGCAAACTCACCACCAGGCTGGACGGGCGGTAGAGGCTTTCCACTTCGCCGCGGCAGTTGTACCAGCATTGGGTGCATTTGTGGTTTCGGCTGGCTTGACGGAGGCGGCGGTGGACGGTGCGGATGTCGTCGCGGTAGAGGTTGGCGACGGGGCGCGTTTTTTCCTCCACGCAAATGGCGACGTCGCCGGTGGAGTCGATGTTGAAGAACGCCTGTCCTGCGCGGCAGTCGGGCACGCCGCCGCGGAAGAATTCGTCGAATCGGGCCAGGTAGTACGGATTCGACAGGAAATTCCGGTTTCGCCGGCGGATGTCGAGCAGTTTCGGCGCGACCTCATCTTTCGGCTCGTACGCTTTGGAGCCGGTTTTGAGATGGCCGTAGGGCTGGACCATGTAGTACGCGCCGCGTGCGGCGGCCTGTTGGCAGATGGTTTCGAGCTGGTCGAGATTGTCGTCCATGAGGACGGAGATGACGTTGACGCGTTGATGTTTGTGGACGCGTGCGTTGGCGAGCATTTCGACGGCGCGCCAGGCCTGTTCCCACGCGCCGTCCATGCCGCGGCGGGCGTTGTGCCGGGCTCCGTCGGCGTAGTCGATGCTGATGGAGACGCCCCAAAGCCCGGCGTTCATCAGATCGGCGGCCAGTTGCGGCGTGACGAACCAGCCGTTGGTGGTCAGGAACGGGAAGTGGTATCGCCCGATTTCGCGGATGACGTCGCAAATGTCGTGCCTCAGGAGCGGCTCGCCGCCGGCCAGGGAGATCATACTCGTGCCGTAGCTGGCCAATTTTTTCGCCCCGGCGGCGTAGTCGGAGGGCGTGGGTTCGGGCTCGCGGCCCAGCGGATCGTGCCAATACTGGCAGAATCGGCAGCGAAAATTGCACCGATACGTCACCTGCCACGCGCACCAGATCGGATGCCCCGAAGTCCACGACCGCACCAGCCGCCATTTTTTCGTCGCACTGCTGAACATGAGGAGTAACGTTATGAATGAACGTGCCAGCCGTCAAGTGGCGACTGTTCGTTGCTCGACGGTGAAAGCGTGCCGTGAGGTCGAAGGAACCGTCTAGCCACAAGCCACAAGCGCAGGGCGAACGCATGTAACGTGACGCGGGCGTCCCGCCCGCGTGTGGCGAGGGCATCTTGCCCTCGCTGGCTGTTCCGCACGACTGGCGTAGTGAAAACGTCAAGGCTTTCGCACAGCCAGCG